>Ga0209482_1000285_pt1 | contig 45964 bp, 46 predicted proteins | sample CoawatmetaG10DNA_FD_187512 | JGI IMG/M metagenome (GOLD analysis project Ga0209482, IMG submission 187512) | Marine microbial communities from the West Antarctic Peninsula - Coastal water metaG104-DNA (SPAdes) (version 2) | ecosystem: Environmental > Aquatic > Marine > Coastal ...
TTTAATTCGTACATAAAATGAAAAAGAATAAAACCAGGCGCTACTCCAAAAGTAACCATGTCGGCCATTGAATCCAATTGCTTTCCTAGCTCTCCGTTTACTTTTAAAAGGCGTGCTGCTAGTCCATCAAAAAAGTCGAAAAAAGCACCAGCAAAAATGCAAAGGGCAGCAAGCTTTAAATTTCCTTGAAAAGCAAAAATAATGGACAACAGCCCACATGTTAAATTGGCAAGGGTAATTATATTTGGGATATTTCTTTTGATTGCATTCATATCAGCAAAAATATGATAATATTTGTAACCACTATGAAAAAACTACTTGCAGCAGTATCTAGCGGATTATTATTGTCATTTTCTTGGACATCAATAGGTGTTTTTCCACTTATTTTTTTTGCTTTTCTTCCTCTATTAATATTTGAGGAAAGGGCTGAAAAAGGAAAATCTGTTTTTGGGTATGGATATCTTGCTTTTCTTATTTTTAATCTAATCACTACCTATTGGGTGTGGCACGCGACTGCAGTAGGTTCTGTTGTTGCCTTCTTGCTTAATTCTTTGCTAATGGCTTTTGCTTTTTATGTTTTCCATAAAATTAAAAAAGCAACAAAGCCAAGGTTGGGTTATCTGGCATTTATTGTGTGTTGGTTGTCTTTTGAATATTTGCACCTGAACTGGGATTTGTCATGGCCTTGGCTAACACTAGGGAATGTTTTTGCTAATGCGCCTAGTATTGTTCAGTGGTACGAATATACTGGTGTTTTGGGTGGTTCGCTTTGGGTGTTATTAGTGAATGTTTTAGTATTCAAAGCTTGGACTGCTGATTCAGGTAAACGAAAATGGATTTTTCCAGCTTTTGTGGTGGTATTTCCTGTATTAATTTCTTTTTATTTGGGGGCAACTAAGGATTTGATAATGGAAAAAAGCACACATGAAATTGTAATTGTACAGCCTAATGTCGATCCTTATACTGATAAATTTAATGTTGGGTATGAGCATCAGTTGGCTGATTTTATTGTCTTAGCAAAAACAAAATTAACCCAGAATACGGTACTTTTAATTGGGCCTGAAACTGCATTGCAAGAAGGGATTTGGGAAAATAAATTAGAAGTCAGTTATAGTGTAAGGGCTTTTAGGGAATTACAAAAACAGTTTCCTAATTTGAATATTTTAGTAGGAGCCTCAACTTATAAAATGTTTGGTCATGGGGAGCAAAAAACGGCAACTGCTCGCCAGCTTAGAAATAAGCATGTTTATTATGATGCCTATAATTCAGCTGTCTTTATTCCTGATTCTGGACAGGTGCAAGTGTATCATAAAACCAAGTTAGTTCCAGGAGCTGAAAAAACTCCTTTCCCAAAGATTTTGGATAAATTGGCTGGTCTCATGTTGGATTTAGGTGGGACTTCTGGCTCTTTAGGAACTAAAAATAAAGTGCATCAGTTTGAAGTTAATGAAATGAGCATACAGCCACTTATTTGTTATGAAAGTATTTATGGCGATTTGCAAAAAGAAAACACAAACCTGATAGCTATTATTACCAATGATGGTTGGTGGAAAAATACTGCAGGCTATAAGCAGCATTTTGAGTATGCTAGGCTTAGGGCTGTTGAGCAAAGAAGAATGATTGTTCGTTCAGCTAACACAGGAATTTCTGGTTTTATTTCACCTTATGGTGAAGTGATTGAAAGTACAAATTGGGATGAAGCTATTTGTATTGCTACTGATGTTGAACTAAATAATGAAATTACTTTTTACAGTATTTTTGGCGATTACCTTGGTAGGCTATCTGTTTTTGTAGCGGCTATGCTATTTATAGTTGCTTTTGTAAAAGGGAGATTGAAGAAATAAAAAACTCACTTTTAATGAATGGGTTTTAAATTATTTGTAATGCTAATATTTAATTTATTCTATTGAATCAGTATTACTTTTGATGTCAATTTCTTCAATTACAGCGTCTATGATGCTGTCTACATTAAGACTATCATCTTCTATTTTAATACATTTTATTTTTCCAACTGGTGTGTCAATTATTTCTACACTATCCATTTTTGGATTATTAATAGTAAAGGAAAAATTATTTTCTGATCCAATGTTTGTGGCAAATAAATAGCCTAATAAAACAATAATAAGTATCCAAGTTAATGGCTTTTCGAGATTTTCCATAGTTTAATTTTTGATTAGTAGGGCACTAAATTACTAAAAATAAATTACTTAAGGTTTTGTGGAATGGTGCAAACAGGTATAGCGTGCATTTTGTGTTGGTTTGCTTGGTTGAGTTTTGTGTAAATTTGAAGTACTTGTTTTTCTCTTGCTGTTATGGCGTTTTTATCTCCATCAAAAGCCATTGCCCATTCCAATTCAGCATAGCTTGCGCCTATTTGTTCTTCATCAGTTTTTTCATCTCCCCAAAGTCCGTCAGTAGGGGCTGCAGTTATGATCTCATTATTTATGCCTAATATTTTTCCAAGTGCATATGTTTCTGATTTTAATAAATCAGCAATAGGGCTAATATCCACTCCTCCATCACCATATTTTGTAAAGAAACCAATCCCAAAATCCTCTACTTTATTTCCTGTTCCTAATACAAGTGACTGGTTGCTTTGTGCAAAATAATAAAGCGTAGTCATTCTTAGTCTTGCTCTGGTGTTTACTAAAGCGAGTTCGTTTTGAGTTTCATTTTCAGGTAGTTGGCTAGTGAAACTGTCAAAAACTGAAGATAATTGTAATTCTACAGAGCTAACATTATCAAAATTTTCTTTTAACCAAGCGATATGTTTTAACCCTCTTTCTACTTGTATTTTGTTTTGATGAATAGGCAATTCTACACAAAGTAAAGGTAAGCCTGTTTTGGCTGCAAGTGTTGATGTTACTGCTGAGTCAATTCCACCTGAGATGCCAATTACAAAACCTTTTACCCCTGCATTCTGAGCGTAGCTTTTCAGCCAATGGCTAATATGATTTATTATTGCTGTAGTTTGCATAATGTTTGCAAATGTAAAAGAAAACTTCTTAATTTGCCAGATGAAACCTATAGTCTTATTTCTTTCCGTTACAATTGTTGCTTTTCTATTAACCTCTTGGCTTTTATCCTTTTCTTCTGATGCTGAAAAGCTAGATTTAAAAGTGAATAGGTTCGAACAAGCCTTGTTTTCAATTAATAAGGGTAATATTGAAGGTGTTTCTATAGAGTTGGAAGAAAATTTTGGAACTTTTAATGAAGTATTCGCTTCTCAAATAATGCATAAAGGCAACGTAGCTAATGAGCAGTATTTACAAGATTTACTAACTTTTACTCATCATAAAGACATGAGGGAGGCTTATGATAGTGTTGCTCTTTTGTTTGCTGATTTTTCAACTTTCGAACAAGAATTAGAATTTGCTTTTTGGCAGTTTTCTGATTATTTTCCTTCTTATCCTATACCTGAAATAACTACTTTTTTTGGTGGCTTTAATTATGGCGTAGTTACTTATGATGATAATATTGCTATTGGTTTGGAAAACTTTTTAGGTGAAAATAGCAAGTATTACCAATTGCTAGCTAATCCTGAATATTTGCGTTTTCAGAAGCAAAAAAAGTTTATTTCCTCTAATGTAATGGAGGTTTGGTTAAACGAGTATTTTCAACAATATTTAGGCGGTAGAGATTTGCTTTCTCAGCTGATCTATAAAGGTAAGATAATGTATTGTATTGATAAAATGTTGCCTGAATTGCTGATTGAAGATAAATTTCGTTTTACTAATGAGCAAATGAATTGGGTAGAAGAAAATGAGGCAAGTATTTGGCAATACATAGTGCATGAGGATTTATTGTTTTCTAAGGATGAACAGAAATTCAGAACTTTTGTTGATTATGCTCCTTTTGCAAAAGGAATGCCAAATCAAGCGCCAGGTAGAGTAGCTTACTATATTGGTTATAAAATGGTAAATGAGTATATGGATAATAATGAAATTGATGTTGAGGAGCTTATGTACTTGACTGATTCAAGAAAGTTTTTACAGCAATCAAAATATAAACCGACAAAATAGTATAATGAAACAGACTTTAAAATTCGAAATTGAGCTAGACGACAATAATTTGCCTGTAAATATTGAAATGCATGCAAGTGATAATGCAGCAAATGAGAAGGAAATTAAAGCCTTAATGGTGTCTGCTTGGGCAGCTCAAAATAAGGAAACTTTACGTATTGACCTTTGGACTAAGGATATGCCTGTTAATGAAATGTTTATTATGTATCATCAAACTATGATGGGGATGGCCGCTACTTTGGAGCGTGCTACAGGACATGATAAATTGGCAGGTGCTTTGCGTGATTATTGTGAGTTTTTTGCAGAACAAACAGAAATTAAAGGAGCTAAATAATTTCTTTAAACTGAGGGTTTAGGCTTTCGATAAAAGTGGCAATTTCACCTGTTCCTGTTTTCTTTTCAGCTGAGGTAATAAACATCTGAGGTAATTCGTCCCAAGTTTTTTTCATTTCAACTTTATAAGAGCCAATATTTTTGGCAAGCTCTACTTTTCCTAGTTTATCAGCTTTTGTAAATACCATTACAAAAGCAATTCCTTTTTCTGCTAGCCAATGCATGAATTCCTGGTCAATTGCTTGGGGTTTATGTCTAGCATCAATTAATACAAACAGACACATTAGATTAGTCCTATTAAGCAGATATTCGCTTATCATGTCATGAAATTCTGCTCGTATTGCTTTAGGAACCTTTGCGTATCCAAATCCTGGTAAATCCACTAAATACCATTCTTTATTTATAATGAAATGATTGATGAGCTGAGTTTTCCCTGGTCTTCCGGAAGTTTTAGCTAAATTCTTATGATTTACTAAAGCATTTATTAAAGAAGATTTTCCAACATTAGATCTTCCAATAAAAGCATATTCTGCCATTTTGGGTGCAGGACATGTTTTGTAATCAGTATTACTAATTACAAATTCAGCAGTTTTAATTTTCATAATTTCTTAAAATTTATCGTCTAAGAATTTCAGTACAAGTTTACTGAATTCTTCAGGATGCTCCCACATAGCAGCATGCCCACACAATGGGATCCAATGTAGCTCAGAATTAGGTAATAACTTATGAAACTCATTTGCAACATTAGGAGGGGTTACTTTATCGTGCTCTCCCCAAATTAAACAAACAGGCATTTTAAAGTTAGGTATGTCATTAGCCATGTTATGTCTTATTGCTGATTTGGCATAACCTAATAGTCTCAAAATAGATACACGATTATTTGCAATTTCAAATACTCTGTCAACCAATTCATCAGTTGCTACTTCTGGATTATAGAATACTTCTTCTGTTTTTGTTCTTATATAGTCTTTATCTCCTCTTCTTGGAAAAGAGTCTCCCATTGCGCTTTCATATAATCCTGAACTACCTGTTAGGATCATTCCGTCTACCATTTCAGGGTATTCTTTTGAAAAGATAAGAGCAATATGTCCTCCCATTGAATTCCCAAGCAATATTGCTGATGAAAGTCCAAGGTGATTCATAAATTCGTATAAGTAATCGCTTAAGGATTTTACAGAAACTTTAAGGATACTTCCTTCAAAAAGTTTTAGGTCCAAACCGTAAACTTTGTATTCTTCAGAGATAAAATCAACCATCTCACCAAAGTTCTCAACCCCACCCATTAAACCATGTAATAGTATAATGGGTTTCCCTCCGTCACCTTCTTCAAGCCATTTGAATTTCCCTTCTTCCTTAACCATATGAGTTCTGATTTTAATCTACAAAGAAACGAAAATATTTGTTAACCGCAATGTCTAGAAGGGAATACAGTGAAAATAGTAGTTAGTGGGTTAAGTTATCAACAAAGTGGTGTAGAGTGGGATAAAGTGGGATTTATGCATATATTAGCACCCAGATTCAAAGTAAAATAAAGTGATAAATGTAATAGGGACATACGAATGTAAAGCAGATGCCAAAGGGCGTGTGATGTTTCCTGCTGCCCTGAAAAAGCAATTGAAAAATGTGTTGGGAGATGGATTTGTGATTAAAAGGTCGGTTTTCAATAAATGCCTGGAGATACACCCTATGTCAGAATGGGAGAAAGTAGTTGCTCAAGTCAGTAAGTTGAATCGTTTTGTTAAAAAGAATAATGATTTTATAAGATCGTACATGTCAGGTTTAAAGTTAGTGGATGTGGACAGTACTGGACGATTTTTAATTCCTAAAGATTTATATGGCTTTGCTGGTTTGCATAAAGAGTTGGTATTGTCATCCTCAGTAAATATGATTGAAATTTGGGATAAAGATAAGTATGAGGCTTCTGTAGCCGAGACATTAGTAGACTTTGGAAATCTGGCTGAGGATGTGATGGGAAATCAGCCCCAAAATGAGTCGGATGGAATATCATAATCCAGTATTATTAAACGAATGTATTGAAGGGTTAGCCATTAAACCTACAGGGATTTATGTTGATGTTACTTTTGGTGGTGGCGGACATTCTAAATTAATTCTAAAAAATCTTGACGGAGGTAAATTATATGCTTTTGATCAGGATAAAAATGCTCATGAAAACGCTTTGTTAGGAGATGGGTTTAAATTGATAAATGCCAATTTTAGACACCTAAAGAATTTTTTAAGAATGGAAGGGGTGCGTAAAATTGATGGTTTATTAGCAGATTTGGGTGTTTCTTCTCATCAGTTTGATGTTGCGGAAAGAGGCTTCTCTATTCGTTTTGATGGAGAGTTGGATATGCGAATGAATATAAATTCTCCTTTGTCAGCAAGGCAGGTGGTGAATGAATATGGTCAGCAGGATTTAGCCAATATCTTATTTAAATATGGTGAGCTCAGAAATTCAAGAGCTATTGCAAGAGAAATTGTAAACGCAAGAGAAATTGAAACTATTGTTACTACCAATCAATTAATTGAAGTAGTAGGGCATATGGTTCCTGAGAAAAATAGAAATCAGTTTTTAGCGCGTATTTTTCAAGCTATCCGTATTGAGGTGAATGACGAGATGAAGGCTTTGGAAGAAATGCTTTTGGATGCTGTAGATATGTTGAATGAGGGAGGTCGTTTAGTCGTAATGTCATATCACTCTTTAGAGGATAGAATGGTTAAAAATTTAATGAAAAAAGGGAATATTGAAGGAGTCTTGGAAAAAGATTTTTTTGGGAATCCGATTAAAGATTTAAAAGAAGTAACTCGAAAAGTAATGGTAGCAACTAAAGAACAGATAACGGAAAACTCGAGAGCTAGAAGTGCAAAACTACGAATAGCCGAAAAAGGATAAATGAGTGTTGTGAAAGAAAATACAAATTCATTGCTTTCTATTTTGAAAGGTGAGTTTATTGCTGATCTGGGAAATCAAAAATACATCCCATTTTTATTATTTATTGTGTTGTTAATCTTGTTGAATATAAGAATTTCTTTTCGTGCCGAGCACTTACTGAAAGAATCTATCTCTTTAGAAAAAGAGGTTGCTGATTTGCGTTTGGTTTATATAACTACAAAGTCGGACTTGATGAGTATGTATAGACGGTCAGTTATTGAAGAAATTGTTTCAGATAAAGGCCTAGCTACATCTTTAGCTCCACCAGTCATTATTGAAATAAGAAATGATTAATAAAGTAAAAAACACTAACAATAGAATAACGGGGCTTTACCTGGTTATAGTGTTTATTGCATTTGGTGTATTTGCTAAAATTGTAAAAGTTCAGCAGTTTAGTGTAGCCATTAATACAAGCAGTCAGCCAAGATATTTTACAGTTGAAGCGCCAAGAGGAAATATCATTGCTGATGATGGTGCTTTACTGGCAATTTCTATGCCGCTTTATGATGTGCGTTTGGATATGAGTGTGATGAATAAAACTTTATTTAATTCGGATGTTACTGAGCTTTCTGTTTTGTTAGCTCAACTATTTGAAAATAAAACTCCTGCGGAATATGAATTGTTTCTGCGGAATTCAAAAGAAGCTAAAAAGAACAAATATATTTTGTTGCAAAATAAGGTAACTCACAATGAGCTAAATGCCTTGAAGAAAATGCCAATCCTTAAATTGGGGCAAAATAAAGGAGGCTTAATTGCAGAGCAAAGACCAAATAGAGAAAAGCCATTTGGCTTGTTAGCCCAAAGGACAGTAGGCGTGTTAAGAGGTGTTAATCCTGTGGGAATTGAAAGAGCATTTAATCAAACTCTTTCTGGTGTTGATGGGATACATCTTAAAAGAAAAATTGCAAAAGGAATTTGGGTGCCACAAGATGCTGAAAGTAATAGATTACCTAGAGCAGGGAATAATGTAGTAACCACCATTAATACTGATATGCAAGATGTGGCAGAAAAAGCATTGGAAAATACGCTTATTAATAACAATGCCGATTGGGGTTGTGTGGTATTGATGGAAGTTGCTACTGGTGAAGTGAAAGTGATTGCGAATCTTAAAAAACAAGAAGATGGTAGTGTGAGAGAAAACTTCAATTACGCTATGGCAAAACATGTTTCTCCAGGTTCAACATTCAAGCTAGCTTCAGTAATTGCAGGTTTAGAAGATGGGTTTTTTAAAGTTGAAGATTCTGTCAGAACTTATGGTGGAAAATTTACTTTCTATGATAGAGTGATGATAGATTCTAAATTAGAAGTATATGATAATATCACAATTAAGAATGCATTTATAAATTCCTCTAATGTTGGTATTTCTCGTATCATTTTTGACAACTATAAAAGTAATCCTACTGCATTTACTGATAGAATTTATAAGATGGGGTTGAGCACTCCTTTGGAATTGGAGTTGCCTTTTCCTAATAATTTAAAATCCCCTATTCCTAACAAGGGAGGTTGGTCAGGGGTTACACTTCCTTGGATGTCGATAGGATATGAAATGCAGTTGACACCAATACATATGCTTACCTTTTACAACGCTATAGCAAATCAAGGGAAAATGGTGAAGCCAATTTTTACATCTGCTATTAGTCGTGACGGACAAATAATTGAAAAGCATGCTACCCAGGTGATAAACCCTGCAATTTGTTCAAAGTCTACAATTAAAACGGTAATACCTTTACTAATTGGTGTGGTTGAAGAGGGAACAGCTAGAAATATCAGAACAAGTAATTATCTGATTGCTGGAAAAACAGGAACAACAGTAATTAATTTTAATAATAGAGCTGAAGGTGAGGAAAAGGAATATCAAGCTTCTTTTGCTGGTTTCTTTCCTGCCGATAACCCAAGGTACTCTTGCATAGTAGTGATAAATAATCCTAGAGAAAATGGACATTATGGAGGTTCGGTTGCGGCTCCTATATTTAAGGAATTGGCTGACAAGGTATATGCTTCTGATATGAGTATTCATAAAGCTTTGCAGCAGTCAGATGTGATGGTAAGTTTACCTAAAGTGAAGCATGGACATGTTGAGGATGCAAATAATGTATTAGCAAATTTTGATATAAATAGAATCGTACCAGATGAGCAGTGGATGGTTGCTAGTACTACAAAAACACAGGTGTCATTAGAAGTTAGAAAAATAGAAAGAGATTTGAGGAATGGCAATATGCCTGATTTAAGAGGAATGGCAATTCAAGATGCTATTTACTTGTTAGAATCGTACGGTTTAGTTGTAGAAATTACGGGAAGTGGTTCGGTTCAATCTCAATCAATTTCAAAAGGAAATAGGTTCTTTAAAGGAAGTCTAATTAAATTGGAATTGGCCTAATGAATTTACAAGAGCTATTATATAAAGTAAGTTTTGTAAAAATCATTGGGTCTACAAATGTTGAGGTAGCTGATATTGCTTTTGATTCTAGAAAAGTGAAAGCGGCTTCTTTGTTTGTTGCCTTAAAAGGAACTCAGTCAGATGGGCATGCTTATATCTCACAAACGATTGATTCAGGGGCTAAAGTTATTGTGTTGGAGGATATGCCTACTAACTTGGATGATAATATTACCTATGTAGAGGTGGAGGATAATAATATTGCTTTAGGAATTATAGCTGCTAATTTTTATGATAATCCTTCTGAAAAAATTAAACTAGTAGGAGTGACTGGTACAAATGGGAAAACAACTATTGTGAGTTTGTTAACACAACTGTTTTCTATAATGAATGTAAAAGTTGGAATGCTCTCTACTATTCAGAATAAAATTATTGATAAAATTATTCCATCTACTCATACTACTCCTGATGCTTTGCAAATTAATTTTTTATTAAATGAGATGATTGCTCAAGGCTGTGAATATTGTTTTATGGAAGTGAGTTCTCATGCTATTGCCCAAGGCAGGATTTCAGGTCTAAATTTTACTGGAGGTGTTTTTACGAATCTTACTCAGGATCATTTGGACTACCATAACAGCTTTGCTGAATACAGAGATGTGAAAAAATCATTTTTTGACCTATTGCCAAAATCAGCTTTTGCACTTACAAATAAAGATGATAAAAATGGAATGAAAATGCTAGAGGGGACGAAATCCCAAAAATATACTTATTCATTAAAATCGGTTTCGAACTATAAATGTAGAGTGCTCGAAAATCAATTTGAGGGAATGTTGTTAAACATAAATAAAGTTGATGTTTGGGTAAAATTGATAGGAGATTTTAATGCCTACAATATGCTTTCAGTTTATGCTGTTGCTAATCAGTTTGGTTTTGAAGACCATGAAGTGCTTACAGCATTGAGTATGCTTAAATCACCTGAAGGAAGATTTCAATATTTACAATCAGAAGAAAAAATTACTGCAATAGTTGATTATGCGCATACAGATGATGCACTTAAGAATGTACTTGCTACTGTTAATAATATTAGAACAAACACTGAGCAGTTGATAACAGTAGTAGGTTGTGGTGGCGATAGAGATAAGGCTAAGCGTCCATTGATGGCGGCTGTGGCTTGTAATTTAAGCAATCAAGTTATCCTTACTTCAGATAATCCAAGAAGTGAAAATCCAGATGCAATTATAGAAGATATGATTCAAGAGCTTGACCCTGTTCAGCAGAAAAAAGTATTGGTAATTATCGACAGGAAACAAGCCATAAAAACAGCTTGCCGCCTAGCTAGTGCCAATGATATTGTTTTGGTCGCAGGAAAAGGACACGAAAAATATCAAGAAATTAATGGTGAAAAATTTCCATTTGACGATATAGAAGAACTTAAACAATCATTAAATATAATTAAACAATAATGCTATACTATTTATTCGAATACCTACAAAACACCTATGATTTTCCTGGAGCAGGACTGTTTCAATATATTTCATTTCGTGCAGCAATGGCAATTATCACTTCCCTTTTAGTGTCTTTAGTTTTTGGGGGTAAGATTATTAATATAATCCGTAATAAACAGATTGGAGAACAAGTAAGGGAATTGGGTTTAGCAGGTGAGGAAAGTAAAAAAGGAACGCCAACTATGGGTGGTTTAATCATATTGGCAGCTATTCTTATTCCTACCCTATTATTTACTAAATTGGATAATATATATATCATTATTATGATTGTATCTACCCTTTGGCTAGGTGCAATTGGTTTTATTGATGATTATATCAAGGTGTATAAAAAAGACAAAGAAGGTCTTGCTGGTAGATTTAAGATTTTAGGACAAGTAGGGATTGGTTTAATTGTTGGTTTAGTAATGGTTTTCCATTCTGATATTGTAGTGAAAGAAGAGGTGAAACTTTCTTTAGAAACTGAAATAATTGGTTCGGTTGATCTAGCTCAGAAATCCTCAAAAACAACAACTCCTTTCTTTAAAAATAATGAATTTGACTATCAAGATCTAACTTCTTGGATGGGAGATTCCGCAAAAGATTTTGCTTGGATATTCTTTATTCTGATAGTAGTAATTATCATAACAGCAGTTTCCAATGGAGCAAACATGACTGATGGTTTAGATGGTTTAGCGACAGGTACTTCAGCAATAATTGGAGCCACACTTGCCCTTTTTGCCTATGTGTCTGGTAATATAATTGCTGCCGACTATCTGAATATAATGTATATTCCCAATACAGGGGAATTGGTGATTTATATGTCCGCTTTTGTTGGGGCTTGTGTAGGGTTTATGTGGTACAATTCTTATCCAGCACAAGTATTTATGGGTGATACAGGATCTTTGGCTTTAGGGGGTATTATTGCTGTAGTTGCTATCCTAATTCGTAAAGAATTACTTATCCCTATTTTGTGTGGGATATTTTTAATTGAAAATGTATCAGTAATACTACAAGTAGGTTATTTCAAATACACAAAAAAGAAATTTGGTGTTGGCAAGCGTGTCTTTAAGATGGCTCCATTGCATCATCATTACCAGAAATTAGGAATGCACGAAAGTAAAATTGTAACACGGTTTTGGATTGTTGGAATCATGTTAGCAGTTATAACAATAGTTACTTTAAAGCTGAGGTAATGGCAAAAAGAATAGTCGTACTAGGAGTTGGGATTAGTGGAATTGGTGCGGCTGTTTTAGCAAAGAAGAAAGGATTTGATGTTTTTGTTTCGGATAAAGGAACAATCACGGATGAAAATAAAGCAGTTCTTTTAAATAATGAGATTGAGTGGGAGGAACAAAAGCATTCATCTGCTAAAATTTTAAATGCAGATGAGGTGATTAAAAGTCCAGGAATTCCTGATAATGTAGATTTGATTCAGCAATTAATTGCAAAAGAGATTCCTGTAATTTCTGAAATAGAATTTGCTTTTAGATATACCAATGCAAAAATTGCAGCTATTACAGGCAGTAACGGAAAAACCACAACTACTTTACTGCTTGGGCATGTACTGAAAAGTGCAGGATATGATGTGCTTGTTGCAGGAAATGTAGGTGTTGGGTTTGCACTTTCTTTAGCTGAGCGTGATTATGATTATATCGTTTTGGAATTGAGTAGTTTTCAGTTGGATGGTATTCAGAAATTCAGAAGTGATGTAGCTATGTTGTTAAATATTTCTGCTGATCATTTGGATAGATATAATAATAAATTGGAAAATTATGCGGCATCAAAATTCAGGATTACTGAAAATCAAACTACGCAAGATGTACTAATTTATAATGCAGATGATGCAATGATGGAGGTACTCACAACAAAAGCAAAAAAACTCCCTATCTCATTAACAACTAAGCAAACAGAAGGTGGATTTTACAATAACAATAAAATAACAATTAATTTAAATAATACTACTATGACCATGCAAGAACTAGCCCTACAAGGCAGGCACAATATTTTTAACTCAATGGCAGCCGCTATGGCAGCAAGAGTTTTTGAAGTAAAGGATACGGTTATTCGTCAAGCAATGATTGATTTCCAAAATGTAGAACACAGATTGGAATATGTACTTACAGTACATGGTATCGATTTTATTAACGATTCTAAAGCAACTAATGTAAATGCTTGTTGGTACGCTCTTGAAAGCATGACTAAAGATGTGGTGTGGATAGTTGGCGGGGTAGATAAAGGAAATGACTATGCTGAGTTAACTGAAATGGTTGATAAAAAGGTAAAGGCAATTATTTGTTTAGGAGAAAGTAATGAAAATATTATTGAAGCTTTCAAAGGAAAAGTAGAAATTATTGTTCAGGCATCAAATATGCAGGAGGCTGTAAATCAATCTTATGCATTAGCGGGCAAGCAGGATGTTGTTTTGTTGTCACCAGCTTGTGCGAGTTTTGATTTATTTGCTAATTATGAAGATAGAGGTATGCAGTTTAAAAAACAAGTTCGTAATCTGTAAATGAGTTCTTGGATAAAAAATATCAATTTAGAAGGAGATAGAACAATTTGGGGAGTAGTCCTTGCTTTGTCTTTGTCTTCTATATTAGTAGTATACAGTACTGCTGGTTGGCATTTTTTATTTAGTCATATTACTAAATTATTATTGGGTTTGTTTGCTATGTATGTTGTGCATAAAATCAAGTTTAAGTATTTTTCAAAAATAGGACAGTTAGGATTTCTTTTTAGCTTGTTTTTACTGGTTTTAGTTTTGCTTATAGGGGTAAGTGTTAACGGAGCGTCAAGGTGGTTGCAAATTGCTGGTCAACAATTTCAACCTTCTGATGTAGCCAAGTTGGCAATACTCGTCTATATGGCAAGGCAGATTAGTAAGCAAAGGGATTATCTACATGATTTTAAAGAATTATTTTGGCATGTTTTAGGACCTTTAATTTTGGTGTGTGTGTTAATTTTACCAAATAATTTTTCAACTGCAGCTTTGGTGTTTATTAATGGTTTGGTACTAATGTTTGTTGGGAAAATTCGTATTAAATTTATTGCAGCGATTATAGGATTTGCTTTTGTAGGAGCACTTACTATTTATGCGACTGCTAAATTTACTCCTTTAGGAACAAAAATTATGCCAAGGTCAGCTACTTGGGTAAGTCGTATTGATAGTTATTTTGTTGATGCTAAGGGAGATGAGCAGACTAAAGATTTTCAGCAAACACAAGCGTTGGTAGCCATACAAAATGGAGGGATGACAGGAGTTGGTCCAGGAAAAAGTACACAAAGAAATATTTTACCTTATTCATCTTCCGATTTTATTTATGCAATTATTATTGAGGAATATGGTTTGTTTGGAGGTGTATTAGCTTTGTTGTTTTATTTGATTTTAATGTTCAGAGCCATTAGAATTGCATTGAGAGTAGAGAGTGTCTTTGGTAGTTTACTAGCTACGGGTTTAATGTTTTCATTAGTTTTTCAAGCCTTAATAAATATGTTAGTTTCAGTAGAGGTATTGCCAGTTACAGGGCAAACCCTACCACTTATAAGTATGGGAGGAACCTCAATTGTATTTTCGTGTATTGCAATTGGGATAGTATTAAGTGTAAGCAGAGATGCAACAGACAGAAAGTATGAAAAAGCTTAAAGTAATCATTAGCGGAGGTGGTACGGGAGGACATATCTTCCCTGCCTTAGCAATTGCAAAAGCGTTAGAAAAAAAAGTAGATAAAGTAGAGTTTCTATTTGTTGGTGCTGAAGACAGAATGGAAATGGAAAAAATTCCAGCAGAAGGATATAAAATTGTCGGACTTTGGATTAGTGGCTTGCAAAGAAACTTTAGTAGGCGTAATTTATTATTTCCTTTTAAGGTGGTAAGTAGCTTGCTGAAAGCAAGAAAAACCATCAAACAATTTAAACCTGATTTAGCAATTGGAACTGGTGGTTATGCTAGTGGTCCTTTGCTTTTTGCAGCTGCTAATAATGGGGTGCCTTCACTTATTCAAGAGCAAAATTCTTATCCAGGAATTACCAATAAAATTTTAGCAAAATATGTTCAAAAGGTTTGTGTAGCTTACGATAATATGGAGAGATTTTTTGGAAATGAAAAATTGATTATTACAGGAAACCCTATCCGTGAAGATATTTTAAGTTTTGATACGAAAGTTGAGGAAGGTAGAAAACTGTTTGGTGTAGATGTTTCAAAGCCAACTGTTTTGGTAGTTGGTGGTAGTTTGGGTGCGCGTACAATAAACAATGCTATTGCTGAAAATATAGCTGATTTTGAAACGGCTAATGTTAACTTAATTTGGCAAACAGGGATTTCTTTTCAGGATCAAGCTAAAGAGATTACTAATAAGGTTGGAGTGGATGGAATACAGGCGTATACTTTTATAAAAGATATGGATTTAGCCTATGCTGCTGCTGATGTTATTGTTTCGCGTGCTGGAGCAATTGCTATTTCAGAATTGTGTTGTGTAGGGAAGCCAATTATCTTGGTTCCCTCTCCTAATGTGTCCGAAAATCATCAGTATAAAAATGCACAATCCTTGGTTAATAAGAATGCTGCTTTACTTGTTAAGGATAAGGATGCAAGCCGTAAACTTGTACTTACGCTACTGGAATTAATAACAGATAGTAGTAAGCAAGAAAAGTTAAGTAATAATATTAAAAAATTAGCTGTTAAAGATGCAGCAGATAGGATAGCAGAAATTGCTTTGGGTTTAATAAAATGAATATAGATTTATACAAACATATTTACCTAATTGGTGTTGGAGGGATTGGAATGAGTGCTTTGGCACGCTATTTTAATGCTCAGGGGAAACAGGTTTGTGGTTATGATAAAGTACAATCAGATTTATGTCTTGAACTGGAAAGTGAAGGAGTCAAAATTCATTACAATGATGCAGTAGAAAATATCCCGCAATACATACAAGATGCTACTTATAATGAAATTTTAGTTATTTATACTCCTGCAATTTCTGAGGAAAATAGAGTGCTAAATTATTTTAAGGATAAAGAATTTAATCTGCACAAAAGAGCTGAGGTGTTAGGGATGATAAGCAAAGAATCTTTTACTATTGCTGTTGCGGGTACACATGGTAAAACAACAACTTCTGCAATTTTGGCTCATGTTTTGAATCATGCAGGGAAACAATCTACAGCCTTTTTGGGAGGTATAAGCAAGAATTATAATTCAAATTTAATGTTAGCTGAAAAAGGAAATATCCTTATTGTGGAAGCAGATGAATACGATAAGTCTTTTTTGCAATTACAACCTGATATAGCAATTATTACTTCTGTGGATGCTGATCATTTGGATATTTATAAGGACAAACAAGATTTACATAATGCATTTAAGCAGTTTGCATCTCAAATAAAACCCAATGGTTTATTATTGTTGGAGGAATCCATAAAGATTGATTTTCCGACTCCTGATCATGGAATGAAGTTAACTTATTCAGCAGTAAATAAAGCGGATTACTCTGCTGAAAATATAAAAGTCAAAGATGGGAAAATGATTTTTGATTTGACAGCTATGGATATTATGCCAGGCATGACTTATGAAAAAAAGCAAGAAGGATTGTCATTTATTTTACCAGGAATACACAATGTGAGTAATGCAATTGCTGCTTCAGCAGTTGCCTGTTATTTAGGGCTTTCATGTGAAGATATTGTAAAGGGATTAGACACTTTCAAAGGAATAAATAGAAGATTTGATGTTCACATCAATACACAAGATTTAGCTTATGTTGACGATTATGCACATCATCCTCAAGAAGTAAGTGCCACAATAAATGCAGCAAAAATTTTATTTCCTGAGCGAGAGATTACTGTAGTATTCCAGCCACATTTGTTTTCCCGCACTAAGGATTTTGCTCAAGAATTTGCGGTTTCATTATCTTTAGCCGACCAGCTTATTTTGTTAGATATATATCCTGCAAGAGAATTGCCAATTGAGGGTGTAAACGCTAGAATGTTGTTGGATTTGTGTACTAGTCCAAAAAAAGAAACATGTAGTAAGCAGGAGTTGTTAAAAATATTGGAAAGAGAAAATTTAGATGTGTTGATTACTCTAGGAGCTGGCGATATTGGTACTTTAGCACAACCCATAAAACATATGCTTAACTAATGAAAAAAGTATTGCAAATATTAAAGTGGGGAATGCTATTGTCATTGATGGTTGTGGTTTTGTCGTTTACGAATCAAAAGCAAAATAAGCAAATGGTGTTCTTAAATCAAATCAATATTGAAGTGTCAGAAGATGAATTTATGACTGAACAGATTGCTTTAAAATATATTGAACAACATAATTTTAGTTTTGATAGTGTTGCTCTTTCAAATTTTTATTTGAACGAATTGGAGGTAGCTTTTTTGCAGCATCCAGCTGTTAAAAATGCGCAGGTATACAGCAATCAAGAAGGTGTGATTAATATTAACTTACAACAAAGGAAGGCGGTAGTTCGCATTAAAACTGATAATACCGATTATTATTTGGATGAACAAGGAATGAAAATGCCTTTATCAAGCGAATACACGCCAAGAGTTTTGGTTGTAACTGGAGAGGTGAATGAGTCGAATCATTCAAGTATTTTCAGTTTTGTAGAAAGAATAAATAAGGAGAAATTCTGGAAATCACAAATTACTCAGTTGCATTTTAACAATAATGAAGTAATCATTATTCCTAGGGTAGGCAGTCAGAAAATACATTTTGGTACACTTACAGATGTGAATAAAAAGTTAGGAAACTTATATCAGTTTTATAAACAAGCAATGCCTGTTAAAGGGTGGGAAAATTATAGTGAGATTAGTTTAGCATATAATAATCAAATTGTTTGTACAAAAAAATAAGAAATGGAAGAGAACAATCAACATATAAATGCAGGAGATTACATGGTAGGTCTTGATATTGGGACCACCAAAATATCTGTTATGATTGGTAGGAAAAATCAGTATGGGAAGTTAGAGATATTAGGTACTGGTAGAGCTGTTTCTAATGGAGTAGCTAGAGGAATTGTAGCTAATATTGATAAAACTGTTGACTCAATAAAAGAGGCAATTAGTGAGGCAAAGAAAAAGTCAGGAATTGAAATTGATGAGGTTTTTGTCGGTATTGCTGGTCAGCATATAAAAAGCTTACAACATAGAGGAGAATTGGTTAGAGATAATATTGAGATTGAGATCGAAAAAGCCGATATTGATAAGTTGAAATCCAATATGTTTAAGCTAATTACTATTCCAGGTGAAGAAGTAATTCATGTTATCCCTCAAGAATACACTGTGGATGGTGAAGATGGAATACAAGACCCTAAAGGTATGGCTGGAGTAAAGTTAGAAGCTAATTTTCATGTAATTACTGCTCAAGTTGGTGCTGTGCGTAATATAATAAGGTGTGTGGAAAAAGCGGGTTTAACCCCTAAAGAATTAGTGCTGGAACCTTTTGCTTCAGCAGTTGCTACCTTGGATGATGATGAGTTAAGAGAAGGAGTTGCTTTGGTAGATATTGGTGGTGGTACTACTGATGTGGCTATCTTTTTAGATAATATTATTCGTCATACTGCAGTAATTCCCTTTGGTGGAAATGTGATTACTAAGGATATTAAAACGGGATTATCTATTTTGGAAAAACAGGCAGAGTTGTTGAAAGTAAAATTTGGTTCAGCAATGTACACAGAGGATCAGGAAAATGTAATGGTTTCAATTCCAGGATTAAGAGGAAGGGAGCCAAAGGAAATAGCAGTAAAAAACTTATCAGAAATTATAGGTTCTCGTTATAAAGAGATTATTGACTTGGTATATCATCAGATTAAAGTTTCTGGTTATGAAAATAAATTGATGACAGGAATAGTAATTACTGGAGGTGGCGCGCAGATAAGAAACCTAAAGCAGTTAGTTGCTTTTGTTACAGGAAAGGAAACGCGTATAGGTTACCCTAATGAACATTTAGGAAGCGAGTCAAAGGATACTGTTGTTAGTCCAATGTATGCAACAGGTGTTGGTTTAGTTCTTAAAGGTTTTGAGCATGCAGAATATACTAATGCTCCAAAAAGAATAGCGGATCCTGTTACAAAGGATACAATTGATGTATTACCAGTAGATGTAGAGCAAAGTATCGAGCCAACCTTGATGGATAGGATTTCAGGATGGTTTACAGAAGAAAATATAGATTAATAAATTAATTTTAAAAAAGAAAATTATGAGCGCAATTGACTTAGGAATGGATTTCCAAATGCCAAAAAACCAATCGTCACAAATAAAAGTGATGGGTATTGGAGGTGGAGGTAGTAATGCTGTAAATTATATGTTCGAACATGGAATTAAAGGTGTGGATTTTGTGATCTGTAACACAGATGCACAAGCTCTTGAAGCAAGTCCAGTGCCAATTAAAATTCAGTTAGGAGCTAACTTAACTGAAGGTTTAGGAGCAGGTTCTAATCCTGAAGTAGGTAGAAAAGCGGCTGAAGAAAGTGCTGATAGAATTATTGAACTGTTGGATGCAAATACTAAAATGTTGTTTTTAACTGCCGGTATGGGTGGTGGTACTGGTACGGGTGCTGCTCCTGTAATTGCTGAAATTGCGCGTGAAAAAGGAATTCTGACTGTGGGTGTGGTTACGAATCCGTTTTCTACAGAGGGAGGTTATCGTAAGCAATATGCTGAAGATGGTTTAGCCGAGTTAAAAAAATATGTTGACACTTTATTAATAATTAATAACGATAAGTTGATTGAAGTATATGGTGATCTTACTTTTACTCAAGCATTCGGGAAAGCAAATGAGGTGTTGAATACTGCTACAAAAGGAATTGCTGAAGTAATTTCACAACATTTATTAGTTAATATTGACTTAAATGATGCTCGTAAGGTGTTAGAAAATAGCGGTACTGCTGTAATGGGACAAGCAATTGCTGAAGGTGAAAATAGAGCGATTGAGGCTGTAATGGGAGCTTTGGATTCTCCACTATTAAATGATAACGATATTACTGGTGCTCAGCAAGTATTGTTAAAAATAGTAACTGGTAATGGAGATGATGAAATTAAAATGTCAGAGCTATTTAAAATTAAAAATAAAATACAAGAAGCAGCTGGTCGAAATGTAAATATTATTGAGGGTATTGGTATTGACCCTGAATTAGGTGCAGCTGTAAGTGTAACAGTTGTGGCGACAGGTTTTGAGGAAAAAAGAAAACCGAAAGGAACAACTATTGTTGGTTTGGATGAAGAGAGTATTAAAATTAATGAGAAGACTGAATCTTCTTTTAGCATTGATCCTGTTGTAGATTTATTATCAAACGAAAGTCCTCAGCACATTTTGGATTTGGAAGAGGAGGAATATGTTGCTCCAATTGATGAAACAATGACTTTTGGAATACCTGAAACTGTCGAGACAATCCCTCAAATTGCTGAAGAAAAAAAGATTGTTTTTGAATTGAATATTGATGAGGAAGAAGAAACTCCTGATCAAGTAATTAGTTCTATTCTGAAGGAACAATCAAAAGTAGAAATGAAGACAGTTGTCTTAGAAATGGATGATGAGGAAGAAGTTGAGACATTAAGAACTTTGGAAAGCAATCCTAAAGTTAGTTTAGATAATATGAAAGTTGAAGCTAGGGAGCGTGAAAGCAGGTTGCGAGCTATTTCTCAGCAGTTGCGCACACCTTCAGGTTTAACGAACCTGGAAGATATACCTGCTTATAAGCGTAATCAGATTGAGTTAGATGCAACTTCTCATTCAGCTGAAAATGAGATATCAACTTATACTTTAAGTGATGGGAAAAATAATTCTACAGAATTAAAAAAAAACAATTCTTTTTTGCACGATAATGTAGATTAACGATATGTAATTAGACTGTTGGTTTTTATTGAAAAGCTCTGCCGTATCGGTAGAGCTTTTTAATTTACTATGCATAGCATAACACTTTGTTTTAGGTTATTTATTTTTGTTTTGTATTTAAACTAAACTTATTGAATGATGAAAAAACTAATACTACTTTTAATTATTCTAACTTCATTTACTAATGTGAGTTATGCTTCATTCCCTGTTACTGAGACTCAACAAACAAAAATTAGTGTAAATGCCAATGTAGAATTACCAACCTATAGAGGAGGTAATCCTGTCTGGGGAATTTTATCAATTCTTTCTGCTGCTTTAGGAATTTTAGCTATTGTTTTATCTAACCCTATTAGTCTCTTGTTTTTCCTTTTGGCTATCATTTTTGGAGCAATTGGGTTTAAACATAAACCGAATGGTTTTGCTATTGCAGGCTTTATTATTGGGATATTACCTTTTGTTTTGATTGCTGCAATTCTTATCGTATTCTTGGTTGGAATATTATTTTTCGACTGGGAGTTTATAGCTATGTAATATTGAATATATGAGAATAATTTTTATAATTTTATCTTTCCTCTAGCTCTTTTTGGGTAGTATAATAATGTAGGTATACCTGTGGATGCCGCAATCAATGCGGCATTAGAAATTACTGCCAATTATTTGCAGCATAAAAATGATGTTGAACCTTCTGGAAATTTAGAAATTAAAACTAAAAATAACTCAATTGATTGGAGTGATGCTCAACTTATAAAATGGCGAATAATTGAACCAAAAGATTCACTAAAAATAATAAAGATATGAAAAAACTATTCCTACTTTTAATTGCGCTAACTACATTTATGAATTTGAGTTATGCCTCTTTTCCACTTACTGCTACTTTGGAAATAAAACGAGATACGGTACAGACTGAAACAGTTGCAGAGTACCATCTTAGAATGCAAAAGCTGGGTTTTGATATTCAGGATTGCAGGTGTGTTGATTGTAAAAAATTTAAAGGCATTAATAATGCTATGAAAAATGGACAAACTAGGCAAAAGCAAAAAACTAATTACAAATCTATATTTGTAACAATGGGCGTGTGGTTAATTGTTATGATGATTTTACTATTCGTCTGGATTGTCAGAGGGTTTATGAATTATGATATCAGTCCAGATTTATTGGCGTAAAAATAAAAATCCCCACCAAATTGGAAGAGATTTTGAATTATTAAAGGCCTTAATGATAAAAAACAACAAAATAAATAAGTTGATCATGAAAAAACTATTCTTACTCTTAATAACGCTAACTACATTTAGCAATGTGAGTTTTGCTTCTTTTCCAATTATTGTAGATACTTTAGAAATGACAATCGATACATTACAAACAGAAGAAATTAAACAATATCATTATAGCTTACAGCAAATGGGTATTGATTTGAAGTCTTGTAAGTGTGAGAGTTGTAGAAGTGGAATCTCTCCATTAATAATAAATCTAGATATTGTCCATAAAAAAGAAGAAATTGAAATGCCTAAAGAAAAAACTGAACCAAATGGTAACCTATTCGTATTTCTATCAGTGTTATCTGCTTTAGCAGCTATTGTATTTGCATTTCTTTCTCTAGCTAGCTCCTTGGTGCATAATGTAAATCCTTTTCCTTATTTGATATTAACTTTAGTTTCAATAGTTACTTCCATTGTAAGCGCAATAAACTCAAAAAAAAGAGGATCTAAAACAGCTAAGGCTTTTTTAGGATTAGTTTTGTTAGCTTTGGGTATGTTATTATTTTTGGTTTTATTAAGTTAATAATGAAAACACTGTTTTTAATACTCATATTTAGTCGTGTTCTTTGTAAATATGTCTTAATTCTATCAGCTTCATTTGTTGGAGTTTGATGATAATATAAATTATCTTTTTAAACTATGAAAAAACTAATTTTACTTTTAATAACACTAAGCACTTTTTTTAGTGAAAGTTATGCTTCTTTTCCAATTATTGCAGATACTTTAGAAAGGTCAATCGATACATTGCAAACAGAAGAAATTAAACAATATCACGATCATCTTATAGGGATGGGTATTGATCTTAATTCTTGTAAATGTGAGAGTTGTAGGATTGGTATAGCTCCATTAACAAATAACAGAGAAGTAAATAAACCATTAAATCAATTTCAAAGAATATGGTTGCCAATAATTATAATAATGGCCATTTTAGCAGTCATATTTGTTCTTTTAATTCTCAGATATGTTGATAAACATTTATCTGGAGGAACTGCTCTTGGATAAAAAAATCCCCACCAATTTGGCAGGGATTCCTTTTAATGTGTCTAATAAATTTTCTTTTACATCATTCCTGGCATACCTCCACCACCCATTGGAGGTATAGCTGGAGTATCTTCTTTTATTTCAGCAATAACACACTCAGTGGTCAATAACATTCCTGCAACTGAAGCTGCATTTTCTAGTGCCACTCTAACTACTTTTGCTGGGTCAATTACCCCTGCTTTATAAAGGTTTTCATATACTTCAGTTTTTGCATTAAAACCAAAATCTGCTTTTCCTTCACGCACCTTTGCAACAATTACACTTCCTTCTAATCCTGCATTTTCAACTATTTGTCTAAGTGGTTCTTCAGCAGCTCGGGTAATAATATTTATTCCTGTTTGCTCATCATCATTATCACCTTTTAGTTTAGCTAATTTATCAGTTGCTCTTACAATAGCAACTCCACCTCCAGGAACAATTCCTTCTTCTACTGCAGCTCTAGTAGCAGCTAATGCATCATCTACTCTGTCTTTCTTTTCTTTCATTTCTACTTCAGTAGGCGCCCCAACATATAATACAGCAACTCCACCTGCTAATTTTGCTAGTCTTTCTTGTAGTTTTTCTTTATCATAGTCTGATGTACTACTTTCTATCTGTGCTTTTATTTGGTTTATTCTTGCTTTAATAGTATTAGAATCTCCAGCGCCATTAACTAGTGTTGTATTGTCTTTATCAATCGTAATTTTCTCTGCAGTACCAAGCATTTCTAAAGTAGTGCTTTCTAATTTAAACCCTCTTTCTTCTGAAACTACTGTTCCGTTAGTTAGTATTGCAATATCTTCTAGCATTGCTTTTCTTCTGTCACCAAATCCTGGTGCTTTAACAGCTGAAACTTTTAATGCACCTCTTATTTTATTTACTACCAAAGTAGATAATGCTTCTCCATCTACATCTTCAGCAATTATCACCAATGGTCTTCCTGCTTTTGCAGTTTGTTCTAATATAGGTAATAAATCTTTCATAGCTGAAATCTTTTTATCATAGATAAGTATAAAAGGATTTTCCATATTTGCCTCCATTTTTTCAGCATCTGTAATAAAGTAAGGTGATAAATATCCTCTATCAAATTGCATTCCTTCTACAACCTCAACTTTCGTTTCAGTTCCTTTTGCTTCTTCAACAGTGATAACTCCTTCAGTTTTTACTTTCTTCATTGCTTTAGCAATTAAAGAACCAATTACATTGTCATTATTAGCTGATATGCTTGCTATTTGTTCTATCTTATCGTAAGAATTTCCTACTGTTTGTGCTTGACTTTTAATGTCTTTAATCAACACTTTTACAGCTTTATCAATTCCTCTTTTTACGTCCATAGGATTAGCGCCAGCAGCTACATTTTTTAAGCCTGCAGTAATGATTGCTTGTGCAAGCACTGTTGCGGTTGTAGTTCCATCTCCTGCTAAGTCATTGGTGTTTGAAGCTACTTCTTTAACCATCTGAGCCCCCATGTTTTCTACTACATCTTCCAATTCAATTTCTTTGGCTACAGTAACACCATCTTTTGTTATGATTGGTCCTCCAAAACTTTTTCCAATTACTACATTTCTTCCTTTTGGACCTAAAGTTACCTTTACAGCATTAGCTAAGGCGTCTACTCCTCTTTTTAATGCATCTCTTGATTCTGTATTAAATATTATATTCTTTGCCATTTTGTTTTATTTTATGATTGCTAAAATGTCTGATTCTCTCATAATAAGATAATCCTCTCCCTCATGTTTTAATTCTGTTCCTGCATATTTTCCGTACAATACAGTGTCGCCAGCTTTCACAGTAATGGGATTATCTTTAGTTCCTTTTCCACACGAAATTACATTTCCTTTTTGTGGTTTTTCTTGTGCGGTGTCTGGTATTATAATTCCTGATGCAGTAGTGGTTTCAGCTGCTTCTTGCTTTACAATTACCCTGTCAGCAAGAGGGATGATATTTATCTTTGACATATTTATAATTTTATTAGTTGTTTATAATAGTACTAATGCACAAAGTGTGCCATAATATAGTCTGCCAAAATAAATAAAATTATGTCAGACAAAACGCAAAGCGTTTATGTTTCTTAAAAATAGCAGGAAATTTTTGCTGTAATGTACAGCTAAATAAATTACTCTCCTTGTGTTGGGTTGGCTGGTAAGTTAGGGATTACAGCATTGTCAATTTGCTCTTGTGCTTTTATTTCAATATTATCTTCAGTATTTTCTCTTGGGATAGCAAAGTTAGATAATAAGCTTAAAGAAATTAATGCGATAGCTAAAGTCCAAGTTGCTTTTTCTAAAAAGTCAGTTGTTTTTTTAGCGCCCATAATTTGATTTCCACCTCCTCCTCCAAATGATGATGATAATCCTCCGCCTTTAGGGTTTTGAACTAAGACAACTAATACTAATAGGATAGATGTTATGATGATAAGGATTGCAAAAATCGTGTACATTTTATTTTTCTTTTAATTTATTGATCAACTTAATTTGGTTTGCAAATAAACTATTTTTTTCTGGATATTTCAAGCTTAATTTTGTGTAAGCTGAAATTGCCTTGTCATAATGACCTTGCTCCAAGTAAACATTAGCTAAAGTTGGAGTGACTATGCTCTCATTTTCAATTAAACTTTCCTTGGCTACATCCATAGGCTTAAAGAAAGTAGTCTTTTTGGGTTTGCTAATGCTAATTTTTTTATCAATAAAATTATCAATTAGCTGTCTTGTGTTTGGTTTAGGTGTTCTATCAATTTTCTTAACTTTTGATAAAGCTAACCATTCTGAAAATGAATATTCTTCATCTTTATCAAATGCTAAAGGCTGTCCTATTCTCAAAGTATCTTCTATTTTTTCGCTGATATTCGCAATGATTGGTTGCTCAACTTTATTTAAGATAATAATTTTAAAAAGTTGTTTTCTATCTAAAGCATAAGCAGCAGCTTTTTTTAACTGTCGATTATAGCGAATGCTATCAGTATTTAAAAGTCCTTTGGTTATTAGTAATTGGGCAGTTTGATAGTAGGGGAATTCTTGTAATAAGCTGTCTAGTTTAGCGACTTCCTCACTAAATATTTGATTTGGATTTTTAATATGTTCTACTAAGTTATCCATTACCAATTTACAAATGCTTTATTGAAAACGTCCTCTGCTAACTCATTCGTTATCTCTTCAATTAAAGTGTTTTCAATATCCGAAATATTTTGTGCACTATCATAATCACGATAGCGACTAAAGGTGTGTTCAAAGTTATTTTCGGAATCTAAACTATTATTATAAGTTACTTTTACAGCAATTTTTAATCGGTTTTGACCAGCTGTTTCGTTAGCCTTAATTGCCATTGGCTTTATCTGATATTTGCTTATGTAACCGCTAAAGCTTAAGTCACCTTCATTTTCACTAAGGCTTAAATTAGTTTGTTCTAGGAACATGTCTTTTAACCTTTCTGTAAAAACTTGACTTAATGTAGGCTGTACAGTAGCTGCCTTGTTGTTAAAGTAGTCTACCGATATTGTTTTGGCTTCTGTAGGGATTGATGCACCCGTAAAAGAATAAATTCCACATGAAGTAAGGGAAATGCTGAGAAGAATTGTTAAAATTAGTTTCATTATAATCCGAATTCTTTTAGTTTTCTATATAAAGTTCTTTCTGAAATTCCAAGCTCAGCAGCAGCATCTTTTCTTTTTCCTTTGTGTTTTAATAAGGACTTCTCAATCAATCTTTTTTCTTGTTCAAACAAGGATAAAGATTCTTCAACTTCAATTAATCCTGCTCTATTATTCTGATTTATCAGTATGTTAGTATCATCCGTTTCCTTAAAAAGGGTAGGGTTTGCCATTTGCATTATTTCAGTGTTTCCTTGTTTCTGCATCAAGTCAAAAGTAATCTTTTTTAGTTCCGTTAAGTCTCTTTTCATATCAAAAAGCACTTTGTACAGGATTTCTCTTTCTGATAAATCAGCTTTGTTTTTGTCCTCAAACTTAACTAATCCACCAGTTGAAATATTAGGTAATTGCTCTTGCAATTTATCAGCTGTTATCATTCTTTCTTCTTCAATAACTGAAAGTTGTGCCACAAAATTGCGCAATTGCCTAATGTTTCCTGGCCAGTTATAATCTTTTAGTATTTCTACAGCATCATCTGTAAGTCGTATTGGTGGTGTATTGTATTGGTCAGCAAAATCAGCTGCAAACTTCCTGAATAATAAATAAATATCATCACCTCTTTTTCGTAGTGGTGGCAATTGTATGCTAATCGTGTTCAGTCGGTAATATAAATCCTCTCTGAATTTCCCCTGCTTAACCGCTTCTAATATATTTACATTTGTTGCTGCAATAATTCTAACATCAGTTTGTTGAGCTTTGGAAGATCCTACTTTAATAATCTCTCCATTTTCCAACACCCTTAACAATCTTGCTTGTGATGCCATTGGTAGCTCCCCAACCTCATCTAAAAATATAGTACCTCCGTTTGCAGCTTCAAAATATCCTTTTCGACTATCGTGCGCTCCAGTAAAAGAACCTTTTTCGTGTCCAAATAATTCACTATCAATTGTTCCTTCAGGTATTGCACCACAATTTACAGCAATATAGGGGGCATGCTTTCTTTTACTATTCTGATGAATAATTTTTGGAATATTCTCTTTCCCAGTACCACTTTCTCCTACCACCAAAACTGAAATTTCAGTAGGAGCAACTTGCAAGGCTACATCAATTGCTCTTGCTAGTTTTGGGCTGTTCCCAATAATCCCAAATCTTTGTTTAGCTTGCTGATTATTCATATTTAAATAACTTTACCTTTTAGGGTTGCTGATGTACAATCATCAATTTTCACCATTACATAATCGCCAAGTTTATGATTCCCTTTTTCAAATATTACAGCTGAATTATGAGTTGTTCTGCCGTAAAAATGTTGGTCTGATTTTTTTGAATATCCCTCAACCAAAACCTCAAAAGTTTTTCCTAATTTCTTTTTCATATGCACTAAAGAATGTGCTAGTTGGGTTTCAATTATTTCAGCTAATCTTATTTGCTTTAATTCTTTAGGGACATCATCTTCCATTCTTGATGCAGGAGTGTTTGGCCTAACAGAATATTTATACATATATCCAAAATCATAGGATACGTAATCCATTAATGAGAGTGTTTCTTTATGATCTTCCTCTGTTTCTGAGCAGAAACCAATTATCATATCCATTGATATTGCGCAATCAGGAATCCTTTGCTTAATATCATCAATTAACTTAAAATACTTTTCTCTGTCATATCCTCTGTTCATTAGTTTTAAGATGCGTGAGCTTCCAGATTGAACAGGTAGATGTATGTGATCACAAATATTATTATGTTTTGACATAGTGTCAATCACTTCTGCCCCCATATCTTGAGGATTAGAAGTTGAAAAACGAATCCTTAATTTAGGATTTACTTGAGCTACTTTATCTAATAAATTCGCAAAATTTAAGCTATTTTCTTTTTCTGTGCTACTTGCTTTCTTAAAATCTTTTTTAGCGCCACCTCCAAACCATAAATAGGAATCAACATTTTGGCCTAATAAGGTAATTTCTCTATAACCATTACTGAACAAATCTTGACATTCTTTTAGTATGCTTTCTGGGTCTCTACTTCTTTCTCTTCCTCTAGTATAAGGTACTACGCAAAAGGTACACATATTGTCACACCCTCTAGTGATTGAAACAAATGCAGTAACTCCATTTCCTCCAAGTCTTACAGGGCTAATATCAGCATAAGTTTCTTCTAAGGATAAAAAGACATTTACAGCCTTTCTTCCGTCTTCTACTTTTGCAATAAGGTTTGGTAAATCTCGGTAAGAATCAGGGCCAACAACAAGATCTACTAATTTTTCTTCTTCTAAGAATTGTTCTTTCAAACGTTCGGCCATACAACCTAAAACGCCCACTAACATTCCTGGGTTTTTATCTCTTTTTATGGAATTATAAAATTCCAATCGTTTACGAACAGTTAGCTCTGCTTTTTCTCTAATTGAACAAGTATTTACAAATACTAAATCGGCTTCCGTTATTTTTTTTGTTGTTGTAAAACCTTCATCAGCAAGTATTGAAGCTACAATTTCACTGTCTGAAAAATTCATCTGACAACCATAGCTTTCAATATACATTTTACGGTCGGTTTTTTTACTTCCAGATAAGTGTAAAACCTCCCCCTGTTTATTTTCGTCTACTTTTTTTTCTAACAGCTTTTCTATGTTCATTTTTGGGTATTTGAAATGCAAAAATAGTAAAAAACTGACAATGTGGCAGTGCTTTATTTTACTTATATTATAAATAATATAATGGAAACTGCCAAGTTTTTTTGATTTGTTTTATTCAAAAAAAGTTTCTTTAATTTGCACAACATTTATAAAACATAATTTATGGCTAAAAATTTAGTGATTGTAGAATCACCTGCAAAGAAAAAGATAATACAAGGTTTTTTGGGTAAAGACTTTGTTGTTGAGTCAAGTATAGGACATATTAGGGATTTACCTAAAAAAGGAGGAATGGCTATTGATATTGAAAATGGTTTTCAACCTAATTATGTGATATCAGAAGATAAAACTAAAGTAGTAAGCCACCTTAAGAGTGTAGCGAAAAAAGCTGAAACGGTTTGGCTTGCTACGGATGAGGATCGTGAGGGGGAGGCTATTGCTTGGCACTTAACTGAAGCATTAAAATTGGATGCAGCTACTACTAAAAGAATTGTTTTTCATGAGATTACAAAGAAAGCAATCACTAAAGCAGTTGAAAATCCTAGAGTTTTAGATGTTAATTTAGTCAATGCGCAACAAGCTAGACGTGTATTGGATAGATTAGTAGGTTTTGAGCTTTCACCTGTGCTTTGGAGGAAAGTAAAGCAAGGGTTATCTGCAGGTAGAGTGCAATCAGTTGCTGTGCGTTTAATTGTTGAACGTGAAAGCCAAATCACTAGTTTCACTCCTGTTTCATCTTATAAAGTAGTTGCCTTTTTTGTTAATAATGATGGTAAAATAGTTAGATCAGAATTGCCACAGAGATTTAAGGTTAATGAAGATGCATATGCATTTATGGAAAAATGTAAGGGCGCTACTTTCTCAGTAGAATCTTTAGAGCAAAAACCAGCAAAAAAGTCACCTACATCACCCTTTACTACTTCTACTTTACAGCAAGAGGCTTCTCGTAAATTAGGATTTTCAGTAAATCAAACTATGATGGTGGCACAAAAATTATATGAGGCAGGTATGATTACCTATATGCGAACAGATAGCGTAAATTTATCTCAAGATGCACTAGCTGCAGCAGAATTAGAAATTACTAATCTTTATGGTGAGGATTTTGCTCAAAGAAGAGTGTATACTAGTAAAGCAAAGGGAGCTCAGGAAGCGCATGAGGCAATCCGTCCTTCTTACATGAACAATAAAACAGTGGAAGGTGATAGTTCGCATCAAAGGTTGTATGATTTGATTTGGAAAAGAACAATATCTTCTCAGATGGCTGACGCTCAGTTTGACAGAACAACAGTAAAAATTAGTATTTCAAATACAGCAGAGCAATTTGTTGCAAAAGGAGAGGTAATAACTTTTGAAGGTTTTATGAAAGTTTATTTGGAAGGAAAGGATGATGAGAATGAGGAGCAAAAAGGAATGTTACCTAAGCTTGAAGTTGGGGAAGCTTTAGGGCTTTCTGAAGCAATTGCTTCTGAACAGTTTTCTCGTCCGCCAGCAAGATATGCTGAGGCAAGTTTAGTGAAAAAGATGGAGGAGTTAGGAATTGGAAGGCCTTCAACTTATGCAGCTACAATTACTACTATTCAGAAAAGAGGGTATGTTGAAAAAGAAAATAGAGATGGATTTGAGCGTGTGTCTCAGTTAATAGAATTAAAAGATGGGAATCTTACAAAATCAGAACATACATCAATTACTGGAGCTGAGAATAAAAAATTATTTCCAACTGATGTAGGGATTGTAGTTACTGATTTTTTAGTTGAACATTTCTCGGATGTAATGGAATATAGCTTTACGGCTTCAGTTGAGACTGAGTTTGATGAGATAGCTGAAGGTAAAAAAGTTTGGAATGAAATGATAGCCTCTTTTTACGGTGAATTTCATGCCAAAGTAGAGAATGTAATCGGTAATGTTGGAAAAGCTTCTGGCGAAAGAGAATTAGGAAATGATCCTGTAAATGGAGAGAAAGTGTTTGCACGAATTGGCCCATTTGGTCCTATGGTGCAGTTGGGTGAAAAGCAAGAGGATGAAAATGCTCCAAAACCTAAGTTTGCTTCTTTAATGAAGGGACAAACGATACAGACAATAACTTTAGAACAAGCAATGGATTTGTTTAAATTACCAAGAACAGTTGGTGAGTGGGATGAAAAAGAAATTGTAGCTTCAGTAGGTAGGTTTGGTCCGTATTTGCGATATGATGGGAAATTCACTTCTATTAAAAAAGATGATGATGAAGATCCTTTAACTATTGATTTGGAAAGATCAATAGAATTGATCAAAATTAAAATTCAAGCTGACAAAGATAGATTAATTGCTAATTTTGATGGAGATCCTTTAATTCAGGTGTTGAATGGAAGATATGGTCCTTTTATTCAAGTGTCCCCACCAAAAGGTAAAAAGATAAATGTTAAAATACCAAAAGGAATTGAGCCTAAGGATTTAAGTAGAGAAGAATGTATTACGCTTTGGGAAAATCAGCCAGAGAAAAAATCCAGAGGTAAAAAGAAATAATGATTGAATTAAACGCCTATTTTGAATCTTTAAATTCTGAAGTGTATGCTTCAAAGGATAGTTGGGGAATTACACAAGTAGGACGTTTAATTGATTTTCATTCTGAAGGCAGTTTTCCTGAGGTAAAATTTGCTGAGATTGCAATTTTTAATGTTCCTGAATATGAGGGTTCAAAAAACATATCAATTTCAAATTATTGTAAAATAAGAGCTTCTTTTTATCAATTGCATCAGGATGAAATACCTAGAGTAGTTGATTTAGGTACATTAAAATTAATGCCAACTCGTAAAGAATCGTTTAATTTAATTCAAGATGTTTGTGCAGCTTTACTTCATGATGGAATTATCCCTATTATTATTGGGGGTGGACATGATGTTAGTTATGCAGTTTATAAAGCGTATGCTTCTTTAGAAAAATACATTACTCTTACCTCAGTCGATAAAAGTTTTGATATTGGTATGGAAAAAGATAATTTAGCTTCATATTCTCATCTAGGAAAGATGATAAGTCATAAGCCGAGTCATCTTTTCCATTATGTTAATTTAGGATATCAATCTTACTTTGTTTCTCCTGTAGCTGCAGAAATGCTGCAAAGCATAAATTTTGATATTGTTAGATTAGGTGATTTGAAAGTAAATTTTCAAGAAGTAGAACCAATAATGAGGAATACTGACTTTTTAAGTTTTGATATTTCGGCAATTCAATATGCATATGCTCATGCTAATGTTTATAGTTCTCCTAATGGATTAAATGGAGAAGAAGCCTGTAAAATCATGCGTTATGCTGGACTGAGTGACAAACTAACAGCTGTTGGTTTATTTGAGTATAATCAGCAATTAGATGATAGCAATCAAACTGCTCAGTTAATGGCTCAAATGCTCTGGTATTTTATTGATGGGTATAAAATGAGAAAGCAAGAACTGAATCCGAATTTAAAAAACTGCATAAAATACACAGTTGCCTTTGAAGATGGTAAAAATGAAATTGTATTTTACAAAAGCCAAAGCAGTGGTAGGTGGTGGATGGGAGTGCCTTTTAAGAAAGAAGGTGAAAAACAACTTCAAAATTACTATGTTGCTTGCTCTTATCGGGACTATGAGGTGGCGAATCAGGGTGAAATACCTGAGAGATGGCTAAAAACTTACAATAAGTTTATTTAATTAAACGTCTTGATATTTAGATTGCTAGGTTCTAAATCTAATTTTATTTTATCTTGAATTCATAAGTTAGTCGATAGTAGTTAGTACGCTTTATTAAAATTTGTTTATTTTAGCCCCAAAATTTTCAATAGATAAATAAATATGAAGAAAATAATTATACTAATCTTAGCTGTTATATCAGTAATTACTGTTTCTGCGCAACAAGACCCGCAATTCACGCAGAATATGTTTAATAAATTAGCGAATAATCCTGGTTTTGCAGGAAGTAGAGGGGTTATAGCTACTTCTATTTTGCATAGGTCTCAATGGATGGGATTTAGTGATGATGGGGCAGCTGCTTCAACTCAAAATTTCAGTGTTGATGCTGAGTTACCATCTTTATATGGAGGTGTAGGTTTGAATGTTGTTAAGGATAATATTGCTGAGTTTAGTAATTTAGGTTTACAAGCTTCTTATGCTTACCGTACTGAATTAGGTGTTGGGCAAATTGGTATGGGAATGTCAGTAGGAATGTATCAAAGTGGTTTAAATGGTGGTGCCTTGAGATCTGCTCAGAGTGGAGATCCCGCAATACCTACAGGAGATGTGAAGGGGTCAAGTTTAGATATAGGTGCTGGTATTTATTATAATACTCAAGATGTATATATCGGTCTTTCTTCTGCGCATATGACAGAACCAACAATTGAGTGGAGTGATGGTCAGAATTTTAGCTTAACCAGACATTATTTTTTAATTGCTGGTTATTATCATGAGCTTAGTTCTTTACTTTCATTGAACCCGTCAATATATTTGAAGTCAGATGGAGCAACTTCACAATTGGATATTAATACAAATTTAATATACAATAATAAAATGTGGGGTGGCGTTAGTTATAGATTAGATGAAGGGATAAGTTTGTTAGCTGGTATGAATGTGAATGAAGATTTAAGATTCGGATTAGCTTATGATGTTACAATAATGAATGCAATGTCAAATTCGCTGGAATTTATGTTGGGTTATAATTTTAAGATTAAAACAAACAAAGCAATTTCAAAATACAAAAACCCAAGATTCTTATAAAATAGATTTAACTCACGAAAGTGATAAATAAATATGAATATGAAAAAAATAATATTATTAAGTTCAATTGTAGCACTATTAAGTGCTTGTGGTAGTTCAGGTAATGGTGAATTAATTGGATCGCAAAACAGAAAAATTTGGAATCCTACAGATCCTTACGGATTGGTGTTTATCCCTCAAGGAAGTTTTAATATGGGACCTTCTGATCAAGATGTTCCTTTTGCAAATGTAACAGCTTCAAAAACTATTTCTGTTGGAGCATTCTATATGGATGAAACTGAAATTACTAATAATGAATATCGCCAATTTGTAACTTGGGTGAGAGATTCTTTAGCGCACATTATTTTAGGTGAAGCAGGAATTGAAGGGCACTTAATTGAGGAAGATAATTTTGGTAATTTTTTGGAACCATCAAAAATTAACTGGAATACTAAAATTAGATGGAATGATCCTGAGGTTAGAGAAATACTTGAAGAAGAAATGTATCTGCCAGAACATGAAAGATTGAATGGTAGAAGAGAATTTGATACAAGAAAATATGTATATAAATATCAAGTTTTAGATGTTCAGGCTGCTGCAAGTAAATCGAAAAGAGAAGGTGATGCTAGCGGTAAGAGAGATAGAAGTGAGTTTTTATCTGAGGTTGAAGTTTCAATTTTCCCTGATACATTAACTTGGATTCACGATTATGCATATTCTTTTAATGACCCATATACTAAGAATTATTTCTTTCACTCAGCTTTTGATGACTATCCAGTAGTAGGAATTAACTGGAAACAAGCTACTGCATTTACTAAATGGAGAACTCAAATGATGAATGCTTTCTTAAGAAAGATTAAACAGCCGGTATTACCAGAATTCAGATTACCTACAGAATCAGAATGGGAATATGCTTCAAGAGGAGGATTAGATTCCTCTCCTTACCCTTGGGGTGGTCCGTATACTCGTAATATTAAGGGATGCTTTTTAGCAAATTTCAAACCATTAAGAGGTAATTATACTGCGGATGGAGGTCTTAAAACAATGAAAACAGCATCTTATAATCCGAATGGTTTTGGACTTTATGATATGGCAGGAAATGTTGCTGAATGGACGTCAAACGCTTATGATGAATCTGCTTTTTCATATTCTCACGATATGAATATGGATTACCATTATAATGCAAGTGAAGATGATCATGCCGTACTGAAAAGAAAATCTATCAGAGGAGGTTCTTGGAAAGACATAGCTTATTTTATTCAAACAAGTACAAGAACTTTTGAGTATCAAGATACTGCAAAAAGTTATATTGGTTTTAGATGTGCAGTTGATTTCCTTGGAAGGGATAAAAAAGATTTTGAATAGAATTTAAAAATAAATATTAAATAACAAAAAAATAAAAGAATGAGTTTAGGAAATATTATACAGTCAATAGGAAATATTACAGAAGCAAAATGGTACAAAACAATGATGCCAAAATTGTATGGTTGGGGGGCAGCTTTAGTAATTATTGGTGCACTATTTAAAATAGAGCATTTGCCTGGAGCCTCTCTTATGTTGATACTTGGTTTAAGTACTGAGGCTATTATCTTCTTTTTCTCTGCTTTTGAAAAACCTGCTACAGAAGTTGATTGGTCTTTAGTTTACCCTGAACTTGCTCACATGGAAGACCCTAACAGTGTTAAGCGTCCAGCTCAACAACTAGATGATGCGTTAGCAAAAGCGAAAATTGATAATGAATTGATTGAAAGTTTAAATGAGGGGTTAAGGTCATTTGGAGATTCAGCAAGACAATTGAATGAAACGGTTACTGCTGCTTCAGGTATTTCAGAATATAATTCACAAATTCAGGAAGGCGTAAAGAATATGAATGCTTTGAATTCTTTATATGAATTACAATTACAAACTTCCAATAATCAGATGGAGGCTACAACTTTATTTTTACAAAATTTACAGTCTTCAGTAGATGATTCTAAAAGATTCCAAGAGCAGGTTAGTAGCTTGGCTGATAATTTAGAACAATTAAATGAAGTATATGGAAATATGCTAACAGCAATGAATCCTAATAAATAATCATTATTAATTACTTAAAAATATAAAATAATATGGCTGGAGGTAACATATCGCCAAGACAAAAGATGATTAATATGATGTATTTAGTGCTTACCGCACTGCTTGCATTGAATGTATCGAAGGAAGTGTTAAATTCATTTTTTGAAGTTAATAAAGGTATTACTAGAACAACTACAAATTTTAATTCAAAAAATGGGGATACCTATGCTGCTTTTGACGCTGCTGCTGAGGTAAATCCCGTTAAGGCAGGTCCATACAGAGAGCAAGCTTATGAAATCAAAACAGAGGCTGATAAATTAGTAGCTTCTTTGCAAGAAATGAAATATAATCTTGTTTTAAAAACGGATAAGAAAGTTTATTTAGGCTCTCAGAGTGAAATTAAAGATGAAGAAGGTGATTTGATTGAGGAGAAATCAATTGTTTTAAGTTGGGATATGCTAAGTGACCAACAAAAATTAATGAATATCGGCGCCTTAACTAACAAGGATGATAGACATGCTGCTGGTGATTTATTCTATAGTGAAAAAAGAAAGACAAATGTTGCAACAGATTTAAAGAATAATTTGATTACATATAAAGATAAAATTATCTCTATTGCTGAAGGAGATGAATCTTTGATTACATCAATAAATGAGACATGTAATTATGAAGATAAAAAAATAAAAGGTAAAAAACAGTTATGGGAAAAATATAACTTTTATGATATGCCTTCTGTTGGTGCTTTAACTCTACTTTCAAAAATGCAATCTGATGTTAGAAACACCGAAGCAGATATTATTAATATGTTAAGAGAAAATATTGATGCAGGATCATTGAAGTTTACTTCTGCTGAAGGTATTCAAATTCCAAATTCTAATTTTGTATTAAAAGGTGATTCTTTTAGGGCTCAAATATTTATTGCAGCTAAGGATACTACTCAAGCACCACTTATTTATGTTGGAGAATACGATTCATTAGGAGGAGGGAAATATGAGATGATTGGTGATGATTATGAAACAGTCAAAGTTGTAAATGGTAAAGGAATGTTCGCAAGACGAGCATCATCAGAAGGTAACCAAAAATGGGGTGGTTTAATTGCTATGAAAACTGATAACGGTACTAAGATGTATCCTTTTAGAGGTCAGTATTTAGTAGCTGCTAAAACCGCTGTTGTTTCGCCAACAAATATGAATATTTTATATTTAGAGGTCGACAATCCACTTAAAATTTCTGTACCTGGATATACTGCAGGCGTAATTTCAGCAGTGATAAATAATGGTAAAGTTTCAGTAGTTAAAAAATCATTAGGTGAATATTCTGCTCGCCCTTCTAAAAAAGGAAAAGCAATGGTATCTCTTTTTGCAGAAGTAAATGGTAAGCGTACTAAAATGGGTGAAATGGAGTTTAGAGTAAAAGAAGTTCCCCCTCCAAAACCCAAAGTTCAGTTTACAATAGAAGTAAATGGAACCACGGTAATTGATAAAATGAAAATGGTTAATGCTGGTGGTTTAGGTGCAGAGTTAAAGGATTTTGATTTTAAAGGTGTAAGGTATGTAGTTACATCATATCGCTTATCAGGTGTCTATAAAGGTGAACAAATGAAGGAAGATGCTAAAGGTCCTAAGTTTACTCCTAAAATGATAAGTATTATTAAGAATACAAAATCAGGTAATGCAATAACCATTTCAAATATAAAGGCTAAAAGGGTAGATGCTAAAAATACTGCAGTTCGTCCTTTAGATCCATTAGTGCTAGAAATTAAATAACATAAAATTATGAAAAAATTAATCTTATTATTAGTAACATCTACTCTTTGTTTAGTTGGTGTAAATGCTCAAGATATTTTGACTACAGAGGATATGAATTCTGTGTATAAAAAAGAAAAGCACCATAATAAAAAAGTTCAGCATTATGCTCCTTTACGTCAGGCAGATGTAATGTGGTCTCGTAAAATTTGGAGGGAAATAGATTTACGTCAAAAAATTAATCATCCTTTTTATTATCCTGAAAATGATGGTGTTGGTCATACTATTCAAGATAGAAAGAGTTTAATTGATGTAATCTACTCTGCAATTCAAGAAGGTAGTATTACTGCATATGATAATGCTGCTATGGATGATGAATTTAGAGAGGAAATGTCTCAAGATGCTATTAAAAAAATTGGAGGTGCTAAAGAAGAAATGGTTGAAGTAGTTGACTGGGATGCTGTAGCAGAAGGTGCTGATCCTGATGAAGCTACCAGAATGGAATTGAGTAAGACTGAATTTAATAGAAATTCAATCAAAAAATGGAGATTAAAAGAAGAGTGGTTCTTTGATAAGCAGAGATCGGTTATGGATGTGCGTATTATCGGTTTAGCTCCTTTACAGGAAGATAGAGATGAAGTTAATGGGCAAATATTAGGTACTTTTTCTCCATTATTTTGGGTGTATTTTCCAGAAGCTAGAGAAATTTTGATTAATGCTGAAGTTTTTAATTTAGTTAAAAATAATGCTGAAAGAAGAACCTATGATGATATTTTTTGGAAAAGAATGTTTGGGAGTACTATTGTGAAAGAGTCAAGTGTTATGGATAGAAAGATAAATGAATACATGGTTGGTCTTGATGCGTTATTAGAAGCAGAGCGAATTAAAACAGAAATATTTAATATTGAGCATGATCTTTGGGAATATTAATCTCGTTTATTAATAAATAATAAAAAGCCCTAATTGGGCTTTTTTAATTTGAATATATATTGTTGTAGAAATTATTATTTAAATCTTTTTCATGAATTTTTTAGTTATTCAGTTTATGATAGCTTAATAATAAGAAAATTCTATTTTGAGCATTATAGAGATTAATAATCGCATTTGTAAAATTTAAAATAAAAATGAAATGACAGATGAATTAAATTTAAGTGAACTATTTTCTAATTTTGTAAAATTTATTTCTCGAAATAGTAGATTACTTTTAGTTTTTATGGGAGTTGGTATTATTTGTGTTGTAGGATATCAGAAATTTAAAACTCCTTATTATGAAACAAAAGCAATTTGTATGTCAGGTATTTCTGAATACGAAAGACAAGAACAGATTGAGGATTTAAGCCAAAGAACAGCTATTGATTTGATTAATCATTTGCAAATTAATATTGAAAATGAAGATTATTTAGCTTTATCAATTTCATTAGGTTTAGATATAGAAATTGCTTCAGCTTTAAGAAATATTGAAGCTGAACAATTGTATCAACAAGATATGAATGAGAAGTTTTATGCTCTCAATAAATTTGAAATTGTATTATCTACATTTGACAATACAAGTATTGATCAATTTGAGGAAGGTCTTATTTATTATTTTTCAAATAATTCTTTTATTAAGCAATATCACAATAGTTATTTAGTGTCAAATACTGAAATTATTAATGATATTAATGCTGAGTTGGAAATGTTAGATAAGATAAGACTAGTTGGTGCTGAAAATAGTTTAGATGTTAGTTCTGTAAATATAGTTAGTGGAAAAAGCAGTGTTGTTAGTAATCAAATTATTTTGCTTAGTCAACTAAGAGAAGATATAAAAACTAAGCAGGACTTATTAAAGCCGTTGACTTTTGTGCAAAATTTTGCCAAGGTAAATCAGAAAGAAGATGATATTTTAATCTTAGGATTTTTAGGTGCTATTCTATCTTTTATCTTTGGTTTATTTGTTGCCTTAGTTAAAGAAGTAAAAACTATTTAATATGAAAGTTGGAATCATAGGTTCAGGATATGTTGGATTAGTTGCTGCTGCATGTTTTGCTGAAATGGGGAATGATGTTCTCTGTGTTGATGTTGATCAATCTAAAATTGACAAGTTAAAAAATGGTGTTATTCCAATTTATGAACCTGGATTATCTACTTTAGTAAGAGATAATCTCGCTAAAGGTTCTTTAAAATTTTCTATTGATATTAATGATGCTTTATCTGTTTCAGAAGTAGTTTTTATTGCTGTAGGAACTCCTATGGGTGATGATGGATCGGCTGATTTAAAATATGTACTTCAGGTTGCTCAGTCTATTGGAGAAAATATGCAACATCATTTAGTGATAGTTGATAAATCAACTGTGCCTGTAGGGACAGCTGATAAGGTTAAAGAAAAAATTCAATCTGCATTAGACGTAAGGGATTCATCTTTAAATTTTAATGTTGTGTCTAATCCTGAATTCTTAAAGGAAGGTGCTGCTATTAAGGATTTTATGCACCCTGATAGGGTAGTAGTTGGTGCTGATGACAAAAATGCTATGCAGCTTATGCGTAACCTATATGATCCTTTTACTTTTAGTAATGATAGGTTTATAGGTATGGATATTCGTTCAGCAGAGATGACTAAATATGCTGCTAATGCTATGTTAGCTACTAAAATTTCATTTATTAATGAGATAGCAAATATTTGTGAAAGTGTTGGTGCTGATGTGAATCATGTTCGTAACGGTATTGGAAGTGATAAGAGAATTGGTTACCAATTTATTTACCCTGGCTGTGGTTATGGTGGAAGTTGTTTTCCAAAAGATGTTCAGGCTTTAGTTAATATTGCTAATGATCATGGGTATAATCCTGAATTGATATCATCTGTTGAACGAGTAAATAAAGCTCAGAAAAAAGTCTTATTCTCTAAATTAGTTAGTCAATTTGGAGATGATTTGCATGGAAAAAAAATTGCTGTATGGGGTTTGTCTTTTAAGCCTGAGACTGATGACATGAGAGAAGCACCATCAATTAATTTAATTCAATCAATAGTAAAAGCTGGTGGAGAAGTAAGTGCTTATGACCCCAAATCAATGGATGAAGCAAGATTTTATTTAAAAGATATAAAAGTTAACTATTGTAGTGATAAGTATTCAGTTTTAGAAGATGCTGATGCATTAATATTAGTGACTGAATGGAAAGAATTTAGAAGTCCAGATTTTGATCTAATTAAATCCAAAATGAATGGGAATTTATTTATCGATGGTAGAAATCAGTTTAAAAAAGAATTTATTGAAGGTAATGGTTTTAAGTATATTCAGATTGGTGTAAAAGCATAACATATATGCGTCTAAAGAATTTTTTTGGTTCTCAATTGCTAAAAGATTTTTCAAATCTATTTTTCACTAATATTTTCCAAAAAGTTCTTGGTTTAATAAGAGAATTAGTAATTGCTTTCTTTCTTGGGTCTTCCATTTTATATGCAAACTTTCTGTTATTGAGAGTAGTAGCTGATTTCTTTTCACAAGTAACAGCAGGAAACGCATTAAAGGCTAATTTGCTTCCGAAATTCACAAAGTTTTATGAAAAGAATAATGAGGTTTCATTGACTGAGGTATTTAGGTTTTCAAATAGATCATCTATTTATTTATTTTTTATTAGTCAGTTTATCCAAACGGCAGTTATCTTTTACCTGAACCTAGAGAGTAATTTATTGTTTTTTGGTGTATCTCTTGTGTTAAGTTTTAGTATTTGTTTTAATTTCATAAATACTATATTTCTTACTATTTTTCAAGCAAGAGGTTTGTTTTTTAAATATTCTTCAGCTTCAGTAACTAATTCAGTAGTATTTACTTTTTTAGTTTATCCGTTGGTTAGTTTTAGTTCTGTTATTGGTTTAGCATTAAGTCGGCTAGTTGGGATATTCAGCATGTATTTTTCCTTTGTGAGACCATTAAGAAAGGAGAGTTCTGGCTTAGAAATTAGGTTAAATCATTCTGATTTTAATTTATCTACTCTTATTCTTGGTAATTTTGCAAATATTATTATTATTTCCTCCCGTTTTATGGCAGGTGCTGATGGCTCTAATGATATAACGTTCTTTATGTATGCTGTTGTTCTGCTTAATTCGTTATTAACAGCTGTTATTGGTAATGTAAGTACTCTTTTGTTAAGAAAAATTACAATCAAAAAGAGTACTATATTAATGATGTATTCTTTATTCATATCTATTTTCGTAGGTTTACTTATGGTTTTAGCTTTGTATTTTTACAGTACTGATATTGTTAAATTTGTCTATTTAAGAGGTGCCTTTAACATTTCTGATGTAGAACAAACTGCCTCCTACTTATATGAGTTAAGTTTTGCTTTCTTATTGTTGTTTCTTTCAACAATATTGTTTCAACCTTTTCTTAGTTTGTCAATAGAAAAAACAAAAAATATTAGATTAGGAATGGTAATCTTTTTCTTGTTGAGTATAGTTTTTGCTATAGTATTTTCAAATTTTAATTTATATACTTCAAAAGAAGGTTCATTTCTGTTGATGTATATATCTTCAGCAGTATCTGTAATTCTTTCAATTTATTCGTATTTTAAATATATTCAATATGAAAGGTAACGCATTTTTTTCTTGGGCATTTATGTTTTCAGCTTGCGCTCTTTTAGCTATAGGCAGAGTTTATGATGATAGATTAGTAATTGCGGGTATTAATTTAGTAGTAATTGTTAGTGTTGTGTATTTAATATCAGTATTAATATTGTTTTCCTCTATCAAAAAGACAGTATTTTCAAAATCTAAAATTTTACTTTATTCTTTCTATTTATTAGTTTTGATTACTGGTCCTATGTTGTGGCTTATTTTTGATATTACGGAATTTGGGTTTGAAAAGTTCATCAACTTTTGGCTTATTATTGTACCAGTTTCAATTATTGTAATTGAAAAATACAATAGAGTTGATGTGCTAAAGACATTTTATATTCTTTTAGGAGTAAGTTGTTTTTTAGCTCTACTTTCATCAGTTGGATTGTCAATATCTGCTAGGGATGATGGTCGTATGGCTGCACTTGGGGGTGGTCCTATTGTTTTTGCAAGGTGGATGGGATTTGGTATCTTGTCTCTTTTGTTTTTGCCAATTAGGATTAAAGGATTTTATAAGTATCTTGTTATAGTCTTATTTTTCATTTTGGCCTTAGCTAGTGGAAGTAGAGGGCCGATATTAGCTTTGTTTCTTACAGGTTTTATTTTTGTAATTTTAAACTTTAACAAAGTAATTGTTAAAATAGGTTTTGTATTTTTATTATTATTTTCTTTACTATTATTTCCGGGAGTTGGAAATAAAATATCAAAGGTTGTGGGGTTTGAGAGAGTATTTATGAATGTTTCAAAGAAAGGAGGTAGCAAGCAATCAACAAGTACAAGAACAAATTTAGCCATTGGATCATTTATTCTCTTACAAAATTATCCTTTAGGAGTTGGGGCGGGTAATTGGCAAGCTTTATCCAATGAAATTAGACCAACCCATATGATGCCCTTAGAATACCCTCATAATTTATTATTAGAAGTTGCTTGTGAATATGGTATTCAAACTTTATTATTATTATTATTATTATTGCTTTTTGTATTGAATTTGAGTTATAAAAAAATGATAAAATTTCAAAATGATAAAACTTCATTATATCCTCTGTTATTTTATTTATTGTTATTCTTTTTTCTTAATTCTCTAGTTAGTGGAATGTTAAATGATTCCAGGTTACTTTTTGTAATTATATCTTTTATTATTATTCCTAAACCTTTAATTTATTCTGAGAATGAATAATATCGCACTTCTAATATCAACTTTTGATTCTTCTGAGGATCTTTGGTTTCCTCTAGAAAAGACGTATGATAAATTTTGGTCAGATATTAATGTTCCTATTTATCTAGCAACTAATCATAAAGAATTTAGTGGTGAACTTTTCACTGCTTTAAAAATTGGTGATGAATTGTCATGGTCTGATAATTTAATTAAAAGCTTAAATAAAATAGATGAGAAATATATATTTTTAACTTTTGATGATCTCTTTCTTACTGCTAAAGTAGATAATACTAAAATTGAAGAATTAATGTTTCATGCTATTGAGAACGATTTTAATTATTTGCAGTTCTATAGATCGATTTCATTAGGAAAAAGAATTAGGAAAGACTTATTCAAGAAGAATAGTGCTACTAAATATAGAAATTCTACTGTTTGGTCTTTTTGGAAGAAAGAAGTTCTACTTGATTTGCTTGAAAAAAATGAAAATGCTTGGGAATTTGAAAAGGTAGGGAATTTAAGGTCTCAGAAATATAATAATTTCTATTCCACTAGAAAAAATATTATTCCATTTGTTAATGGAGTAATTAAGGGAAAATGGGAAGGATTAGCAAAAAAAAGAATTAAAAATTTTGGAATTCAAATTGATGAAAAAAGAAGTAGTTTAACTTTTATACAAATGCTTTATTATCATTTTAAAAATACTCAATTTGATATTTTGACGTACCTTATTCATAAAATATATTAGGATGCTTAAATGGAGAAAGTATAATGGAGCTTTAATACCTAAACATCCACCTCATGTTGAGGTGTCTATAGATGCTACTGAAGTGTTAAGAAATATTGATAAGGAAGGAGCTTTTTTTGCAAGGTGGACAACTAATTTTGATTGTCGTGAAGAAACTGAATTTTGGTATGTTATTTGTGATGAAGTTTTAGATATCGCCTCTTATAGTAAAAATACAAGAAATCAAATTAGAAGAGGGCTTAAGAAGTGTGAAGTACGAATGATTGATAGATGTGAGGTGAAAGAGTTTGGTTTTGAGTGTTATAAGGCTGCTTTTTTACGATACAACACTCACCTTGTGCCAAATACTTTGCCTCAATTTAAAGATGAGTTAGATTCTTTAGATAGTACTTGGGAGTTCTGGGGAATTTATAATGAAGGGAAAATGATTGGGTATTGCCAAAATAAAGTGATTAATGATTACTGTGACTATTCAACTATTAAATTTCATCCAGAATATTTAAAGTTGTATCCTAGTTATGCCCTTTTTTATACTATGAACCAGTATTATTTAAAAGAGAAGAATTTCAAATATGTTAATGATGGGGCAAGAAGTATCTCTCATGAAACCAATATTCAATCCTTTCTGATTCAGAAGTTTAAATTTAGAAAAGCATATTGCAAGCTTAATATTGTTTACAATAAGCCTGTGGGTTTTCTTGTTAGAGTTATCTATCCTTTTAGGGTAATATTAAAGTCGCTTAATTTTGGGCTGTTTATAAAACTAAATATTTTAGTTAGTCAAGAAAAAATAAGAAGGAGTTATGACTAAGCAATCTAAACCAGTTTTTCTATTTTATAAATATGAAAAATCAGTATTAATTGAGATTGATGCAAGATTTAAGTATAATTTTTTTAAGCCATCTTTGTTTAATTTAAAACTACATGAAGGATCTTTAATAATATATATATTTTGGTATATATTTACTTTTGGGAGGTATAAAATATTTTATATTTTTGAAAATCAAAAAATGGTTCATTTTTCAAATGTCTTACCAAAAATATTTAAGTATTCTTTTAAGTATTCTTTTATGAGAAAAGAAGATATTCAAATTGCTAACTGCTATACGGATCCTTTATTTAGAGGTAATCAATTGTATCCTTTTGCTTTATCTATTATTGCTGAAGAGTATGCTGATAATACCGTTTGGGTTGGATCAAGAAGTGATAATAGTGCAAGTTTGAGTGGTATCAAAAAAGCTGGATATATTTTAATTTCAAAAGTATATAAGAGTATGTTTCTTGGTATTTACAGATTAAGTAAAGATGAATAATTTAGTTTCCATAATAACGCCTTTTTATAATTCTTCAAAGTTCATTGAGGAGTGTGTGAATTCTATTTTATTACAATCCTATTCTAACTGGGAATTATTAATAGTTGATGATTGTTCAGATGATAATTCTAAAGAATTACTTCTTAATCTTGAAAAAAAAGATGAGAGGATTAGAGTAACATTCTTGGGTGATAATATTGGAGCTGCAAAGG
>Ga0209482_1000289_pt1 | contig 45698 bp, 40 predicted proteins | sample CoawatmetaG10DNA_FD_187512 | JGI IMG/M metagenome (GOLD analysis project Ga0209482, IMG submission 187512) | Marine microbial communities from the West Antarctic Peninsula - Coastal water metaG104-DNA (SPAdes) (version 2) | ecosystem: Environmental > Aquatic > Marine > Coastal ...
GAGTGCGCTGGGCATTCTAGCTGCACATAGCCACCTGCGCGGAAATCTACACTTTCACCTTCAGGCAAACGCAATGTTAGCTCTTTAATAAAGGTGGCAACGTTAGGGTTAGATTCAACAGTGCATTCCCATTGTTTCACACCAAATACGTCTTCTTCAACTTCAATCACCATGTCTTGTTTAACAGCAACCTGACACGATAGACGCCAGCCATCCTTTGCTTCACGCATAGTAAAATGGCTTTCTTCAGTGGCCAACATAGAGCCACCGCCATCTTTTATAACACAACGACATTGGGCACACGTGCCACCACCACCACATGCCGAGGCTAAAAAGATGCCGTGGGCAGACAGAGTTTGCAGTAACTTGTCACCAGCTGGAACCGTAATGGCCTTATCTGGATCATCATTAATAGAAATAGTTACAGCACCAGAACTCACAAGCTTGGCACGAGCAACTAAAATGACTGCTACCAAGGAGAGGACCACTGCGGTGAACATTAATACACCGAGGGTAATTTCATTATTCATACATCGATACCTTTTCTAGTGCGTTTTAAAGTTGGATGCCAGAGAAAGACATAAAACCAAGTGACATTAAACCTACAGTCACAAAGGTAATACCTAGACCACGCAGGCCTGCAGGCACGTCTGAGTACTTTAGTTTTTCACGAATACCTGCAAGAGTCGCTATAGCTAATGCCCAGCCAACACCGGCACCCATGCCATAAACAACTGATTCACCGAAGTTATAATCCCGCTCAACCATGAACAGTGCCGCACCCATGATGGCGCAGTTAACTGTAATCAAAGGTAGGAACACACCCAAGGCGTTGTACAATGCTGGCATATATTTGTCGAGCAACATTTCCATAATTTGTACTATGGCAGCAATAACACCAATGTAAGAAATTAAACCTAAGAAACTTAGATTCACTTCTGGCAAGCCTGCCCATGCAAGGGCCCCATCAGCTAGCAAATAGGTATAGATAAGGTTGTTGACTGGCACGGTGATAGTGAGAACAGCAATTACTGCAATACCAAGGCCAATGGCTGTTTTTACTTTCTTGGAAATAGCCAAGAAAGTACACATGCCCAGGAAGAATGCCAAGGCCATGTTCTCTACGAACACAGCTTTAACAAATAGGCTTAAATAATCTTCAATCATTGTTTCAGATCCTATTTAGTGTGCGAGGCAATTTTGTATTCTGCTGGCTCAACCTGATCAATCTTCGCGTTACGAAGTAACCAAATAAAACCGCCGATCACAAAGAACGCACTGGGTGGCAGCAGCATGAGACCGTTAGAGTAGTACCAGCCACCATTAGTTACCAACGGTAGAATTTCAAAACCAAATAAGCTACCAGAGCCAGTCAGTTCTCGCACTGTAGCCACAAATAACAATACAATTGAGTAACCTAACCCGTTACCTATGCCATCAAAGAACGATGGGATCGGTGGGTTTTGCATAGCAAATGCTTCTGCGCGCCCCATAACAATACAGTTAGTAATAATTAAACCCACAAATACTGAAAGCTGCTTACTCACTTCATAAGCGTATGCCTTGAGCACCTGGTCTACTACAATAACTAAGGACGCGATTATAATCATCTGTACGATAATACGGATGCTACTAGGCACTTGGTTACGAATTAACGCAATAAAGAAGTTAGAGAACGCAGTGACAACAGTCAGTGCAATACACATAACAATAGTAACGTTCAAACTACTAGTTACTGCTAGCGCAGAACATACTCCCAAGATTTGCAAGGCAATGGGGTTGTTAGTAAAAATTGGTCCTAACAGAATCTCTCTTGTCTTCGACATGATTATGCTTCCCCTGCTTTAAGCTTAGATAGGAAAGGTGCAAAGCCATTTTCGCCCAACCAGAATTTAACTAAGTTAGTTACGCCATTACTCGTTAGAGTCGCACCTGCTAGGCCATCTACTTTATACATATCGCCCGCTGCAGCCTTACCCTTGATTAAACCAATGGCTGGGATATAAGAATTGTCAGCATAGACTTTCTTGCCAGGCCATAAGGCTTTCCATTTAGGGTTGTCTACTTCACCGCCTAACCCAGGGGTTTCAGCATGCTCATAAAAGCCTAAACCGGCAACAGTGTTTAAGTCACTTTCTAGGGCAATAAAGCCATAAAGCGTAGACCATAAACCATACCCATGGATAGGCAAAATGATGCGTTCGATACCCTGCTCGCCCTCGACCAAATAAACAGTGCTATATAACGACTGCTTACGAATGCTGGCAATATCTTGCTCACGAGTTAACGCGCGAGCTTTTGTGGGGTCTTTAGCGGCTTTACGCATGTTATATGACATGACATCTTCGTCAGTACTAAATTCACCTGTGCGCATATCAACTAACTTAGGTGTAATGGTTGCAAAAGCTGTTTCTAGATCACCATTAACTACTTCAATACCTGCAGCAGCTAAAATGTTCATTTTCTTTTCGTTAACCGCATTTTCTTGTTGCTTGCCACGCAACATAACCGCCGCAGCCGAAACAATCACAGAACAAACCACACAAAGAACTAAGGCCACTATCACAGTGCGTGATACAGAATCTTTTGGATTAGACATTACGTGCTACCCTCCGCTTAATATTTGCTTCGGTGACATAGTAGTCAATCAAAGGCGCAAATAAGTTGGCAAACAAAATAGCCAACATTATACCTTCAGGGAAAGCTGGGTTAAGTACTCGAATTAACACCACCATGACACCAATTAACATACCAAAGTACCACTTACCAGTATGGGTCATGGACGAAGACACAGGGTCCGTCGCCATAAAGATCATACCAAAAGCAAAACCACCCACAACTAAGTGCCAATAAAATGGTAAAGCAAATAGTGGGTTAGTATCAGAGCCAATAAAGTTAAGCAGTGAACTCATTGAAATCATACCTACCATAACACCAGCAACAATACGCCAGGCAGCAATACGAGTCCAAAGAAGCACTGCACCACCAGCAAAAATAGCTAATGTTGACACCTCACCTACAGAGCCTTGAATATTGCCAATAAAGGCATCTGCCCACGTAATGCCAGCATCTGCCAAGGCTGTAACTCCACCCATGTTAGCTAGGCCCAGTGCCGTTGCACCAGAGAAGCCATCAACTGCAGTCCACACAGCATCACCAGACATTTGTGCTGGGTAGGCAAAGTATAAGAACGCACGCCCTGTCAGTGCTGGGTTCAAGAAGTTCATTCCAGTACCACCGAATACTTCCTTACCCACAACAATACCAAAGGTAATGCCCAGAGCAGCCTGCCATAAAGGAATGTCAGGCGGTAAAATTAAGGCAAATAGTACAGATGTGACGAAGAAACCTTCATTTATTTCATGGCCTCGCACAGAGGCAAACAAGACTTCCCAGAAACCACCAACGACAAACACGACCAAATACACTGGAAGCCAATAGGAGGCACCCAGCATCATGTTATCCCAAACACTTGCGGCATCAAAACCAGCAGTCGCAGCAACAAAGCTGCCTCGCCAACCATCAGCTTGAACAATGCCCATAGATTCCATGGCAGTATTAGCTTGAAAACCTAGGTTATACATGCCAAAAAACATGGCTGGGAAGGTACATAACCAAACAGTGATCATCATACGTTTGAGGTCTATACCATCACGGACGTGTGCACCACTTTTAGTGACATAACCTGGGGTGTAAAAAATAGTGTCTGCCGCTTCATACAAAGCATAAAACTTTTCATACCTACCACCTTTATGGAAGTGGGGCTCCATGGAATCTAAAATGCTGCGTAAACTCATGCTTAGCACTCCTTCTCTATACGCGTTAACACATCACGCAATATAGTGCCGTATTCGTATTTGCCAGCGCAGGTATAGGTCATTAACGCTAGGTCAGCCTCTTCTAACTCTAAACAACCTAGCTCTTGTGCATTAACAATGTCACCCACCACCAAACTGCGAAGTAACTGTGTAGGAAGAATATCTAAAGGCATTAAACGCTCAAATGTGCCTACAGGCACCATGGAACGCTGTGACCCATTGGTGGAGGTATTAAGAGACACTTTTTTGGCGCGGTTTAGTGACGATATAAATATATTAAGCATAGAATGCTTTTTTCTTCCCGTTGAAAGCCATCCCATAAACTCCCGCTTCTTGCCTTCTTCAAGCACCGTAATTTGGTTATTGTATCGACCCAAAAATGCTGTCGTGCCGTAAGCTGTATTACCACCAAGTACAGAACCAGAAATAATTCGATTCCCAAATTCTCCCTGTTTAGTTTCACCCGCTAAAAGCTGAGTCGTAGATGCACCTAAACGTGTTCGGACTAAGCGTGGATTAGTGACCATTGGGCCAGCCAAAGCAACAACTCGCTCTGTAGGCAGTTTGCCTGTAGCAAATAGTTGTGCAAAAGCGATTACATCTTGATAACCCACTACCCAAACTGTTTTAGTGGCACTTACAGGGTCGAGCATGTGAATATGTGTAGACGCTAAACCTGCCGGGTGTACACCTTCAAAACGTTCAATTTGGGTACCAGACACCTCAGGTACGGTTGTGTTGGCTGCAGCACAAACAAAAACTGGACCGTCCGTTAGCTTTGTTAGTAATTGTAAACCTTGGGTAAAAGCATCCTGCTGGGCAGCAATAATAAGTGCAGGGTCAGCAGCTAGCGGATGCGTGTCGATGGCTGTAACAAAGATAGAATGCGGCTTGCTACCAATAGCAGGGATCTTACTAAATGGGCGCGTGCGCAACGCACACCACAGCCCAGAGGCTTGTAAATTTTCAGCGACCTGTGCAGTCGATAAACTTGCCAAGTCACTGGCAGCACATGAGGGAAACTCAACAGCAGCATCACCGTCAATGTCTATTACAACAGACTGCAGCACGCGCTGTGCGCCACGGTTAATTGCACTCACGATGCCCGCAGCAGGCGCTGTAAAATTTAATCCTGCAGTTTTTTTATCAGAAAATAAAACTTGCCCGAGCTTCACTCGATCACCTACTCTGACTAACATTGTAGGCTTCATGCCTACATAGTCAGCACCGATCACAGCCACTTGGTTTACCGCTGCGGCATCATCGATGCTTTGCTGCGGCGCACCAGACAATGGCAGATCCAGACCGCGTCTGATCTTGATCATAAGTCGTACCCAATTGAGAGTTATTGGATGGCTTTAGCGATTACTGCGAAGCATAAGCGCCGCGCCACTAAAACCCATAAAAAAAGCGAGGGTATTATATGAAAATTTTCACAATTTTTCCAGCCTTATAACTAAAAAGGCCACCCTAAGGCAGCCTTTTTTCAGATTGTATTGATACCTTTACAAAAAACTGACCTAGCACGCCAAACAAAGGCTTCACATAGCTGCCATTTAGCCTTCAACTGGGAATGCTGGCAATGCAGTATTAGTCACATGTTGCAACATCCGAATCACCTGGCAAGAATAGCCAAACTCGTTGTCGTACCACACATAAACCACACAGTTCTTCTTGCCTGTAGCAACTGTCGCCAAGCCGTCTATTACGCCAGCAGCACGAGATCCAACAAAATCACTAGACACAGCTTCTGGTGAGTCTGTGTAGTCAATTTGCTTTTGTAAGTCAGAATGCAAAGCCATATGACGTAAGTAATCATTTAGCTCGTCACGTTCCACTTCTGACTTAAGGTTAAGATTAAGAATTGCCATAGATACATTAGGTGTTGGCACCCGAATAGCATTTCCTGTTAGTTTACCTTCTAACTCAGGCAACGCTTTTGATACAGCCTTAGCTGCGCCAGTCTCTGTGATTACCATATTAAGGGCCGCCGCACGGCCGCGACGATCACCTTTGTGATAGTTATCAATCAAATTCTGATCATTTGTGTAGGCATGGACCGTTTCTACATGGCCATTATCTACACCATATTTGTCATTCAGTGCCTTTAATATTGGTGTAATGGCATTGGTGGTGCAAGAAGCCGCAGATAAAATAGTATCGGTGTCGACAATGTCTTTTTGGTTAACACCCATAACAATGTTCTTAATACCCTTGCCTGGCGCAGTCAGCATCACTTTAGAGACACCATTAGCACGCAAATGCAGAGACAAACCATCTTCATCACGCCACTTGCCAGTGTTGTCAATGACAACAGCATTACTGATACCATAATCAGTGTAATCTATCGTGTCAGGTGAGCTCGCGTAAATGACCTTAATAACGTTACCATTAGCAATTAAAGCGTTTTGCTCTTCATCTACCGTGATCGTGCCTTGGAACGTGCCATGCACTGAATCTCGTCGCAACAAGCTAGCACGTTTAGCTAAATCATTATCTCCACCTTTACGCACTACAATAGCTCGTAAACGCAAACTTTGACCACCACCAGTTTTTTCAATCAACAAACGGGCCAACAAACGGCCAATTCGGCCAAAACCGTAAAGCACAACATCTGCCTGTGTTTTTGCACTGTCTTTATTTACTGCACCTGTTAATGCAGAAGCAACATAGCTATGTAAACTTTGGCCTTGACCATGGTCACGAAAGCCTTTGGCCAACTTACCAATGTCTACGTGAACATTAGACAATGCCAAGCTCTGCAACGCTTCAATCACTGGGAAAGTTTCATGGACAGATAATGAGGTGTGCTCTAGCATGCGAGCTGCACGGTGGGACTTAAGAATGCTAATGACAGAACGATTTACAACTAAACGGCCAAATACAGAAACCTCTACATTATTTTCACGATAGATCTTACCAATTAATGGGATCATGGCTTCGGCTAACGCTTCACGTTCTTTCCAGTCTGAAAACACTTGTTCTTGGCTCACAATGAGTCCCTTTTTTCACCGTATAAAAACGGCTTGGTTGCGGTTCAGGTGTTTAACCTTTTTAATACCCATCTTTGGGAGCGCATATTATCGTGGAAATAGCCAGATTTGGCAAATATAGTTTAACCTATAGTCAACATAATTTAAGCGAATTTAAATATTTATTACCCAACAACTAAAGGTTGTATAAGGTGAAACTGGGTCCATATAGTTCTACTATCATGTGCGTTGACTAATCTAGCCGCACGCAGCCACCCGTCCACTGCAAAGGAACCCATTACTCGTGTTATTGGAAACCTCGTTTTTACCCACTAAATTCGGCCATAAATCCAATTGGGGACAAACCCATGGAGCCACTTCTGCCCTCGCCATATCTGAAGCTGCACAAGCCCACCAAGGACCCATTTTAGCGCTGGTAAAGGATACTGATTCTGCTTTGAAATTGAGTGCCGAACTCAACTTCTTTCTCACCAATACGGGGCTTGATTGCTTAATGCTGCCCGATTGGGAAATACTGCCTTATGACAGTTTTTCTGCACACCCAGACATTATTTCAGAACGCATTAGCACACTCAACCAAATTACTCACCTAAGTAAAGGTGTAGTCATTGTTCCTGTGGCTACCCTTTTACATCGACTGCCCCCTATGAATTACCTAGCAGGCAACAGTTTTACATTAACGACTGGGCAAGAGTTGCCACAAACTCAGTTTCGTCACCGTTTAGATCAAGCGGGATATCTACTCACAGAAACCGTATCCCAAGCCGGTGAATACGCCCTACGGGGCGGCTTGATTGATCTTTATCCCATGGGTAGTCATGCACCATTGCGCATCGAATTATTTGATGATGAAATTGAGAGCCTGCGTTATTTTGATGCTGATAGCCAACGCACCACAGCCTTAATTACGCAATTCAATTTACTACCTGCACGTGAGTTCCCATTAACCGATGCAGCGATTAGCCAATTTAGGCAAAACTTCACCAGTCAATTTGATTTAGACCCAAAAGCCTGCCCTGTTTACCAAGATGTAAGCCAAGGTTTTGCCCCTGCTGGTATTGAATACTACATCCCCCTCTTTTTTAACACGATGTCAACCTTATTGGACTATCTTCCAGCTTCCACCCTTGTAGTAAAACAAGGTGATATTGAAGCTCAAGCACTCCATTTTTGGCGCGACATTGAATCTCGTTACGAAGATTATGGCCATGACATAGAGCGCCCATTGCTTGCGCCTAAACAATTATTTTTATTTACTGATGAAATGTTCTTTGGTCTTAAAAAGTTTCCTAACATCAATTTGCAAGAAGGCGCGTTTGTGGAGCCTGAAGCCAATAAAGGATTTTATAATTTAGGTGGCGCTCAACCCCCACAAGTTGCAATCAACAATCAGTTATCTAAGCCGCTTATTGCATTGCAAACAGTGTTACAAGCTCAGCAACAAAATGTATTGATATGCGCTGAATCAGCGGGCAGAAAAGAAGCATTACTGGATTTATTTAAGGGTTTACCTAAGGCCCCAGAGGACGTAGAAAACTGGCCTGAGTTTATGACCCAAAAGCCCCATTTTGCGATCTGTGTTGCGCCTTTAGAGCAGGGCTTAAACCTACCCGAACACAATCTTCTTGTGGTTTGTGAAGCCCAACTCTTTGGTCAAAAAGTACTTCAGCGACGTCGCCGTGATAAAGCTACAGAGAATCCTAATACTGCTATTCACGATTTAGCCGAGCTAAGTATTGGTAATGCTGTAGTGCATCAAGACCATGGTGTAGGCCGCTACAATGGCCTACAAACACTGAGCATAGATGGCCAAGATGCCGAGTTTTTAGTACTACTCTACGCCAATGAAGCGACCCTTTATGTCCCTGTTTCTGGCATTGAACTCTTATCCCGTTATTCTGGTGGTGAGAATGCACCCTTACATAAATTAGGTGGCGAACAATGGACTAAAGCAAAACGGAAGGCAGCAGAAAAGATTAAAGATACTGCCGCAGAATTGTTACATATTTATGCCCTGCGTGAGGCTCAAGACGGGTATGCCTTTCCAAAACCTGATGACAGCTATCAGGCTTTCTGTGATGCCTTTCCCTATGAAGAAACCCCAGACCAAGAACAGACGATTAAAGCTGTATTGAGCGATATGATGGCTGACCAACCCATGGACAGGTTGGTTTGTGGTGATGTTGGTTTTGGCAAAACGGAAGTCGCCATGCGAGCAGCATTTATGGCGGTAAATGGTGGCAAACAAGTGGCTTTATTGGTGCCCACTACATTACTGGCGCAGCAGCATTATGAAACCCTTAGAGACCGCTTTGCTAACTGGCCAGTCAATGTGTCAGTGATGTCTCGTTTCCAAACCACCGCGGAACAAAACAAGGCGATAGCCCACGCAAAAGATGGCAAGTTAGACATTCTGGTAGGCACCCATAAAATATTACAAGGCAAACTTAATTTTAAACGTTTAGGCCTACTTATTATCGATGAGGAGCACCGTTTTGGCGTACAACAGAAAGAGTCGTTCAAAAAACTCCGTTCTGAAGTGGATATATTAACCCTCACTGCCACACCTATTCCTAGAACATTAAATATGTCCATGGCGGGCATGCGTGACCTGTCCATTATTGCTACGCCCCCAGCGAGACGTATTTCCATCAAAACATTTGTGCGTCAAGATGACACAAAAATTGTAAAAGAGGCCATCTTGCGAGAGCTGCTTCGTGGTGGGCAGGTGTATTATCTGCATAACGAAGTAAAAACCATAGAAAATAGTGCTGACAGGTTGCGTGAATTGGTGCCAGAAGCCCGTGTTAGTGTGGCCCATGGGCAAATGCGCGAGCGCAAGCTCGAGCAAGTGATGGGAGATTTTTATCATAAACGCTCCAATGTTTTGGTGTGTTCCACTATTATTGAAACTGGAATCGACATTCCGACAGCCAACACCATTATTATTGAGCGTGCAGATAAGTTTGGTTTAGCCCAGCTGCATCAGTTACGGGGCCGTGTAGGTCGCTCCCATCATCAGGCTTATGCCTACTTAATGACCCCCCACCCTAAACTGCTGAGTAAAGATGCAAGCAAACGTCTGGATGCAATTGAAGCTACGGCTGACCTAGGCGCAGGATTCACTCTAGCAAGCCACGATCTGGAAATACGTGGTGCAGGTGAGCTTTTGGGCGAAGAACAAAGTGGTCAAATGCAAGGCATTGGTTTTAGCTTGTATATGGAAATGCTCAACCAAACTGTTGAAGCCATGAAAAAAGGTGAAACACTCAATTTAGATCAACCACTCACGCGAGGCACAGAAGTTAACCTGCATTTACCAGCGCTAATTCCAGAAAACTATTTACCCGATGTACATAATCGCTTAGTTATGTATCAGCGCATTGCTAATGCTGAACATAATGCAGCATTAAAAGAGTTACAAGTGGAAATGATAGACCGCTTTGGCTTACTGCCTGATCAAATAAAAAACCTTTTCCGTCAAAATCGTTTAAAGTTAAAAGCCAAAGCTATCGGTATTACTCGCATTGAAGCTTCCACAGCTAATGGCCGCATGGAGTTTGGCAAAAATACCCAAGTAGACCCAATGGTGTTGGTCAAGCTAGTACAAACTCAACCTCGAAGTTTTCGACTTGAGGGTGGCACCAATTTGCGGTTTACTTTGCCTATGGAAAAAACGGAAACACGCTTCCAACGTATGGAAGACCTAATTAAACTATTGAGCTAACCATGCAATTAAGATTTCGTTCACTTTGGCAGTTACTGGCTAGGTTTGTCGTAGTGTTATCGATACTCCAACCAAGCTTAACATTGGCGGCAAATGAGAAAGATGAGACCTGGTATCAGGTAGAAGTTATTGTTGCCCAAAGAACAGATCGAAGTGCCACATTAGAAACCTTTCCCTTTCAGCCGGCCTCCATATCATGGCCCAGGGGTGCGGTGCTTAATAAGTTTGACCCCATCACAAGCGACCGCAATCAACTGGATAATGTCGAGTTCATAATCTTACCCAAAGACCAACACATCCTCAATAATGAAGCTCGAATGTTAGCAAACCATGAAAATTATAATCTTTTGGTGCACCAAAGCTGGCGCCAAATTTTAAAGGGCAACAAAAATATTAACTGGATAGACATTAAGGGGGGATATGCTTGGGGCGGGCATCAGCAGCTAGAGGGTAGCTTAGGCTTTAGTAAAGGGCGCTTTTTACACATTCACAGTGAATTACATTTGAATCAGTTCCCAAGTATCCAAGGCGCTAGTAGCCAGCGCGCCAAACAAACCCTATTTAGTGTGGGACAAAGCCTAATACCAATAATACAAACACGCTACAGCTTGGTGCAAAGACGTAAGATGCGAAGCAAAGAATTACACTACTTAGATCACCCTCAACTTGTACTTTTGGTGAAAATAATTCCCTTTACGCCAGCAGAACCTATTTTAGAAGGGACATTGGATGTAGAGATAAACGCAGCAGATGAACCCACACTGGTAGACCTTACGGTGCCAGGCAACGCAGAGTAAATGCTTTAGGAAGCTGTTCAGCTAACAGTTGGTCAAGCTGAATCTGCTCAGAATGGCACTGTGCTCGTGGATAAACGGGATGGAGCCTATCATCATGCCAAATATCCCAATTAAGGGTATGCTGTAAAAACTCCTGGGCAAATGTAGGGCTAATTTCTTGGCAACCTAATAAAATCACATCAAGGTAAGACTGGACAATAGGAGCACTCCTTAGCCCGTGGCCTTCATGGTTATATAAATACACCCAAACCTGGCTATGTTCACCCAGCGCTTGAGAACTGTTTAGGTAGTCAACCTTTGTTATATCAAGTTGCACCCTTAGGTAATGGGTTTCTCTGTGATCAAACTTCTCTAGTTCAGATTCAGCCACTGCAAACAGCACACCATTGCAGTGTGCCCCTGCCATTGGTCTTGCAGCAACTGCTCGCATACCTGAACCCTTCCAGCCTACCCAAGTGCGCTCTAGGCCATGCACCCGCACTGCTAACGAATCACCTGCTATGCCAGTAATTCGACGACTAGAGCTATTAATTAAGCTACCGTAACCGAAAATATAATGCGGCTTACTCATGAACCACTTGCATCCACGACCTGCTGAGGCAGCAGTTGAATAGTTTGAGTTGGAAACGCAAAATCTGCCTTATGCTGGGCGACAATGTCTCCAATCAGACCGAGTAGTTCCTGTTTAATTCCATGAAATTCAGCCCAATTAGTTGTTTTAGTAAACGTATAAACAAAAAAGTCGACACTGTGGGCGTTAAAGGTGTTGACGTTTACCATCAAGGTTTGTTGCGTATCTATGGCAGTGTGAGCGAGTAACATTTCTTTAACTGCTAGAGTAATGGCTTGCACTTTGTCTTGGTCTTGGTAGCGTAAGCCAAAGGTTTCGTAAAACCTGCGGTTATGCATACGCGAGGGATTTTCTACGGAAATACTGGTAAAAGTTGCGTTGGGCACATAAAGCGGACGCATGTCAAAGGTACGAATGCGGGTGATGCGCCAACCAATATACTCAACCGTACCTTCAATTTCTTTGTCAGGCGAACGAATCCAGTCCCCTACAGAAAACTGACGGTCCATATAAATCATTAATCCACCAAAAAAGTTAGACAATAGGTCTTTAGCAGCAAAACCAATGGCAATGCCGCCTACGCCACCAAAGGCCAATACCCCAGAAATAGAAAAGCCAAAGTGTTGCATCAGCGCTAAAATAGAGGTGATTATCACTGCTGCTTTAACTAGCTTACCCATAGCTTCTACAGTAGTTTTGTCCCACGCATCCCGATGTTTTCCGGGTCTGGCCAACATAGCCACAAACACATTAACTAAGCGTATTAAAAACCAAGACACTAAAATAATGAGTAAGGTATCACGTAAATTCACTACAAAATTTAATGTATCTGCATCAAAGGCATCGCTAACAATACCAACAACCCAAGCTATACCAACAACCCAAACCCCCCAAGCTAGCGGTATACGTGCGGCATCAAGCAGTGCGTCATCCCATTCATTTTCAGTTTTTTGCAGCTGTGAAGCTAAGCGTGAAAATATTTTACGCACTAGAAAATTAAATAATAGTACGGCTAATACCAATAGAAATACTTTACTCAGCAATAGGGATTGAGACGTATTTATACCCACGTTTCCTAACAACTGGTCCATCGTGTCCATTACAAATCTCCTATAATTGGTGCTTGGGCCGCACTCGCCATAACGGGCACAATATCCGCCATAATTTGATCTAAACTTCGGCTAATAGCGTATTCTCTTTCACAAATAGCTAACAGGGCTTCACTACTGGAAATGGAAAAAACTAATATGCCGAGTAAGTAATGAAACCGCCAAAAAAACTGTTCATGGGTCATTGGAGGCATGTGTCTGCGTAACAGCTTCATAAAGTACATAAATGAGGCACCATATTGTTTCGTAAGATGTTTGCGAAGGTGTCCTTGTGACTGGCTGTAAGCAGTGTTAATAAGGCGAGCAAACACAGCTAAACTATGATGATTTTGTTGAGCAACTTGCTGGCAAGACCTGGCTAAAATACCCAATAAAACTTGTAATTCTTGTTCATCACCCTGCGTTTCTGTGAGGGTCATTTCATATGCACTTAATTGGGTTTGAAGGTTCTTTGTGAGCGGGCCTAAAAAACGATCAGTGACAGCTTGAATTAAACCTTTCTTAGACCCAAAATGATAATTTACTGCAGCTAAATTAACCTTAGCCTTGGAAGTGATGGTTCTCAGGGACGTCTCTACGAAACCATGAGCTGCAAACTCTACTTCTGCGGCATCTAAAATACGATCAATAGTAGAACTTGTCATGGTAATTTCTTACTTTTAGATATTGTTTAAAACGCACGTTTAAAACTACCACGACTCTATAGCCCTAGCAAGCTCATCTAAGATAAATCTCCCCTAGTTCCATAGAGTTAGATCAGTTAACATACTGGCTAATATAATACATTAAGTTTAATTAATATGCTGCTCCAATCCCTTAACCGTAACGTATGGCTACTTAGCGTATCTCACATTTTTTCTTTTGCCGGGGCTTCTGTAACTTTTTTCTTGGGTGGAATCATCGGTGCGTTGCTGGCGCCAACGATGACTATGGCTACCCTTCCAGTGGCAGCCTCTGTAGTGGGCACTGCAATAGGCACGGTGCCAGCGGCCATGTTAATGAGCAAAAAAGGCAGAAGGTTTGGTTTTATGGGTGCTGCCGTCGTGGCGTCAGGATCCGCTTTAATAGGCGCTGTTGCGATATGGCATAGTTTGTTTTGGCTGTATTGTTTCTCCTGTTTAAGTTTGGGAGTTAGCTACGCTTTCGTTCAGCATTACCGTTTTGCAGCAGCGGAGAGCGTAACCATAGAATTGGCCCCACAAGCTATCTCAGCCATTTTATTATCAGGCATCGCTGGTGCGTTTTTAGGCCCAGGCATTGTTAAATATGCCAATAATTGGATTCCACAACATGCGTTTGTTGGGTCATACCTTGTCTTAGCCATAATAGTGGCTCTGCCCGCCATCATTCTATTTTGGCTAAAAATACCCAAACAAGTCACAAAAGCAAAAGGTAATACCGGCAGAACCATAGGACAACTAGGCCAGCAACCTGATTTTGTTTTAGCTGTATTCGCCGCAACAGTGTCTTACGCATTAATGGTTTTTCTCATGACGGCTACGCCCATGAGCATGCACGTATTGGATGGGCACAGCATTGACGACACTGGTATTGTTATTCAATGGCATATTGTTGGCATGTTTTTGCCATCTCTTTTTATCGGTAAGTTGATAACACATTATGGCCACAGAACCATCATGGTAGCTGGGATAGTTGCTTTAGTTATATGCGTTAGTGTTAGTCAGGTTAATCAAACTGTGGCTGGATATTGGGTCAGTTTAGTCACTTTAGGTATGGGTTGGAACTTTCTATTTGTGAGTAGCACCTCACTGCTTATCACAACCTATCAAGAAGCAGAAAAGTACCGTGCCCAAGCGTTTAACGAACTTATGGTATTTGGTGTTCAAGCTATAGCGTCTTTGTCTGCAGGATGGCTTTTAACCACAACTAGCTGGCAGACTATTAATATAATGAGCTTGCCAGTTTTGGGGGCCTTATTACTGGTTATTTGGTGGAGCCATCACCAACTCAAACTGCCAAAAAAAGCGCTCGGTTAGCCCAAACTGCGTCATTTACAAACACTGCATTAATGCTGGTTTGCTTCAACTGCATCTGATCAACAGGCTCTGCCACAACTAAAACATCGTCACTGTTTAAAGAATCAAGTTATTGATACACTGTCGAAAACTCTAAAGTAAGGCACAAGGTTATCAGTGCACTCTATAAACACTGGCAACTCGCAGCTACTATATTTGGATTCCTATTCCTGTTGGATACCTATACTGCATGGGAAATATACTTACAGACTGGGGGGGGGTTAAAACAGCCAAACAAAAAGGTCTAAAAGTCAGAGAAGTGAACTACCCACGTGGGCGTGTTTTGGGTGGATGCTGTTGAATTAATGGCATGATCTATCTGCGTGGTCAGGCGAGTGATTATGAAGGTTGGCGCGACATGGGTAATACTGGCTGGGGCTGGGCGGATGTATTGCCTTACTTCAAAAAGTTGGAAGATCAATATGCTGGCGCTGATAATTTTCATGGGGCTGGTAATGAATGGCGTGTCGAAAAACAACCCCTGTCATGGTAAATTTTAGATGCCTACTGCGGTGCTGGTCAACAAGCTGTAATTGCTAAGTGGGTCTGCTCTTTAGCACTTAAATTAATATATTCCCCACCCAAAATACTATTGCATATAACTTGGAAGTTTTACCACTATGTCATTGAGCCACTCACTAAGTAGATTACCAAAGCCATCTTTAACTCATCGGGTTTGGCTAAAAAATCCCCTTGCTATACTGGCTGATGACGCTCAGGGTGGCCTAGTGATCGAGGGACAAAGGATTGTGGAATTAGTGCCGCAAGGGCAACAACCACATAGTGGCTACAACGAGATAATGGACTGTGGACATTTAGTGATACTGCCCGGTTTAATTAATGGCCATCACCATTTTTACCAAACCCTTACCCGTGCCTTACCTCAGGCCCTCAACAAGCCTCTATTTGGCTGGCTTACTAGCCTTTATCCAGTATGGGCAGGGTTAGAACCAGACATGCTTTACCAAGCAACACGCTTAGCACTGGCCGAGCTTTTGCTATCTGGCTGCACCACAGCAGCAGACCATCATTACTTGTTTCCTAAAGCACTAACTCAGGCGATGGACATACAAGCAGAAGCCGCCGCAAGTATTGGCATACGCATGACCATGACCCGAGGCTCCATGAGTTTAGGTAAAGATGATGGCGGCCTGCCACCACAGAGTACGGTGCAGCAAGAGGATACTATTTTGGCTGATAGTGAGCGTGTTATTAAGCGTTATCACAACGCCAGCGAAGGCAGCATGTTGCAAGTGGCCCTAGCGCCCTGCTCTCCTTTTTCTGTCACCCCAGAATTAATGCGTCACTCTGCAATTCTTGCAGCTGAGCACAGGGTTATGCTCCACACTCACCTAGCTGAAACCATTGATGAAGAGAATTTTTGTTTGCAGCGCTTTGGTCTACGCACTGTTGATTATCTTGACAGCGTGGGTTGGCTAGGGCCACAAACGTGGCTGGCTCATGGTATTCACTTTAATGCTGAAGAAATTCAACGCCTAGGCGCGGCAGGTACTGGCATTTGTCACTGCCCTACTTCCAACATGATGCTGGCGTCTGGCATGGCGCCCGTGCAAGAGTTGGAAGCTGCAGGCTGCCCTGTGGGTCTAGGTGTAGACGGGTCTGCTTCCAACGATGGCTCCAATATGATTCAAGAAGTGCGCCAGGCTTTATATTTACAACGATTAAAATACGGCGCTCAAGTCAGTCACTTTGATGCTTACCGATGGGCCACAAAAGGGAGTGCAAAAATGCTAGGCCGCTCTGATATTGGCTCACTGGCGGTGGGGAAGCAAGCAGACATTGCCTGCTTTAAACTGGATGAAATGCGCTTTAGCGGCAGCCATGATCCATTAGCTGCCCTTTTACTGTGTGGTGCGCACAAAGCAGAACACGTTATGGTTGCAGGTCAATGGCGCGTAAAAAATGGTGTTATTGATGGTTTAGATTTAGGTCCATTATTGCAACAACATCGTGCGGCAGCGCACGCTTTAGTTGCAAAAATTTAACTAAGTACTGGCTCATCTAATCTGTGCTTTAGCCTTCGAACATGCACGGTGCTGGCGACTAGTTTAAATTGAGTCAATGGCTCGCATAAAAAAGCCAGCCTGATGTAAACATCAAACTGGCTTTTTTAAACTAATGAGTAGACCTGGAGTTAGCCCTTAATAATGTTGTGCTCTGGGCCGAATGGGAACTTAGTGATGTTCTCAGCGCCTTCATCACCAACCACTAAAATGTCATGCTCTCGGTAACCGCCAGCGCCTGCCATGCCCTCTGGCAACATAATCATGGGCTCAATAGAAACCACCATGCCTGGCTCTAATACTGTGTCTACGTCTTCACGGAACTCAAGGCCAGCTTCACGGCCATAATAGTGACTTAAGGTACCAAACGAGTGGCCGTAGCCAAAAGTGCGGTACTGCAGTACATCGTGTTCAGCAAAAATCTCGTTAAGCTCATGAGCGACGTCACTGCACTTCACTCCGGGCTTAACTAACTCTAAGCCACGACGGTGTACCTTACAATTAATTTCCCACAATTCTAGATGCCGGTCGCTAGCATGGTCGGAGAACAATGTACGTTCAAGCGCAGTGTAGTAACCTGCAATCATAGGGAAGCAGTTAAGGCTAAGGATATCACCAGCTTCAATTTTGCGGCTGGTTACTGGGTTGTGAGCACCATCAGTATTCATACCCGATTGGAACCAAACCCAAGTGTCCATTAATTCTCCATCTGGGAAGGTCTTGGCAATCTCGCGGATCATTGCTTGAGTGCCTGCTAAAGCCACCTCATACTCTGGAACACCAACGGCGATTGCGTCACGAATAGCAGCACCACCCATGTCACCAATACGCGACCCGTGCTTGATCACTGCAATTTCTTCGGCAGACTTAATCATGCGCATTTGCATGGTGGGTACGCCAATATCAGTGAACTCAGACTTTGGGAAAGTGGCTTTCACAATGTCCATAGTAGCCAAAGGCATATGATCGTACTCTACACCAATGCGGCTTCCAGGCTTAATTAGATGTTTAAGAGCAACGAAAAAGTTGCCTTTTTGCCAGTCCGTGTAAACGACGTTGTCGCCCAACTGGTTGCGACGGAACGGCTGACCACCGTCAATGTTAGCAGTAACAGTAGTGTAAGTATCTTGCGTTACTACCAAACCGTAGTCACGGCCAAAGCGGCAGTATACAAAATCTGAGAAGTAGTTAATATTGTGGTACGAGGTAAATACCACAGCATCCACGCTGGCTGCAGCCATATGAGCACGTAATTTAGCTAACCGATTACTCAGCTCTTGCTTTGAAAAAGTGGCAACCACTTTTTGACCATTTGGAATTTCGATGGTACGAGGCATGTTTTGGGGGTTCATGGCATTCACCTATTGGTTACATTGTTAGACGTTAATACATTGACCGCCCAGCACAGAAACGAGGGGCAACAGAAAACATTTGCATTTTAGGTTTTATATCAGCATTAGTAAAATCAATAAATTAAATAAGATCATTAGTGATATTTATTATTTAATACTTTAAGGCACGCCTAGACTACCCAAATAATGATCAAAGGCCTGTCACTTAACCAAAATGTTGCAATATGTACTTAGATTGGTGATAGTGTGCATTATTCTGAACACTGTTAAACAGAGATTTTTTACATGGCCAAGAATAAGCTTATCGGCGATCCCGTTATGATATCGATGTATGCCAACCAATTTAGCTTTTTGGCACGTCCCCTTACGCGGGACATGACTCAAGGGTTTGATGCCGCCATTGTAGGCCTGCCTTTTGATTTAGCCACTACAGGAAGAGCCGGTACTCGTTCTGGCCCTAATGCAGTGCGCCAAGCAAGCAGCAATATAGGCTGGGAAGGAAGGCGTTGGCCATGGGCCTTTGACGCCTTTAAATACCTAAAGGTTGCAGACTACGGTGATTTGGATTTTATTCCAGGCAGCCCAGAAGATCTTAACCGAGAAATAGAACAGCACGCTGACAATATTATTACTTCAGGAGCCCGAATGCTAAGTGTTGGTGGTGATCATTATGTGGCCTTGCCGTTAATCCGAGCCCACGCCAAACATTATGGCAAGATGGCCTTAGTTCATTTTGACGCCCATACAGATACTTATCCTAACGATACAGAAATCGACCATGGAAGCATGTTTTACCATGCGCCTAATCAGGGCCTTATAGACCCTAAGCATTCAATACAGGTAGGCATCCGCACGGAATACAGACCAGAAGATCATGAATTTGAAGTGATTGATGCAGCTCAGGCTAATGACATGAGTGCCGATGACATTGTCGCCTCCATCATAAAAAGAGTGGGCGATCTCCCCGTGTATTTAACCTTTGACATAGACTGCTTAGACCCAGCATATGCACCAGGGACTGGCACCCCAGTAGTGGGTGGGTTAACCACTGATAAAGCCTTGAGAATTATTCGAGGTTTAAAAGACGTAAACATTGTTGGATTTGACTTAGTAGAAGTGAATCCAGCGTATGATCATGCAGAGATTACTGCCTTAGCAGGTGCAACAATAGTGCTTGAGTACTTATATTTGTTGGCACATAAAAAATATCAAGCAAGCCTATAAAAACACACTACTTGGCTATTTTAGCCAAGGGTTATGGCCTTTAGGCTGTATTTTTTCAACCACTTTATGTTCTGGTGTTGGCTCAACCGCTTTAACTACTGGTGCGAATTCAGCCACAGTAACTGGCGCTAAATCATCAGCTGAATCACCCAGTGCAGCCTCGCTATCTAATACCATCTGCGCCTCTAAACGCAGTTTTTCTTCACGTTCTGCTTCTATCTGATCTTGTTCAGCCAAGCTAATCGAATCCATGTCATAAACAAAAGAGCCAACGTATTGCACATATTCATCTTCGTGAATTTTGGTAATTTTATTACGATATTCAAAATCAAATAACAAAATAATCCAGCTTACTTGCTGATGACCCATCTTGTTGATTTTATGAATGATACCTTCACCATAAGCACTGGAATAGGAACAATCTTCAATAATGCTTTTAACTAATGCCGTTCCGCTTGCAACACCATTAGTTTCCATGTTTTCATGGTCGTATTCTGTGATGGAAAAATTTCTAGCCCACGCTTCTATACCATTATCATCTTCTTCAAAATAACTATCTGGAATAGTATCGTAGCTAATAGTTGAACACCAAACAGACACTTTGCCGTATTTTTCAAAGCTAGGTAGTGTAGCGCTTTCAGTTGAACTCATTGATTAAGCCTAAATATCTGTGCTTGTGTTGAAAGCGGAAAAGTAACACAAACACCCTAATCCTACAATATATTTGCCTTCACAAGGGACATACAGTGCAACAATATCTCGACATATTTCAACAACTCGCTTCACCTTATTTTCGTCAAGATCGCCCTGTAAGTGAGCCCATTAACGCAGAACAACTTAAGAAAATAGTCGATTTTAGCCTAGGCTCAAAAGGCACTGACTTGGCGGCTTTAAAACAGGCTGCCAGCCACTACCTAAACTATCAACCTGACAGCGCTCAAGTCGATTTCTTTAAATTACTTTACTCTGGACGCAATAATCCTGCGCTGTTAGGCGATTGGGTGACCAGCCTCAGTAACGCAAATATGCACACCTATCAAATGAGCCCAGTAGCCACGTTGATGGAACAAGAGCTAATTACCCAATGGAACCGTTTGGTAGGTTTTACTACTGATACACAAACAGGTGACGGAGTTATGGTATCTGGCGGCAGTCAAGCCAATCTAATCGCCATGATGATGGCGCGTCATAAAGCGTGCCCTGAGCTTAAAACCAAGGGCTTTAGTAACCAAACTTTAGTCGCGTATGTTTCAGATCAAGCGCATTACTCGGCTTTGAAGGCTGCTAGTGTATTGGGCATTGGTACAGACAATCTCATTGCTGTAGCTTCAGACAACCAAGGCAGGTTATGCCCTGCTGCGCTTAAAGATGCCATAGAGTTAAGTGTTAAACAGGGCCATAAACCTTTTTACATAGGCCTCACTGCCGGTACAACAGTACTAGGCGCTTTTGACCCAGTACCCGAATGCGCAGCTATTGCCGACTTATATGATCTTTGGGTACACATTGATGGTGCCTGGGGCGCGCCTATTTTGTTTTCACAACAATATAAATACTTGTTAGAAGGTTGCGAGTTAGCTGATTCTTTTGCATGGGATGCTCATAAGCTGATGAATGTACCCATTACTGCAGCTGTTATTTTAACTCGTCACCAAGGCATGTTGGAGCAGACATGTGGTGGTGGTGGCGGTGATTATTTATTCCATAGTGATGAAAATTCAGCCCATAATTTAGGGCAAAAATCTATCCAATGTGGCCGTAGGGCAGACGCTTTAAAGGTATGGTTAAGCTGGAAAGCAATTGGCCACAATGGTTTTTCGGACAAAGTGGATCAATTACAAGTGATCAAACAAGGCTGTGTAGAGGCAATTGAGTCATCTCCCACATTGCACATGATAGGCCCTGCCCCTTACCTCAATGTCTTATTTCAATTCCGACCTTCGGCTAACTTAAGCGAAGATCAGCTGCGAGTCTTAAACATTGCTATATGTAAGGCAATGCAAGTTCAAGGTGGCGCTTTTGTGGATTATGCTAAATACCAGGGTAAAACAGGTATTCGCCTTATTTTAGCCAACAGTGACACTCAAGCAAGCGATATCGATCGGTTGCTTAGCCACTGCATTAAAACAGGTGAGTCTTTAGTAAACGCAAGTTAACTGGGGGTTTTCCAGATATTACTATTGGTCGCAGCCATTTTAGGCGCTGATGCTTTGGATGATGACCTAATTTGAGCTTGGTACTCCTCTTGAGACCTCAGGGGTTTACCGCGCACAATGGCGTAAACATAAAGAGACTCTACTTTGTCTCTCGCCCATTGGGTTTTACGTAAAAACTTAAGACTGGATTTAACACTGGGATTATCCCTAAAGCAGTTCACATTGACTTGGTCTGCTAGCACTTCCCAACCAAAGGTATCCACAAGGTCGGTGACAATTTGTTCTAGCTTCAGACCGTGCAGCGGGTTGCGGGGTTGTTCAGGGTTCATAGTTTACTTCACATGACAAAATATTGGGCCTATTATCTCCAACATCAAGTCACTAAACAACTGGTATTAACATGACCACTGATCCCCTCAAAGCAATACAGCAGGCAAGGATTGAACTGGCCGCCTGTTTTCGCTGGACAGCAAAGATGGATATGCATGAATCCATCGCTAATCATTTTAGTGTTGCAGTGCCAGGTGATGGACAGCAGTTTTTATGTAACCCTCAAGGTCAGCACTTTAGTAGGATTAAAGCCAGCCAGTTGCTGCTATTAGATGCCAACAACCCCAGCACTATGCATCAAGCTAATGCACCAGACCCCACTACTTGGGCTATTCATGGCGCATTACACCGCAACGTTTCTGACGCTCATTGCATTATGCATTTACACCCTCGGTATGCCACAGCCCTAGCGTGCTTAAAGGACAAAACACTATACCCTATCGATCAAAACACCATGCGTTTTTATCAACGAGTAGCCATTGACACAGGTTATGATGGCATGGGCTTAGGCAACGAAGCCGAGCGCTTAACTCAATGCATGGGTGATAAACGTATTTTACTCATGGGCAACCATGGGGTGTTGGTCATTGCTAGTACTGTTGCCCAATGCTTTGACGACATGTATTATTTTGAGCGCGCTTGCCGCACCTTATTAGATTGTTATGCAACTGGCCAACCCCTAGACTCAGCCAACCACGAGGTTGCAGAAAAAACTGCGCAGCAGTGGCAGAATTACGGGTTTAATTTTGGCCAACAGCACTTGAATGAACTCATGGCGATTCTTGATAAAGAAGATAGTTCATACCGCTTGTAACTTTGCTTAAACTATACTTAGAGCGACCCTAAGTTTATTATTTTTGTCATTAATACACTTTTTCAGCAGACTCATCTTTTCCTGTCTGACGTTAGTCCGTATAATTGGGGGACTATAGAGTCGCCTTTTGTGTCGATTTTGTTACTTTTATTTATAACTATAAAAACTCTCAGCATTGGTAAAAACAGCTAAACCAATTTTGACGTCTTGTAGACAACAGGATCAACCATGATCAAAGTCGAATCAGTGAGCAAACGTTTTGGCGGTGTGCATGCCGTTAATAACGCCTCCATCGAAATTGCTAAGGGGTCCATCACTGGACTCATCGGCCCTAACGGGGCTGGTAAAACCACATTATTTAACATGATTGCTGGTAACTTAACGCCCACCTCAGGGCACATTTACCTAGACGGTGAAGATATAACTGGCGTGCCACCTTACGAATTATTTCATAAAGGCTTGCTACGTACGTTTCAAATTGCTCATGAGTTTGGCACCTTAACAGTGCTGGAAAACCTGATGATGGTGCCCGCACAACAAGCAGGTGAAAACCTTATGGATGCTTGGTTTCGCCCGTCGTTAGTGCGAGAGCAAGAAGCTAAAGTGCGTGACAAAGCCTTAGAAGTCATCGACTTTCTCAACTTAGGCCAGGTGGCTCAAGAGTTAGCAGGCAATCTTTCTGGTGGCCAAAAAAAGCTTTTAGAACTGGGTCGTACCATGATGGTAGACGCTAAAGTAGTTCTGCTAGATGAAGTAGGCGCTGGCGTAAATCGCTCCCTATTACGAGAAATTGGAGAGGCCATCGTGCGCTTAAATCAAGAAAAAGGTTATACCTTTTGCATGATTGAGCACGATATGGATTTTATTGGTCGCTTGTGTGACCCGGTAATTGTTATGGCTGAAGGTGGAGTATTGGCCCAAGGCACAGCTAAAGAAGTGATTGCAAACGAGGCCGTAATTGAAGCCTACCTAGGGACGGGTTTGAAAAATAAACTGGAGACAAGCACATGAGTTATCTAGTTGCAGATCAATTACGTGGCGGCTATGGTGGTGCAGATATCCTTAATGGGTGTTCTTTGTCTGTAGACAAAGGTGAAATTGCAGTTATTGTAGGCCCAAATGGTGCTGGCAAGTCTACCGCCATGAAAGCCTTATTAGGCATGCTTAACTTAAGAGAAGGCACTGTCACTTTAGGTGGTAAAGACATTACCCAGATGTCACCACAAGATCGTGTTGGTGAAGGCATTGCCTTTGTACCCCAAACCCATAACGTGTTTGGAGGCATGACAGTAGAAGAAAACCTTGAAATGGGTGCATTTCTTCGCACTGATGACTTTACAGGAACCATGGAGCAGGTATACGACCTATTTCCCATTCTTAAGCAAAAACGGCGCCAAAACGCCGGCGAACTTTCTGGTGGTCAACGCCAACAGGTGGCTGTAGGCAGAGCAATGATGACCCAACCTAGCGTGTTAATGTTAGATGAACCTACTGCGGGCGTGTCGCCCATCGTCATGGACGAATTGTTTGACCGTATTTTAGAGGTTAAACAACAAGGTATTGCCGTGTTGATGGTGGAACAAAATGCAGCCCAGGCCCTAAATATAGCTGATAAAGGCTATGTTTTGGTGACAGGCACTAATAAACACACAGGCAGTGGTGATGAACTACTGGCTGATCCTGTGGTGCGACGCACCTTTTTGGGGGGTTAAGTGATGCCAGAATTTGTTGATATTTTAAATGCCATTGTTTTATTTTCAAACTTTGTGCTTGTTCCAGCCATTTCTTACGGCGCCCAGTTGGCTCTTGGCGCATTAGGCATCACCCTAGTTTATGGCATTCTGCGTTTTTCTAACTTTGCCCACGGCGACCTGATGGCCTTTGGCACGATGACGGTTATTTTAGTGACTTGGGGCTTCCAATCTATAGGGATTAGTTTTGGCCCACTGCCCACCGCTCTGCTAGCCCTGCCCTTTGGCATTATGGGTGCAATCGCATTGAGCTTAATGTTTGATAAAACGGTATATAAATTCTATCGGGCGAAAAAGAGTGCGCCAGTAATTTTTGTTATCGTGTCTACGGGTGTGATGTTTATGACTAACGCCATTGTGCGTTTTATCATTGGCCCAAGCGATCAACGATTTATGGATGGTACCAAGTTCATTTTTCGCCCCCGTGAATTTAAAGAATTCACCGGATTGAGTGAAGGTTTAGCACTAAAATCCACCCAAGTTCTTACCCTAACTGTCACTATTATGTGTGTTGCTGCATTGTTCTACTTTTTACAGAAGACTCGCACAGGAAAAGCGATGCGTGCTTTTTCAGATAATAAAGACCTAGCGCTCTTATCTGGCATCAATCCTGATCGTGTGGTACTGATCACTTGGATTCTTGTTGCCGCCTTAGCAACCACCGCTGGTACTTTGTATGGCTTAGATAAAAGCTTTAAACCCTTTACCTACTTTATGCTGCTGTTGCCCATGTTTGCTGCTGCTATTGTAGGTGGAATTGGCAGCCCTATTGGTGCCGTAGTAGGTGGTTTTGTCATCGCTTTTTCAGAAGTTATCGTCACTTACGCTTATAAGAAATTCTTCATTTACCTTTTACCAGAATCTTTAGAACCTACGGGGTTAATGCAGTTCTTATCTACTGATTATAAGTTTGCCGTGTCGTTCATCATTCTAGTGGTGGTATTACTAATACGACCCACCGGCATTTTTAAAGGGCAATCAATTTAATGAAAGCACTATTGAATCAACAAAATCGCGCCCCCTTAGCGTTTGCAGTAATGGGGTTATTACTGGTTGGTGTGGGCATGGGTCAATCTTGGCCTTTTGCCTTAGCCATTTTAAATTTGTGCCTTATTTCTGCCGTAATGTCCTTGGGTGTAAACATTCAATGGGGTTATGCAGGCCTACTTAATTTAGGCGTAATGGGCTTTACTGCCTTGGGTGGCTTAGCAGCTGTTTTGGTGTCTGAAGCCCCTGTATTAGAGGCATGGTCTGTGGGCGGCCAAGGCATGGCTGTCAGTTTTATACTGGTGGTTATTACCATTATCTTATCCATCCTGGTTTATCGTAATATGGCCGCAAGCTGGCAACGCCGGCTTACCTTAACTGGCTTGTATATTGGTGCTTATTTTGTCATCAATCACTTTTATGGCCCTGCTGTTTATGCCATTGAAAGTGTTAACCCCGCTACCTCTGGGTTCCTTGGCGGCATGGGCATGCCCGTTATATTCTCATGGGTTTTAGGCGGCATTATGGCCGCAGGTGTGGCTTGGGTGGTGGGTAAAATTACCCTAGGTTTACGCTCAGATTACCTTGCCATTGCCACCTTAGGCATCTCTGAAATTATTATTGCCGTATTGAAAAACGAAGACTGGCTTGCCCGTGGTGTTAAAAACGTGGCTGGTTTAGATCGCCCAGTGCCTTTTGAACTTGAGCTACAGGCCACACCATGGTTTGTAGACATGGTGCAGTCTTTATTCAGTGGCCGTTTAGCTGAATTATTAGACACTCAGCGTGCTGATGCGTTGCAACAGCTAGTCATTCAAAGCTCAAGCATCTTTGTTAAGCTATGCTATACAGGCTTATTTAGTGTGGTCTTGGTAGTCGTGCTGTTATTAAGCATGAAAGCGTTGAACTCGCCTTGGGGTCGTATGATGCGGGCCATTCGGGATAACGAAGAAGCGGCTAATGCTATGGGCAAAAACGTAGTTCGCCAGCACCTACAAGTATTTGTATTAGGCAGTGCCGTTGTGGGTATTGCAGGGGCCATGCTGGTTACCTTAGACGGTCAGTTCACGCCAACAGCATACCAGCCATTGCGTTTTACCTTTTTGGTGTGGCTGATGGTCATTATTGGTGGCAGTGGCAATAATTTAGGGGCAGTGTTTGGTGGCTTCTTTATTTGGTTCATGTGGATAGAAGCAGAACCGTTATCCATCGCCTTTATGGACCTCATTACAGCAGGGATGGAGCAAACCAGCGACTTGCGCAAGCATTTACTCAAGAGTGCACCCCACTTACGTTTATTCATTATGGGCTTGGTTTTGCTGCTGACCATGCGGTTTATGCCTAAAGGCATTATCCCCGAGGAAACACGCTTGCACTCTGTGTAAGCTATAGGGTGGCGGCAAGTGGTTGGCCGTTCATTAAACACTGCCAACCGTTTAACTCTGTTTATTAGTGGTTAATTTGCTTTAACACCTGCTGAAAATCTGCGGCTAAAGGTGCATCAATCACCAATGCACTGCCATCCCTTCTGGCAAGTACCATTTGGGTACAGGCCAACCACAAGCGCCCTGCTCCAAAATAGCCCTCACAGGCACGATTCAATACGCCCTTGCCATGGCGAGAGTCACCTACAATTGGATGCCCTATGTGCTTTAAATGGCGCCTAATCTGATGTTTGCGCCCCGTTACAGGTTCACACTGCATTAAAGATAAGCGCGTGGTGGGATAACGGTCTACCACCAGCGGTATTTCAAACTGATCTAAACACTTCACGTGGGTTAATGCCTCTTTGGCGTCACCACCTGCTTTAATTCCAGCATAATCATCAGCGTCATCAGATAGCTCATGGTCAATAGACATTTGCCCTGGCCCATAACCCCTTACTAGCGCTAAGTAGGTTTTAGTAATTTGGTGCTCACGGAACTGTTGGCTATAGAAACTAGCTGCTTCACTAGAGAGCGCAAACACCAAGACCCCTGAAGTGGGCTTATCTAGGCGATGCAAGGGGTAAACATGCCGGCCAATTTGATTACGCAGTTCTTGCACTGCAAAACGGGTTTCGTGCTTATCAATAGGGCTTCGGTGCACCAGTATACCACTGGGTTTATTGATGGCCACAAGGTCTTCATCTTGGTAGAGTATTGACAGTGGTTGGGGCAAGTCAGTGGGCATAAATGGGTATTTTCAGACATTAAAAAGCCCGACTAAATTGCTTTAATCGGGCTTCGCAGTTTACATGCTATAGGTTCAAATTAGAACTTGTAGGCAACTTTAACTGCAGTGACCAAGGTTGTATTACCCGACATAGTAGCCGCTGGGGTATCTGTATCACCGTTGTTTATCTGTTGCACACCCAAAGTGATATTGGCCTGTTCAGCTGAGTAGGTTAAGCCAACACCCATTTTACTGTAACCATCAGTCGGTCCCAACGGGCCTCCTTGAGTGCCTTCAGCGGCTTCAGTGCCATAAGTCACTGCCCCAGACCACTCATCCGAAAACTTCCGGCCAAGGCCGAGCGAATACGTAATGGTGTCACTAGTAAATTTCTTCAACGGTTTATTAGCTATACCTGCACTGGAATAAACTTTTGGAGACAGCTCAGTTTGAGTCCATTGAACGCTCCGAATGGTACCAAACAAAAGTGTGTTGGCAGCAACGCCTGTTTGGAAATCCAAGTTAAATGATGAGGGAGTGTCAGCTGTGAGAGTAGATGAAGTTGTAGATGCACCGGCACCGGTAAGTTTTTCAACTATAGCGACGTCGTGGGTTATTTTGGTGTGGTAGGTCAACGCTACTCGCAATGCGATTTCAGGACGCTCAATAGCTGCACCAAAAACATATCCTAGGCTGGTATCAGGAGTTGAGGTGATAGCGTATAGAGTTGCCGCACTAAGTGGCACCTGAGCGCTAGCTCCAAATGTTTGATTTTTAAGACCACCAAAGACTGTAATATCATCTAAGTCATACCCTACCAAAAGCGTAGTCGCTTTTGTATCAATCTTAGCTTTAACTAAGGTATATGCACCTGTTCCAGTGGCCCAATCAACACCAGCACCAAAAGGCTCATCTTGAATTAACGCAATAGAGAAGTCATCATTAATGTCAGTACGAAAAGCAATGTTAGTAAAACTATAGTCAGGAGCAACATCACCAGTAGCATTGTTAGTACCTTTATACGTACCCGTAATTTTTGGGGCGACAGAAACTGAAGTAACTTCCAACAAATTCCCATCTTTAACAATAATTGATGTGTCCTGACCTGAACGATCCCAGCCACCGGCTTGAGCCATTCCAGTGCCTAAAATAGTACTAAGAATTGCAATATTTATGAGTGTGCGCTTCATGCTTGCCTCTTTTTATTGTTTACATTAAAACAGCTGTTTGATTTACCAATTAAATACTTTTGTAAAGAAAGAGTCAAGTTCAATGCTGAGAAGTTTCTCACCCAAAATTAGAGCCAAAAAAAACCCAGCTAGATTACTCTAAGCTGGGCTTTATTAGTTAAGGATTTAAGCGAGTGCTTAGTGAACCTTAATGGTAGTGAATGAACCACCTTTTACTTCTTGCTCTTTGTACGATCCAGCAGGGTCACCGTTAGCATCAAATTCTACGTTGGTTGCACCTTCGTAGTTAATTTGACCACCGTCTGCCAAGATCTGTAGACCTTTAGCCAATTCACCAGGAAGGATAATTTCACCAGGAGCATTAGCTACCTTGCTGATGTGAGCAACAATACCCGCACGATCAGAAGATCCCGCAGATTGCATTGCTAGCGCAATCAATGCGCCTGCATCATAAGACTGAGCTGCATAAGGAGCAGAACCGTCTAGGCCAGCTGCAGCGGCTACGTCGTTAAACATTGCTGCACCTGCAGACTCAGAACCAGGTAACGTACCAAACGTACCTTCAATGCCACCGTCTACGTCTAGTAGAGAGTCACCAATCATGCCGTCAGCTAGGATGAAACGGTCAAATGCACCTGTATCTAGAGAAGACTGAATGATGCCACGTCCGCCTTGGTCAACATAACCAAGTACAACTAGCTCAGAGGCACCAGAGGCAGACAAGGCGCCTACTTCAGCAGAGTAATCTGCTTTGCCATCTTCATGAGCAGCTTCAATGGTAATCGTACCACCAGCAGCGCGGTATGCCGTAGCAAATGCATCTGCTAGGCCCTTACCGTAGTCATTGTTAGTGTAAGTTACAGCAACAGTGTCAATACCACGACCCATTACGATGTCTGCCAATACAACACCTTGGCGAGCATCAGAAGGTGCCGTACGGAAAAATACACCGTTGTCGTCAATGCTACTAAGGCCCGGTGAAGTAGCCGATGGAGAAATCATAGCCACACCATTAGGTGCGCCTACGTTCTTAGCAATCGCGCCAGTTACACCAGAACAGTCTGCACCCATGATGGCTACAACGTTGTCAGAGTTAACTAAACGCTCTGCTGCAGCTGTTGCGGCAGATGAATCTACACAGGTAGAGTCTGCACGCACTGCAACAATTACCTTGCCATCTAACAATAGACCAGAGTTGGATGCTTCAGCAAAAGCCAATTCTGCACTGTCAGCCATTGTTGGCGTCAAAGATTCGATTGGGCCAGTAAAACCTAGGATTACACCTACTTTTTCTTCGTGACCTCCTGCATATGCAGTGCCTGCTATCAAAGTTGCAGCTGCTGCTGCAAGAAGTGTCTTTTTAAATGTGTTTTGCATTAAATTATTCCTCTAGGAATCTTATATTATAATAATGGTGTCGGCCAACCTCAGACTGTTTGGAGTGAGCCGGGTAGTCGAAATTTACTTTAGGCATAACGAAGCTACTACCTATCGTCTTACAGCCAAAACGCTGCAACGAAGCATCGAGTATATCCGCTAGTTATAGGAAAGTTCAAATGTTAATTGCAACATTAACTTACCCAAAGTCACATTTTTACCCAATTAGTTGCGGTTTTCCATTTACTAATCGTTGTTATGAAGTCTTCAACAAGCCCCAGAAATTCTGCTACACTTGCCTTGATGACTACTTATTAACTTACTTTAAAGAGTTTCCAATGCCAATCCGTATTCCAGATGCTTTACCTGCCACCAGCGTGCTGCAACAAGAAAACGTGTTTGTAATGACAGAAACTCGCGCACTAAATCAAGACATTCGCCCGCAAAAGATCATTATTCTTAATTTAATGCCTAAAAAAATTGAGACTGAAACTCAAATAATGCGGTTGTTGTCGAATTCTTCTTTACAAGTAGACATAGAGTTATTGCGAGTAGATAACCGTACAAGCAAAAATACGCCTTCTAAACACCTCAATAGTTTCTATCGTAATTTCGATCAGATCAAGGGTCATAATTATGACGGCCTTATTATAACGGGTGCCCCACTGGGCCTAGTTGCGTTTGAAGATGTTACTTATTGGCCTGAAGTAGACGAGATCATTCAATGGTCTCGAACCCATGTAACCTCTACCTTATTTTTATGTTGGGCGGCCCAGGCTGGGTTAAAATCTTTGTACGGCTTACCCAAACAAACCCGTACACAAAAGTTATCTGGTGTATACCAACAAACAGTGAATCCAGGCCATGATGCACTGACACGAGGGTTTGATGACCAGTTTTTAGCACCACAATCGCGCACAGCAGACTTTCCAGTAGATTACATTACTAAAAACACAGACCTTATCATCCTGGCACAATCTGATGCCTCTGGCGCTTATTTAATGACCAGTGAAGATCGCCGTCAGGTATACGTGACTGGCCATCCAGAGTATAGCGCCGCCACTTTGGCAGATGAGTACCACAGAGATCACGCTGCAGGTCTAAACCCTATGTTGCCCATTAACTATTTTCCAAATGATGATGCTAGTGCCATGCCTAAAGCGTCTTGGCGTAGCCATGGGTATTTATTTTTTAGTAACTGGTTAAATTATTGCGTTTATCAAGCCACACCATACGACTTAAAAAATATGGAACCCACACTAGATTGAGCCAGCAGTTAGCCTTCGGGGCCAACTGCCAGACGCCCACCTCCCACCATGTCGGTAATCTGTTGCTGGTAAGGAGCCGGGTCACCTAAGTGCTCAGACACCCATGCAGGGTTGTGGTAGGTTTCTAAATAACGATCTCCGCCATCACACAAAAGTGTCACAATAGAACCTTGAACACCTTGGGCGCTCATTTGCTGGGCCACAGACATAGCGCCCCATAAATTAGTCTCTGTTGAAGGCCCTGCTTTACGGCCCGTCTGCTGCTCTAGCCAAAGCATCGCAGCAACGCTTGCTAAGTCGGGTACTTGTATCATTTCATCAACCACGTCTGGCATAAAAGAGGCCTCTACCTGTGGCCGCCCAATACCCTCTATACGGCTGCTAATACCAGTAACAATACCTGAATCTTTAGCCATGTAACTTGGATAAAAAGCTGAGTTTTCCGGATCTACGACCAGCAACTTAGTAGCATAACCCTGGTATCGAATGTAACGCCCAAGGGTAGCCGAAGTGCCACCTGTGCCAGCACTCATCACCATGGAATGAGGGATAGGGTGAGCCTCATTAGACATCTGTTTAAAAATACTTTCGGCAATATTGTTATTGCCACGCTAGTCTGTTGCCCTTTCAGCATACATAAACTGATCCATAAAATAGCCATTAAATTCTTTCGCTAGGGAAACTGCTGCAGCATGCATTTGAGTAGCACTATCAACAAAATGACAACGGCCTCCAAAGCGTTCAATTTGTGCTATTTTTTGTGCTGAGGTAGATTTAGGCATCACCGCAATAAAAGGCACTCCAATAAGCTTCGCAAAGTAGGCTTAAGACACAGCTGTGCTGCCAGATGACGCTTCTACTACAGTAGTGCTAGCACCAATTTTGCCGTTACACAGGGCATAAAAAAACAATGACCGAACCAGCCGATGTTTTAAACTACCGGTTGGGTGAGTACTTTCGTCTTTAAGGTATACATCGATGCCCTCGCCGTTTGGTAGGGCCAATTTAATAAGGTGGGTGTGCCGAGCGCTGATAGTTTGCATTGATAGAACCAAGCGCTGTGTTAATCCAATGTCTCATTAGCTATTCCTTAGGTAAAGTTTAAATGTCTTAAAGTATGTCTATACGGCCATCTTGAACGGAACGTGCTCTTTTACTTAGTTGTAATTCTCGCCAAGATACATAGGCACCACTGGTACATATGATGGCAATACCTACCCAAACATAAATATCTGGGAAAAAATCAAAGACAAAGTAACTGATGCCTGTAGCTGCCACAATTTCAAAGTAGTTAAAGGGGCTTAGCTGCGATGCCGTGGCATATTCACATGCCATAATAATGAAAAAGTGCCCCATCGCCGCAAATAACCCCATGCTAGCCATCATTAGCAAACCTGTTAAATCTGGTGTTTTCCATACACTACCAACCAAAGGCGTAAGCACCAAAACGCCCCCAACCGCAGTATAAAATAAGGTTAACAATGGCGGTGCAGAGGAACTCAATTTACGAGTAAACATAATATAAAAGGCATAACCTACACCAGCCACTAGGGCCCATAATATAGTAGGCGAAAAAGAGTCTGCTGTAGGTCGTAAAACCACTACTACACCCATGAATCCGCACACTACCGCAATACCCCTAAGTGCGTCAAAGGATTCTCCTAGCCATAGTGGTGCAACCACAGCAACAATTAACGGGGAAACAAATAGTAAGGTTAAAGCAGTGGGAATTGGGTTGTCTTTAATGGCAAAAAAGAAGCACACCGTAGTGATGGTTAGCATCAAGCTGCGCAACAGCTGGTAAATGGGTTGCTGTGGCATACGCCACCAGACAATGCCCTTAAAAGCCAGCAATGGTAATAGCCACAAACCATGAAACACAAACCGCGCCCAAGTGATTTCTATTACTGCATAATCTACCGACAACAGTTTGGCAAACAGGTCTAGTATTGGCACTAGCACCATTGCCAGCATCATTAAGCCCATGCCAATAAGTGGGTTTTTTTTGTGGTTTTGCACTGTCATCCTTGTTTGAGCCTGTGGCCGTCACTTTAGCCCAAGTCTTTTGCCTTGCATAGGACTTTAATGAGGTTATAAAATGAAGCTTCTGAGTTAACTTTTATGTATTTATGTGGAACCACCTATGCCATTAATTACCGTAGAATTATTTGAAGGCCGCTCGGTCGATCAAAAGCGTCAAATTGTTGAAGGCCTCACAAAAACCATGTGCGACATTACCGGTGGTAATCCAAGCGCAGTTCAGGTGATGATTCGTGATGTGCCCAAGTCTAATTGGGGATTTGGTGGCGAATTATGTAGCGACTTATTTCCGGATAAATAAAACTATGAACTGCAAATCAATACGCTGTTTACCCCTATTAATTTTGGGGCTTATATGGCCCCTAACCAGCCCTGCAGCCGACAGCTTTAATATTCTGCTGTATCATCACATTAGTTCCACCATGCCCCGCTCTACCTCATTAACAGCGACAGAGTTTGAAGGGCATTTAGCGTATTTAAAGCATAATAACTACACAGTTGTAGATCTAGGATCAGCCATAGCGTCAGTACAGCAAGGCACCGCCTTGCCTGAAAAGGCAATCGTTATTACATTTGACGATGCATGGCGTGACATTTACCTACACGGTTTCCCTTTGTTAAAAAAATATGATTACCCTTTTACGGTATTTGTAAATACAGACCCTGTTGATCAAAATAACCGCCACGCGATGACATGGGACATGCTACGAGACCTCAAAAAGCACGGTGTCACCTTAGCTAACCATACTAAAGACCACGACTACCTAGTTCGCAAACCGATGTACGATCAACAGTGGCTAACCGCGATATTAGACAACATTAATACTGCTCAGCAACGCTTAACTGACGAAACTGGTCCAGTACCTAAGTGGTTAGCCTACCCTTTTGGGGAATACAACGATCAACTCAAACGTGCACTTAAAGACCAAGGCTACATTGCATTTGGGCAACAATCTGGTGGAGTGGCTAAATTCTCTGACTGGCAAGCTTTACCTCGATTTCCAGCAGCAGGCATATATAGTAGTTTAAAAACCCTTAAAACTAAGCTTGCATCGCAGCCGTTGCCAGCTCATTACGCTGCTTTTGCCAACCCAGTCATTCGCACAGATCAAGCAGGCCAAAGCCAGCCGATCTTAAACGTAGAGCTGAGTAAAGCACAACGGCTTGGTGTCAGGCAGCAGCTGTCTTGTTTTATTGTAGGCAAACGGCAAATGCCAGCCTGGAAAGGTAAAATGAATTTTTCAATTCAGGCGAATGAGGCCTTAGGTAAAGGCCGTAATCGATACAATTGCACAGCTCCGATTTGGGGGCAAAAGAACTACTATTGGTTATCCCACCAATGGCTAGTTTATGGCGGTGAAGCCCCACCAAAAGAGTAGTCATGCGCAGTGGCAAATTTAGCCCTTTTAAGCCGAACAACTGGGGCACGTTGTTGGGCATACTTAAGCAATTAACCAGACATAGGTATTGGGCGAGGTGGTTTTTTCTAACAGTGTAATACTTATGATGCCACCTTAAACCATAATACTCATAGGTATAAACACATGAGCATTAAGGTTCAATGTCATCCTGTTTGGACGATAAATTAGGCCGCTCGTCAATCTGCTGATGAGCAGCCAAATAAAGTTCTTTAGAGCTGTATTGGTTTGATGGCACCGCTACAAAAGGCTGCACAGGCCTCACAAAAATTGCCTGATAAACCTAATAGAGAATTGAACAGACCATTAGCCAACAGCAAAAGACGGTTGCTTAATAATAAAGAAAAGATAGACCGAAAAACAGAAATCACACCTTTGTCCTACATCACCAATGTAAAGAGGTGGCGTTAGCATATCCAACAATGTAGGCGTGAGGCCATACGCCTAAAGAAATTATGGCCCCTGGTGCATCAGGGGCCATACGTTGGCTTTGCTTAGGCTTAGTTAGACTTATTTGAAGTTACGCTGAAGTTACTTACCCTTGGAGGCAATGATATTAGCCACGTTAACTACATTTTCTGCCATGCGGGCAGAGGCGGCATCAATCATCTTACCATCAAGCTGAGCTGCACCCTGGCCTTTGGCTTGCGCTTCTGCAAGAGCTGATAAAATACCTTTAGCACGAATCAGTTCAGACTCTGGTGGTGAGAAAACGTCGTTAGCCAACGCAATTTGAGACGGATGGATAGCCCACTTACCTTCTAAACCCAGTGCTGCAGCGCGTTTTGCTGCCAAAATATACGAGTCTGGATCACTAAAATCACCAAACGGGCCATCAATCGCACGTAAACCATAGGCGCGACACGCCACCGTCATTCGTGACAGCGCATAGTGCCATTGATCACCTGGGTAATCTGGGTTTAACCCACCAATCACCACTGTGCGAGCACGATTGCTTGCTGCATAGTCTGCCACGCCAAAGTGCATAGCTTCCAAACGTGGGCTGGCTTGTGCAATGGCTTCTACATTGGCCATGCCTAAAGCGGTTTCGATTAAAGCTTCAAGTCCAATTTTATGGGTAAACCCTTTGGCCTGTTCAATTTGGTTACACATGGCTTCAACCATGTACAAATCTGCTGGTACACCTACCTTAGGGACTAGTATAGTGTCTAAGTGTTGGCCTGCTTGCTCAACAATTTCTACAACATCACGATACATGTAATGCGTATCTAAGCCATTAATACGAATGCAAATAGTCTTGCCTTTGGCTTTCCAATCAATGTCATTGAGTGCTTCAATAATATTTTTACGAGCTGCAATTTTATCTAACGGAGCCACCGCATCTTCTAAGTCTAAAAATACGTAATCTGCAGCACTGTCTGCAGCTTTTTCTATCATGCTTGGGTTAGAACCTGGCACTGCTAGTTCACTACGTTGTAAACGAGTTTTTACGGGCTGATGGTTTGTATGACTCATAGAATTACCTTACTTTTAAATTGAGAAAGCGTTTTGGCTTAATTTAAGCAAGGCTCACTATAACGAGGTTAAGGAAACAAGGTCAATCGCCTAATACCATGGCCTAGCAAACATATTTTAAGGTATTTTTATGTGATATTTCCATATAGTAGGAAACATAGGTAATTTTTTTACTATTTATTCATTAAATACAACTAGTTATAACATTTTAGATATTAGAAACTTTATCTTAACATAAGGTGCTTACACACTATGTTAACGAATCTAATGTCACACAGCGCGTCTTCAATGTCGCGCTTGGAACACTGCGCCAGCTGGGACGATGGGCCATCAACAGACCTGATTGAGAAACTTATTTCCTATACTGCGTGCACTTTTCTTAGGTAGCCCATGTGCGAAACCATCTAATCTCTATCAGGCGCATTTAGTTAGTAAAAAAATGCTTAAGCCAGTCGGTTTATCACCTATCTTTTCTTGGTAAACGGCGCAGTAAGCTAGATGTATCCCAACGGTTTCCACCAAGGGCTTGTACTTGCTCATAAAAATCGTCAACCATTTGAGCCACAGGTATCTGTGAACCATTGCTTTGCGCTTCTGTTATGCAAATGCCTAGATCCTTTCGCATCCAGTCCACAGCAAAGCCAAATTCAAATTCATCGTCCACCATGGTCTCTCCACGGTTATGCATCTGCCATGAGCCGGCAGCGCCACCACCTATTGCCCCTAGGGCTTGTTTTGCGTCTAAGCCCGCATTAGTAGCAAAGGCAACCCCCTCTGCAAGCCCCTGCACTAGGCCAGCAATACAAATTTGATTAACCATCTTAGTGAGCTGACCATTACCAACAGGGCCCAAATGTGTCGTGGTTTTTGCATAAGCCTGCATAATTGGCTGGGCTCTTTGGTAATCTTCATCATTGCCGCCACACATAATAGCCAAAGCACCATTTTCTGCGCCAGCCTGACCACCAGAAACAGGGGCGTCAACAAACCCGACACCCTTTTGAGCAGCAATCACTGCAATTTCACGAGCAACCTGGGCAGATGCTGTTGTGTGGTCTATTAATACCGAACCCGCAGCCATACCAGACAAAACACCTTGGTCACCATAAACTACACTGCATAAATCTTCGTCATTACCAACACAGGTAAATACGAAATCAGCTTCCAAAGCTGCTGCTGACGGAGAGATCGCTAAGTGTCCCCCATGCTCGCCTTGCCAAGATTCAGCCTTTGTCATGGTGCGGTTATACACACACACTTGATGACCCTGTGCTGCCAGATGTCCTGCCATGGGATACCCCATCACTCCTAAACCGATAAATGCAACTTTGCTCATAGCGAGTTCCTTTTGATAAATATTTCAACCGCCATTAAAGGGCATACTGACTTCTAAAACAAGCCTAACAAGCAACTTCATTTAGGTACCTGCTATGACGCTTTTAAACCCGCAGGTGCCGCTCCATTTAGGGCACTTAAAATGAGCTTGCGTTAGTCTTTTACTCAGGGCAAAATGCCGCCAAGAATAACCTTTTGTGAGAGTTTAATTATCATGTCCTTACGCCTAGGCATCGACACTGGAGGCACTTACACAGATGCTGTCATCATCAATGAACAAAACCAAGTACTAGCGGCAGTAAAAAGCCTAACAACACGCCACAATTTAGCCATTGGTATTGGTGAATCTATTGGCAAAGTGTCTGCTAAATTATTAGCCAATATAGAAATGGTATCTTTATCGACCACACTCACTACTAATGCTGTAGTTGAAGGAAATGGGGCGCCTGTCTGCGCGCTATTAGCAGGTCTAAGCGAAGCTCAAGTAAAAAAGAGTGGGTTAGGAGAGATTTTAGACGATAGCTTAATTATTCGTCTCGACGGTGGCCATGATGCCTCAGGCAGGCAAGTAAAGCCCTTGGATATTGAAACGGCTACGGCCGCCATTTTAGCCAACAAGGATAAAGTGTCTGCTTTTTCTGTTTCGGCACAGTTTGGGGTCCGTAACCCAAGCCACGAGATTCAACTGCAAAACTTAGTCACTAAACTAACAAACATGCCGGTCACCTGTGGCCATGAACTTGCTACCAGCTTAGGCGCGCCTCGCCGCGCGTTAACCGCCTCACTCAACGCCCGCATGATTCCGTTTATTCAAGATTTAATTCAAGCTGTAGAAACCATTTTACAAGAACTTAACATCCAAGCCCCCTTAATGATCGTTAAGGGTGATGGCTCTATTGTTAACGCGGAAACTGCTCTTGTTCACCCAGTAACCACTATATTGTCAGGTCCTGCCGCTAGCGTCATAGGTGCCTGTGCCCTTTCAGGCAGTCGCAACGCCATTATTGCGGATATGGGAGGCACTACAACAGACATTGCCATTGTAACCAATGGACAGCCTGAACTGGCTAGTGAGGGCGCCCGCGTAGGCGATTGGCAACCTATGGTAGAAACCGTAAAGGTTTACTCTATAGGCTTAGGTGGCGACAGTGAAGTACGTTTTCACGCGGGTAGTGTGGCTTTAGGCCCAAGGCGCGTAGTGCCATTAAGTTTGTTAGCTCACCAATATCCCACAGTTTTAAAGCGCCTACAGGCCCACTTGGAAGACACCCCTACTCCAAGGCATAACCGTTTTGTTACGCGCTTAGAGCGCAACCAAGCGCTCATCAACCAGTTTACTCCTATTGAACACCAAGCATGGGAAATGCTGGAGCATGAGCCAGCAGAGATGGAAACCTTGGTGTTTAACAACCAAGATTTAGCTAAAGCTATGGCCCGCTTAGAACGCAAAGGCATGGTGATCTATTCTGGTTTTACACCGTCAGACGCTGCCCACGTGCTGGGCAACAGCAGCCACTGGAGTGTTGAGGGCGCAAAGCTTGCAGCGCAAATTTGGGCACGCCAAATGCGCTACCTTTATGGTTTCGGTTCTTGGGAAAAAGGCAATGCACAAGAACCTGCACAAAGGGTGTTTACTTTGATGAATGACGCCATCTGTCAAACCTTGTTAGAAGCAGGCCTGCACCAAGAAAACCTGCTGAATGAAGCACGCTCTAAAAACTTGGCAGCATTAATGGGCAAACTTATCCTTAAAAATGGCAATAAAGATGATAACAATGCCTTATTCGGTATTAACTTCGGCAAAAGCCATCCACTTGTTGCAGTGGGTGCGCCAGCAGCAACCTATTATCCAAAAGCGGCCAAGAGTCTTAGCTTAGACCTAATATTGCCCCAATACGGCCATGTAGCAAACGCCGTTGGTGCAGTTATGGGCAGCGTAGTACAGCGTTCAGAAATTATTATTACTCAACCCACTCAAGGTATTTTTCGTGTCTTCAACGGTGCAACCCCATTTGACTCTACAGATTTAGCAGACGCAGTTAGTCAAGCTGAAGCTATTGTTAAACGACAAGCCCACACCTTGGCTAAATCTGCAGGAGCTGGCGACGTAGATATTATTATTCGGCAAGATAATAAACATGTGATTTCACAACTGGATGGCGAATTATTTGTAGAAGCCAAAATTAGTGCTATTGCCACGGGCAAGCCTGTACTAGAGCTAAACGTAAAAACCTAGGTCGTAATCAATCTCACGCTATAAAAGCACTGGCAACCCTATGGATTGGCAGTGCTTAGCGGCATTGAGCAAGGCTCAATACTCATCTCTGACAGGCGTTTAGTCTATAAAGACAGCAGTAGCCGAGGAAGGTGAATACGATATAGTCACAGTAAAATAATGATGAGCTAAACCCTCATTAAAAGCCATTTAATGAGGGTTTAGGCGGTGTCACTTAAACAGGTTATCACCAAGCTGATCGATACATTGTTTGGCTTTGAATAAACTTAACTCATGGCCGCCTTCAATACTGTGGGACTGGTCGGCACGGATAAAGTGGTGTTCTTTACCATCTTTACGAATCCACCCCTGTACCCGAAAACTCCCCCCTTCTTTTAGCGGCTGGGTTTCAATGCTAAACCCACTGTGTTCATTATGCTGACTCGTTTTGGCGCCTTTACTGTCAGCGCCCTCTTCAGCAGGTCGGAATAGAAATTCTTTAATACTCGATAATAAACCCATGACTTAAATTGCCTTTATGTAATAGTGACTAGCATATGATTTTAAAGTAAAGCCGTACAAAACTTAAGTCATAAAGGTAAATAAAGCCACCTTGAGTAAAATTGGCCACAAAAAAGCCCAGCAGATGCCAGGCTTTTTGAGTACTCATTAATCCTTTATATTAAGAAGGAAAGGCAAATTGCTTGCCATCACGCACACCACTGGAGGGCCAGCGCTGAGTGACTGTTTTACGTCGTGTGTAAAAACGAATAGCATCAGGGCCATGAGCACCTAGATCACCAAATAAAGACCGTTTCCAACCACCAAAACTATGATAAGCAACTGGCACAGGAAGAGGCACATTGATACCCACCATACCCACTTTAATATTATCAGAGAAGTAACGTGCTGCCTCGCCATCGCGGGTGAATAGGCAGGTACCATTTCCAAACTCATGGTCATCAATTAGCTGCATAGCTTCTTGCATAGTATCAACACGTACTACACATAATACAGGGCCAAAGATTTCTTCTTGATAAACCACCATGTCTTTGGTGACTTTGTCGAATAAACAACCGCCTACAAAAAAGCCATTTTCATGGCCATCAACGACTAATGCGCTGCCATCAACAACCAGCTCTGCTCCTTGCTCAACACCTTGCGCTACTAGACTACGTACACGCTCTTGAGCTGCTGCAGTAATTAGTGGGCCCATTTCGTTGCTAATATCAGTGCCATTGCCTACTTTTAGTGCTTCTACTTGCGGCTTTAGTTTGGCTACCAGTTCGTCAGCAGCTTCATCACCTACGCACACAGCTACAGAGATAGCCATGCAGCGTTCGCCACATGAGCCATAAGCCGCGCCCATTAGAGCATTTACCGCATTATCCATATCTGCATCAGGCATAATGATAGCGTGATTTTTAGCGCCGCCTAGGGCCTGTACACGTTTGCCATTAGCAGTGCCCGTAGCATAAATGTACTCGGCAATCGGCGTAGAACCTACGAAGCTTACGGCCTGAACACGAGAATCTTCAAGAATGGTATCTACAGCAAGCTTGTCACCGTTAACGATATTAAATACCCCATCTGGCAAACCGGCTTCTTTAAGTAACTGACCAATAAGAAGAGGTGCGCTTGGGTCGCGCTCAGAAGGCTTAAGTATGAAAGTATTACCACAAGCTATGGCCATGGGGAACATCCACATAGGCACCATAGCGGGGAAGTTAAATGGCGTAATTCCAGCAACCACTCCCAAGGGCTGAAATTCAGACCAGCTATCAATTGCCGGCCCAACATTTTTACTGTGCTCACCTTTTAATAATGTTGGTGCGCCACACGCATATTCGACTACTTCAATGCCACGGATGAGCTCACCAGCAGCATCATCAAGAACTTTGCCATGTTCGTTGGTAAGTGCTGCACAAATTTTGTCAGAATTTTCTTCAAGCAACTGCTTAAAACGAAACATAACCCGCGCACGTTTTTGTGGTGGCGTATTTCTCCACCCTGGAAAAGCTGCCTGTGCTGCACTAATAGCTTCTTCTACAGTCGTTTTACTGGCTAATGCCACTTGACGCACAACCTCACCAGTGGCTGGGTTATATACGTCTTGTACGCGCTGAGTATCGGCAACCATTTCGCCGTTAATAAAATGTCCTACAACTTGCATTTTGTTTCCTCACTGTCCTCATTAAGGACTTGATTGGTGTTCTGTGACAATAGTACTCTTGCAACAGCACAAGCACTATTGGCTAAATATCTAACTAAAGGTTAATCCAAACTTTGGATGGCATCACCTAGCGCATTAACTAAACGAGTAATGTCTTCTTTTTCACTCACAAAATTGGGCCCTAACTGTATAGTATCACCACCATAGCGCACATAAAAACCAAGGTCCCACGCTTTCATAGCAATTTCGTAAGGACGTCTGGCAGGCTCACCTGGGTAGGCTTCAATAGTTAACGCCCCAGCTAAACCATAGTTGCGAATGTCGCTAATGTAGTTCAAGCCTTTTAAACTATGGATAGCGTCTTCAAAGTGTGGTGAAAGGTCTGCGGCACGCTGGGCTAACTGGTCATTCTCGAAAACGTCCATGGCAGCTAAGCCTGCAGCACATGCCACGGGGTGTCCAGAATAGGTATAACCATGGGGGAATTCCACCATATAGTCAGGCCCACCTGCATCCATAAAGGTATGATAGATCTCACTTTTTGCAACCACTGCACCCATTGGAATAGAGCCGTTAGTAATGCCTTTGGCAAGGTTCATAATATCAGGAATTACACCAAATGCATCAGCTCCAAAAGCTGCCCCGGCTCGGCCAAAGCCAGTAATTACTTCATCAAATATCAACAAAATATTGTGGTCATCACAGATTTTACGCAAGCGCTGCAAATAACCCTCTGGTGGCACAACTACCCCTGCTGAACCCGCGAAGGGTTCTACAATAACAGCCGCAATATTTGATGCGTCATGCAAAGCAATTTGCTCTAATAACTCATCTGCAAGCTCTATACCATGCTCTGGCATGCCTTTACTGAAGGCATTATGAGGTAATAATGTATGAGGCAAATGATCAGCATCTATACCAGGGCCGTACATTTTACGGTTTGCGGCTATGCCACCCACACTAATGCCACCAAAATTTACCCCATGGTAACCCTTGCTGCGACCAATTAATTTGGTTTTGCTTGGCTGACCACATTGACGCCAGTAGGCACGAGCCATTTTTAATGAGGTGTCAGCAGATTCTGAACCAGAGTTAGTAAAGAATACATAATCCAAACCTTCTGGAGTCATCTTAGCCAAGCGATCTGCGAGTTCAAACGCCTTTGGATGACCGTGCTGAAATGCTGGTGCATAGTCCATGGTTTTCATTTGTTTATACACAGCTTCTGCAATTTCTGGCCTATTATGGCCAAAACCACAACACCACAAACCTGAAAGGCCATCATAGATGCGGCGTCCGTCAGCAGTAATATAGTGGCTTTGTTCAGCCGACACGATCATGCGTGGATTGTCTTTAAACTGACGGTTAGCCGTATACGGCATCCAGTAGGCTTCAAGCTTTTCACGACTTAAACCACCAGTCAATGATTCAAAACTCATATCGAAACTCCATTAGTAATAATAAATATAGTTTAGACTTGCACTTAGGACAGTTAAATATTAAGTTAATTACATTAACTTAACTAAATGATTAACTAATCAATATGTCTACACACCTCGGTTTAAATCGCTTGTCAGATATTGATTTGCGCCTGTTGCGAATCTATAAAGCCATTGTTGAGGCTGGCGGTTTCGCGGCGGCTGAAGTTGAACTCAATATCAGTAGGGCTGCTATTAGTATGGCAATGGGAGATTTAGAAACTCGTTTAGGCTTGCGCCTATGCCAGCGTGGGCGAGCCGGTTTCTCTGTGACAGATTCGGGGCAACAGGTTTATGAAGCCATTTTACAGTTATTTACTTCTATTGAAGGCTTTCGTATTCGAGTCAATGCATTACACGACCAGCTCAAAGGCGATATGAACATCGGCATTGCTGACAATCTAGTGACTCTGCCACACATGAAAATCACCAATGCCCTTCGTCAATTAAAGCTGCAGGCTACCGATATCGGTATAAATATTAGCATGATGCCGCCCAATGAAATTGAAAAAGCCGTGTTAGATGGTCGTTTACACGTAGGCGCTATACCCCGCCTAAGGAAAATTGCTGAACTAGAGTATATTCCCCTTTATGAAGAGGAGTCTCATTTATATTGTAGCCACCACCATCCATTATTTGACATTGCAGAGCAACAAGGTGTGATTTCTTTAGTACCAAATTATGACGCAGTGGCTCCTGCCTATGCTCAAACAGCAGCCATTAAACTGCAATATCAAGCACTCAAAACGACCTCTACTGCGACGGATAGAGAGGGCGTAGCCTTTCTTATTATGACAGGTTGTTTTATCGGCTACCTACCTACCCACTATGCCACCCAGTGGATACAGCAAGGCAAAATGAAACCTTTGTGTACTAGCCATTTTCGATACACTACAGATTATGCAGTCATTCATAAAAAAAATGCGCCGCCAAACTATCTTGTAGACGCATGGGTCAAAGAACTAGTAAAGATTTAACCTAATAGTGGCAGTTGCGGTGCAGCCCTGGAAGATAACCATTGAGCACCCTCTTCGGTGATAACAATATTTTCTTCGTGAACCATTTGTTTCACTTTTCCATCCCCATTTAAATAAGACATACCTGGTTCTAAGGTCATGATCATGCCCACTTCTAAAAGGGTTTCATCAGTTGCAGTATTAGATGGCCATTCCGTGAGGTCGGAGCCAAGGCCATGACCTAAGCGTCCTACATCATTTCCTAGGGCACCACCGGCCTGCATAATGGGCCACATAGCACGATACAAATCGCTGGTGGTATTACCTGGTTTTGCTGCAGCAAAACCAGCATCTGTGGCTGCATAGACATTAGCGTAGGCAGCTTTTGTTTCTTGTGAACAGTTACCAAAACACCAATTACGATCAAAGTCACAAAAATAACCTTGCCATACAGTACCCGTATCAATGATCAACAAATCACCCTCTTCAACCACCCTATCCGTTGGTCCCATAATAATGTCGTCGTAGCCATCTGCACCAGAAGACGACACAATAAAAGGAGAATGGTCTGCCCCTTGGCGTAGCAGTTCCATTCTAAATTCTGCCACCACATCACGTTCAGTCATGCCTACCTTGGCGAAACTAGGTAATTGGCTAAAGGCTTTAGAAGTAACATTACATATGTGAGCAACTCGATTAATTTCAGCAGTAGATTTAATGCTACGCAAGTGCAATATTTTATGACTCACATCAACCAATTCAAAATGACTTGATGCATACAAAGACTGAACTTGCTGCTGAGGCATGCGCAAATGTGTTTCTCGCCCAAGGGTCATACCTAAACGGCCAAAACGCTTAGGTAACTCAGCTAATGTTTGGCTGAGCAGGCTTACCCCATCATCTTCTGGAAATGGCGAGGGCCAGGCTCG
>Ga0209482_1000291_pt1 | contig 45474 bp, 34 predicted proteins | sample CoawatmetaG10DNA_FD_187512 | JGI IMG/M metagenome (GOLD analysis project Ga0209482, IMG submission 187512) | Marine microbial communities from the West Antarctic Peninsula - Coastal water metaG104-DNA (SPAdes) (version 2) | ecosystem: Environmental > Aquatic > Marine > Coastal ...
CCATTATTCGTAGGAAGTTTTTGCTTGATGATGTCAGCCTGTATGGTCACACCTAAGTGTATTGCTTGAGAAGATAAATCGGCAGAAGAATGATAGTCTACACCATCAACTTTAAAGGCATTGTTACGTGTGTAACACCATAATATAGTAGCCATTCCAAGCTCATGAGCACGCTCAAAGGCCATTGCAACCTGTTCTATCATTTCACGGCTTTGTTCATGACCAAAATAGATCGTCGCGCCAACAGCAACTGCTCCCATATTCCAAGCATCTTCAACGGAGCCATAAGGGCTTTGTAAGAAGGTGTTTGGATAAGACAGAAATTCGTTGTGGTTGATTTTAACTACAAAAGGAATTTTGTGCGCATATTTACGCGCTACAGTAGCTAGAACCCCAAAGGTAGATGCAACAGCATTACACTCGGCGTCAATGGCCATTTTCACAATGTTTTCCGGGTCGAAGAACATTGGATTTGGCGCAAAAGAACCTCCTGCACTGTGCTCAATACCCTGGTCAATGGGTAGAATACTTAAATAACCGGTTCCCCCTAAACGGCCTGCGCCATAAAGAGTTTGAAGCGAACGCATCACGGGGATGCTGCGGTTAGAGTCTGTGAAAGATTCCGTGACAAAGTTGCCGCTTGGTGTGTGTGCCAGCGAATCTACAGGAATGGTAGTAGAAGTGTGGTTCAACAAGGAATCGGCTTGATCGCCGAGCAACTCTCTAATTTTGTCAATGGACATCATAGTTTCTGATAGTATTAGTGAATGGCTAAAATAAGATGAATTTATATAGCCTCCGCCAAATAATTAAAAGGGATATCCAATACCTATGTTAAGATTCAAATCGCGTAGTTTTGGGTCGCTAATTACCCAGTTAGAGCGATCTACGGCACCAGGGTGGTGCATTTTTAATCCAAGATCTGCACGTAGAATAAAGAATTCAATATCATACCTGAGTCCAATTCCTGCATTTAAGCCAAGTTGTTTGTAGAATGTATTCCAATAAAATTGCCCCAATGTTATCGCTTCTTGTTGCGCAGCATTGAATACGCCATTATAGTCCTTCGCGTATAGCCACATATTGCCAGCATCAATGAATATAGCACCCTTTAGTGCTTCTTGAATAGTATATCTGTATTCTCCTGAGAGAATTAATTTTATGGGTGCTGCAGTAAAAAATCCATCAGATTGTAATAGGTTTTCAGGTGTTGCTCCCGGTCCAAAGTGGTATGCTGTCCAGCCTCTCATGTCATTAGATCCACCCATGAAATAAGACTTTTCGAATGGGGTAAATATGGCGCCTTCGCCCCAAGATTTGCTCATACCCAGAAAGCTTCGGAAAGCCAATTCCCTCTTTCGAACCAAAGGTTGATAAAAACGAAAGTCAATAGAAGTTTTTAAAAATCTGGATACAGGTAGGGATACGATGCTGTCTCTGTCTAGCGCATTCCAAAGATGTCCTCCAGACTCAAGATCTGCAGAAAGGTAGTATCTGCGCTTAGCTTTACTCCATGTTTCACTAAATCTATAGGCAGTTGAAGCGAAGACAAGGTCTTGAAACCCGACAAATAAAAACGGTGTGGACTGGGAGGCGGTATTAAAGTCAATGCGAATTAATGACAATTGAGCGGGTGTAAGGGTATGGTTTGTTTTACCGATTTTCCAGTGGTAATCCAATCTATTGGTCAGGTTTAGACGGTTAAACTCGTTCGCCCTGAATTGATAGGAAACCTTAGTTATTATTTCGGTTCTAGGGGACCACTTTTTTGATTTTTCAGGAAGCCAAGATTTTGGTAGAAGTAGTTTAGGTATGCGCAGCGTCGCAGAACTATTGAGCTCGCGTGCATCAATGAGCCAAGTATTGTTGGTTGAATTTCTTTGCTCTGTAACGGAGCCACCCATGGACAGCCTGAGAAGTTCTCCTCCCTTAAATAGGTTACGGTTGTCCCAGCTAAAATTGCCTCCAATTCCTAAGCTACCATTGTTGCCAAGTCCTTCAATGCCAGCTGTAACGGCACGTTTTGGAAGAGGCACGAGCTTAATACGAGCTGTCAGCGTGCTGTCCTGTTCTTCAATATCGAGCTCGATATTTTTAAATACACCCAGTGCGGTCAGGTTCTTGAAGGTGTTGCGAAGTTCTGAATTATCGTAATAAGCGCCGCGAGCTAGGAATATTTGATCATCGAGAAAACCAGGTCTGAATTTGCGCGAAGGCTGTAAAATATCCATACCATTTGAGGTGCGTACACTATCTTGAGCCTTTAGCGTATGGGTATAACTAAAACTGGGTTCAACAGTTATTTTACTCAAGATTTTTCGCTCAATACTCCCTCCATAAATATACGGATCAACAATACAAACAACTTGACTCGTGGAAGGCCCTCTTGTTGTGTCGACCTCAAAGTATATCCATCCCAACTTTGCCTGATAATAGCCATTGTTCTTCAGAAAATTAAGAACGCTTAATTGTTCGTTTTCTAGATTTTCAGCAACGATTCCTTCTCCAGAAGTTAATGAAGGGGTATGAAAGGTAAGTGCGGAGTCTATAAATCTACTCGTAGAGGTGAGGCTATACTGATTGATCGTGTATTGCGGTCCTGTATTTATGCCGTAATGAGCAATGACTTTTTTGCGTTTGACTGTTTCGTAAGTGGTTACCTCAGTTTTGTAAAAGCCTAAGTTAAAATAATGTAAGCCCAATTGTGCGGCACTATTGATTCGTGCTATACTATCATATACGGCTGGAGCTTCTCCAATGGACTTAAACCATTGTCCTATGACATTCTCTCCAAGTGATGTGCCAATCTGGTGCATTGAAAGGAATAACCTAACGTTTCCAATTCCCCTATTAGGACGCTGGCGCATGATGTCAAAGTCGTCGTCAGATTGGGTGGCCTTTCCATTAACCTCAATGTTGTTCTCCACCAGTAGTGGAGCGAGCTCATCCACGACCCTAAGCCCACTGCAACTTGCTGTTGTAAATAATACACCAAGCACCATAATGATGTGCGTAGATTTAGCGTGTATTTTAGCCTTAAAATTTATCACAGTGGTTACTAAAAATTCAGAGAAACTTATTCGCGGTTTGGCTTTACGAAAGAACCGAAAAAAAACGGGTCTTTTTATTGCTGAAGGTCTCAAGTTAGTGACTGATTTTGTTTCATCTGGAGTGGAGGTTGATATTATTTATCATGTAGGACCTATTGCAGCGGATTTACAGGGTGATCGAACCATGGAGATATCGGAAAGCGACATGAAGAGAATCACTTTTTTAGAAACCGCATCTTCCGTACTGGCTGTTTTTCATCAAAAAAATGAAGATCTTAAGTCTTTTGTCAATGCACCCTTTATTCTCTTACTAGATCGTGTTCAGGACCCAGGAAATTTAGGGACACTATTGCGCACGGCATTGTGGTACGGCATTGAGCATATTGCCTTAGTGAGTGGAACAGCAGATGTATGGAGCCCTAAGGTTGTTCAAGCAAGTATGAGTGCATTGGCTCATGTTAAAGTTGTGCTACTTGAAGAGCAAGAATGGTTGACTTTTGCAAGTGATAACCAGTTTGATCTAGTTATTGCAGACATGAACGGTACGCCCGCGAAATCGTTTGAATGGTCGAGCAAGCAAATCCTTGTAATGGGCAATGAGGGTCAGGGAGCTAGCGACATATTAAAGTCCAGCGGTCGCTCGATCACATTGCCTGGGGACGCGAGTAAAATGGAAAGTTTAAACGTTGCAGTAAGTGGCGCTACGTTACTTTACGAGTACGCTTCTTCTCGACGCTTTTAAATCGGAGATTCATAAGTACTCCACCAATAACCAAGGCTATCCCCAAAAACATTTGCGCATTAGGTATAAAATCAAACAATGCTATGTCCCAGGTCAGCGCGAAAATCACTCCTATGTATTTTAAAGGTGCTACGGTGTTTACTTCAGAGAGCTGGTAGGATTTTGTCATATACAGTTGGGCAAATTGCGTAAGAACTCCAAGTGCCAGGAGTAAAAGCCAATCTATTCCCACAGGAGTTACCCAATTAAACAGGCTAAATACTAGCATCACTGGCGTTGCAACTAGAGGGAAGTACATGACAATGACTAAGGGCTCTTCATCTTTTAGCTTTCTTATAGCATTGTAGGCCAGTCCAGAGAACATACTAGAAAAAACACCTAAGGCCAAGAGCGTAGGTGGTATATCTGCACTTGAGCCCTTCACGACCACTATCCCCGCGAAAGAAACTAAGAAGAATAACCATTGTGCGGCTTTCGTTTTTTCTCCCAGCAAGAAGCCTGCAATGAAAGCAGTGAAAAAAGGACTAAGGTATTGGACGGTAACAGCAGCAGAAAGGGGCATTTTTTGTAGCGTATAGAAAAACACAGTAAGTGCTGTGGTGCCCGCTACACCTCTGATCAAAAGCCATGGCTTATTGTTTCCCCATGGATATAGTTTCTTTTTCTTGAGTAGACTGTAGCTGATAGCGAAAGTGATGAGTGACCTGAAAAGCACCAATTCTGTCGCAGGAAGGTGAGGTAAGAATTTAACAAGCAGGTTGACTGCGGCGAAGCAGCCTACTGAGATGAGCATGTAAAGGATACCTTTTTGCACTATTCGAAGGTAAAGTTGACCAATATGGCTCGATTTCTAATTGCATCAAACGCTTCGACGGGGAGTGTGCCATCTTGAACAAGAAGATTAGTGAGTCCCCAAGAAGCTCGGATTTGTGGTGAAAATTTAAAATATTCGAAGTACAAATCAGCACCGAAACCAAACTCGTAATCCCCCGTGTGACGTTTTAATTTAAAGAGATTATCATCAACGACCTTAGCCCGAGAGGCTAAGTCATTACAATAACGCAATCCGCCCATTAGGTAGAGACGGTAGTTGTCTACGCGAACACTTTTGAATTTTAAATGAAATGGGAATTGTACATAAGATGACTCAATCTGTCGGGTAACTATTCTACGCTGATCTAGGATGGGATCTACTAAGTCAAAGTGAACTTTACGAACCGTCGCTGCAAATCCCGGGGTAAATCTAAGGTCTAAATGCTCCGTTAACCTTAGGTTAGAAATGATGTTGATGTTATAGCCAGGTAGGGCTTCACTTTCCACTCCAAAAATGTTGCTCACTTCACTCAAGTCCTTGAGGTCCATCGAGAAGTCGTAGTTGTTGATGCCAATATGAAACCCAAAATGCAACTCACTCTTATCGTAAAGTGGTTGATTGCGTAGCCTGGCGAATTGCGCAGCGCTGCTCAAAGGGGCAAGAAGGGTTACAATAATTAAAAGGCGGAGTTTCATTAGGTAGACAACGTTTCTAGGCCTCTTTTCTTGCTTGATATATAGAAGCAATACCAAACGTAACAGGTTTTGTTAAAATAGGCTTTAGACCCGCTCGAACTAGTTCTGCCTCGAAATCCTTACCGTGAGGGAAAGCTTGAACACTTTCTGGAAGGTACGTGTAGGCTCTTGGATCTTTGGAAACTAATTTACCTACCGTAGGCAATACTGCTTTGAAATAGAGCCAATAAATTTGCTTGAAGGGAAAGTACCGCGGTTGACTGAACTCTAGAACTACGATTTGACCACCTGGTTTAAGTACCCTAGCCATGTCCTTGAGACCATTGTGAAGATTTTGGAAATTGCGAACACCAAAAGCAACCGTAATAGCATCGAATGTTTGATCTGCATAAGGTAGATTTTCACTATCTCCAAGTTCCAGCACTATACTCTTATGTAATCCTTTTTTTGCCACTTTTACTCGCCCGACCTCCAACATTCCTTCACTGATGTCAGCACCGGTAATACGAGCACCTGTTCCTTTTGCAAGAGCAATGGCTAAATCGGCGGTACCCGTGGCTACGTCTAAAATAACGTTGGGTTCATCAGCCTTCACGAGGTTAACTACCTTACGTCTCCAGCCTTTGTCTATGTTTAACGACAATAGATGGTTTAACAAGTCATAGCGCTTGGAAATATTATCAAACATTTCAGCGACTTGTTCTTTCTTTTCCGCATCACTATTGTGGTAGGGTTTTATATTTTCTGCTCCTGCCATTATTGAAAAATTGAAGCGCAAAGGTAGGCCATATGGCGTAACTTAGCGGGTATGAGTAAAACTAGTGACGATTCCTTAAAAGGAAAAAAAACCAAGCGCAAACCGTTGTCTGTAAAGGACTTAAAGAAGCTAAACAAAATATTTGCTTATCTACGCCCCCAACGAAAGCTCTGGGCTCTTGGATTCCTCTTCTTGCTTATAACCATGGTAACCTCGTTGTTGTTCCCGAAACTTTTAGGAGGTTTGATGGGATCAACTCCAAGCAACTTACGTGACAATATGTTGCAAATGATGGGATTGCTTGTTATCCAGAGTATTGCAAGCTTCTTCCGGGTTGTAATTTTCGTAATGGTTACGGAACGTGCGTTAGCTGCAATACGTGAAGATTTGTACGGACACCTGATTCACCTGCCCATGAGCTTTTTTTCTGCAAAGCGTGTAGGAGAACTAAACTCTAGAGTAGCCTCGGACACGTCTCAAATCGGTGAAACATTAACCACCACTTTAGCAGAATTATTGAGGGGAATTTCGATGGTAATAGGTGGAATAGCCATTTTAGCGTTTACCTCTATAAAGCTAACACTATTCATTGTGGGTGTTATTCCTCCATTAATTATCGTGACCATTATATTCGGAAAATTTATAAGAAAGTATTCGAAGAGCGTACAAGACGAAGTGGCCGCCTCGAATACCATTGTAGAAGAAACTTTTGCGGGGATCCAAACCGTCAAGGCATTCGCTAACGAAGCATGGGAGCGTAGCAGGTATGCTACAAGAATTAAAGAAGTGGTCGGCTTAGCAGTAAAGGGAGGCTACTACAGAGGAGCGTTTGCTAGTTTCATCACTTTTGGATTGTTTGGAGCTATTGCCTTGGTAATTTGGTTTGGAGCTGGGATGGTTCACAATGGTGAATTGGCAGGAGACAAGCTTAATGAATTCATCCTGTACGCCTTGTTTATCGGAGGTTCAATAGGTGGATTGGCAAGTGTATATGCACAGCTACAGAAGGCAATTGGAGCTACGGAGACTATTTTTGACCTTATGGAGGAGCAAACCGAGATGGCCGTAGATCGTATTGAAACTGAAGCTGTGGAGATTGGTGATATTGCATTTGACCAGGTAGAATTTAGTTATCCATCTCGCTCAGATGTACAAGTTTTAAATGGACTTAGTTTTAAGATTCCAAAAGGAAAAACGATCGCATTAGTGGGTAAGAGTGGTTCAGGAAAGAGCACCATTGCATCCTTACTCATGCGATTTTATCACCTAGAACAGGGAGGAATTGTATCTAACTCAAAGCCGTTGAATGAAGTTGATCTGGCTGCATGGAGAGAGGAATTGGCTCTAGTGCCGCAGGATGTACTACTTTTTGGCGGTAGCATTAAAGAAAATATTGCCTACGGAAAGACCAACGCTAGCGACGCAGAGATTATGGAAGCCGCGCAACAAGCAAATGCCTGGGAGTTTATTCAAGGTTTTCCGGAAGGTTTGGAAACTACAGTGGGTGAACGCGGCGTTCAATTGAGCGGTGGTCAACGACAAAGAATTGCCATAGCACGTGCCTTACTTAAAGACCCACAACTCTTGATACTTGACGAGGCGACAAGTGCTTTAGACAGTGAGAGTGAGTACCTTGTGCAGGAAGCGCTAGATCGTTTAATGCAAGGTAGAACCTCGGTTGTGATCGCTCATCGACTCTCTACGATACGTAACGCCCATGAAATATTGGTGATTAATGAAGGTCAAATAAGAGAGCGAGGAACCCATGATCAGTTACTCAACCTGGGTGGGACCTATTCAGAATTGGTACGGTTACAAGATTTAGGTGGAAGCGAATTTTTACAGTCAAAGCATTCAGCTGCTAAGTCTTAAAGTCTTTCCATAAATTAGAGCTATGAAGAAACTACTGAGCCATCCAATAATTAAAATCCTAATGAACAAATATGTCTTATCGGGACTTTTATTTGCTTTCTGGATGGTATTCTTAGATACCAACAACTATTTTATTCACTCAGAATTGGACCAGCAATTGGACAATCTTGAACGTGACATAGAATATTACGAAACCACGCTTAAAGAGGACCGTGTCTTGTTAGAGCAGTTAGAAACGGATCCTAAGGCTTTTGAAAGCTATGCACGAGAAAATTTCGGTATGCTTAAGAAAGGTGAAACAATAACCATCATCGAATTTGAAGATTCATCACATGAGTGATACTCCCAAAAGAACTTACCCTAACGGATCTATCGTTGAGCCCGTTTACACTTCAGGCCCTGACCTGGATCCAGGTTTTAGGACGAAACCATGGTGGACGATGGTCCAAGAGCATATCGTAGAAAAAGAATTTTCAGCCAACGATTGGGCTATAAATCGATTACATCACGGGGCATCCGGTTTACTCTTTTACGTGAATAGCGATCATTATCTGCCACGCGTATTGAGGGATATCAAATTATCTTACGTTAATATAGGATTGGTCGTTGAAGGTAGTGGCCCGGATGTAATGGAGGCTTTACTGCACCATGCACATGATGAGGGAAACACCATAGATGGCTTGCAGGGCTTTATTAATATTGATCCTGTGGAAATAGCGGCCCGCACTGGTATATGGCATGAAGAGAAAATGTACGACCTCGGCGAAATTAGTCGATTAGCCCCTTCTCAATTCAAGTACATGTGTTGTAATGCAAACTTTTTCGGAGCCTGTGGTGCATCTGCAGCAACCCAGTTAGGTTTAGCAGCGGCACATTTAGATTTTTATTTAGATGCTTTTGGAGAAGTAGGGTATACCCAGTATTGGTTAGCTCTAACCAGTGGTACTTACTTATTCGAAGAGATTGCAAAACATCGCGGCATAAGGTTGCTTTGGGCTAGGTTACTCGAAGAACATGAATTGCCACCAACACATCTAGAATTGTATTCCGAGACCTCTACAATGCACCAAACTGCTTACGATGAGCATTCTAATTTACTCAGAGCAACGTCTGCTGCGTTTGGAGCCATAGTGGGCGGAGCAGACTCCGTACAAATACGTCCTTATAACGCACTGACTGAAGGTGCTGATCCAGAGGGAGAAAGACTTGCTTTGAATCAGCATTATATATTGGCTTATGAGAGTTACTTAGACCGAGTTGAAGACCCGGCTGCAGGTTCCTATTTCATTGAAACTAAGACGGAAGAATTGTGCGCTGAAGCTTGGGGTCTACTTCAGGAAATTCGAGCGCTGGGTGGAATAGTAGAAGCCCTGCGTAATGGATGGATTCAGGATAAGTTAGCAGCTGAAGTTCAAGCCGCAATACCGAAGAAATTTCTTGGAGTAAATATTTTTCCAGAAAAAAGTCAGGTTCTGCCCGCGGATTTACAGTTGCAACCATTGAAATCCAGGCCTGAACATCAGTTAGCCCATAAAGATTTAGAGATCGAACCATTGATCCCTGTACGTTGGGCAGCAAATTTAGAGCACGAACGTTTATGTAAAGAATCTGCAAAGCAAGAGGGTCATGTCGCAGAATAACAGCTGGAAAACACCAGAACAAATAGTCGTAAAGCCTAAGTACAGACAAGAGGATTTGGGAGAGGCACGCCATTTAGAAACTTTACCTGGCGAACCCCCTTTTGTACGTGGACCTTATAAATCAATGTATGTTGGACGTCCATGGACGGTACGTCAATACGCCGGTTTTTCGACAGCGACCGAGTCTAATTTGTTCTATCGTAGAAACCTCGCTGCTGGGCAGAAAGGACTCTCTGTGGCCTTTGATCTCGCGACGCATAGAGGCTATGATAGTGACCACCCCCGAGTGGTTGGCGATGTAGGGAAAGCAGGTGTTGCCATAGACAGCGTTGAAGACATGAAAGTGCTGTTCGATGGAATACCGCTCGATAAAATGTCCGTTTCAATGACAATGAATGGTGCTGTGTTGCCCATTATGGCTTTTTATATTGTTGCAGCCATGGAGCAGGGAGTTGATGTTTCCTTGTTAAATGGCACCATTCAAAATGATATACTCAAGGAGTTCATGGTGCGTAACACTTATATATATCCTCCAGCACAAAGCATGAGAATCATCAGTGATATTTTCTCGTTCGCAAGTGAAAACATGCCTAAATTCAACAGTATCTCTATTTCAGGCTACCATATGCAAGAGGCAGGAGCGACCGCTGATATTGAAATGGCTTACACGTTGTGTAACGGGTTGGAATATGTTAAAACAGGAATAGATACAGGGCTTGAAATAGATGCTTTTGCACCTAGGCTAAGTTTTTTCTGGGGCATAGGACTGAATCCATTTATGGAGATAGCCAAATTACGCGCTGCCAGATTTATCTGGTCTAAGCATATGGCTGAGTTGGGCGCTAAAAACCCAAAATCATTAGCCCTAAGAACCCATAGTCAAACCTCTGGTTGGTCTCTCACGGAACAGGACCCATTCAACAATGTTACACGTACGGCGATTGAAGCTATGGCTGCAGCTATGGGGGGAACACAAAGTTTGCACACTAATTCATTGGACGAGGCCATTGCACTTCCCACAGATTTTTCTGCGCGTATTGCAAGAAACACACAGTTACATCTTCAACTAGAAACCGATATCACCTTTACAGCTGACCCCTGGGGAGGCTCCTATTATGTGGAGAAACTCACTGCGGACTTAATTGTCCGTGCTGAGCACTTGATGAGGGAAATAGAGGAGTTAGGCGGTATGACAAAAGCTATTGAGGCAGGTATTCCAAAACTTAGAATTGAAGAGGCTGCTGCACGGAAGCAAGCCAGAATAGATAGCGGCATAGATGTGATTGTAGGTGTCAATGCATTTCAGTCATCTAAACGGGCTTCACTGGATATACTTGAAGTAAAGGGAGCTGAGGTACTTAAGGAGCAGTTAGAGGGCTTAAATCGTTTAAAAGCTAATAGAGATCAATCGTTAGTCTCGAAAGCACTTGACGCACTTGAAAAGGCTGCTGGTAGAGAGGATCAAAACTTACTGACTCTAGCAATAGAAGCCGCTAAGGCTAGAGCAACATTAGGTGAAATATCAGCCGCTCTAGAAAACCCTTGGGGTAGGTATGTTGCTAAGACACAAACCATCAGCGGTGTATATTCAAACGAGATGAAGAAAAATAAAGATTTTGAACAGGCCCTTATTGCTTCTAACGAATTTGCTATTAAAGCAGGCCGCCGACCTCGTATCATGGTTGCCAAAATGGGACAAGACGGTCACGATCGTGGAGCAAAAGTGGTTGCGACTTCTTTTGCGGATTTAGGATTTGATGTAGATATGGGGCCATTGTTTCAAACCCCTGCAGAAGCAGCTAAACAGGCTGTAGAGAATGATGTTCATGTATTAGGTGTTAGTTCTTTAGCAGCTGGACATAAGACTCTGGTTCCTGCGGTGATGGAAGAGTTGACAAAACTTGGTCGTCCAGATATTTTAGTAATCGTTGGAGGAGTTATTCCTTCCCAAGATTATGATTATTTGTATAATATGGGGGTAGCGGGTATTTTTGGACCCGGAACGGCCATAGCGAATGCAGCAAAGTCTATAATTACTGTTTTACAGGACAGTATTAGTAAGTAGGAGGACCATATACGTCGCGCAATTTCACAAAAAAAGCCCAAGGAATACCTTGGGCTTTTTTTGTGAAATTGCGTATTTAAATTTATTTGGCCGAGCGCTTTCTGTCACTCTCATTCAATAAAATCTTTCTAATACGAATGCTGTCAGGAGTAACTTCTACATACTCATCAGCACCAATATATTCCATCGCTTCTTCTAAGCTGAATTTTATAGGTGTGAATAAGGCAGAGTTGTCATCTTTTCCTGCAGCTCTCATGTTATTCAATTGCTTCGCTATACAAGGGTTAACGACTAAGTCACCTGGTCTGTTAGCTTCACCAATAACCTGTCCTCCATAAAGCTCTTGTCCTGGCTCAATAAAGAACTTACCACGATCTTGTAGCTTATCCATAGAATAAGTACTTGCTTTACCTGCTTCTTTAGCGACTAGAACTCCTGAGATGCGACGCTCCATATCTCCTTTATATGCTTGGTAGTTTTTCAAGCGGTGTGCCATGATGGCCTCACCAGCTGTAGCAGTCAAGACATTATTTCTTAGACCCATTAACCCACGTGAAGGAATTTCAAACTCTAAGCGTGTCAAGTCACTTTTAGCTTCCATCACTAAAAGTTCTCCTTTACGTTTTGTCACCATTTCGATCACCTTACCTGCGGTAGCTGCTGGAACATCTACTGTAAGCTCTTCGATAGGTTCGTGCTTTTTACCATCAACTGTTTTGTTGATTACTTGAGGCATACCTAATTGTAATTCGTAGCCTTCACGACGCATAGTCTCAATCAAGATGCCTAGATGAAGAATTCCACGTCCATGAACGATAAATTGATCTGCAGAACCGGTATCCTGTACCTTGAGCGCTAGGTTTTTTTGAATCTCAAGCATCAAGCGCTCGCGAATTTTCTGAGAAGTAACATGCTTTCCTTCTCTTCCGAAGAATGGAGAGTTGTTGATAGAGAACAACATGCTCATAGTAGGCTTGTCAATCTCCATTGTGGGCAATGCTTCAGGGTTTTCTACCGAAGCTATAGTATCACCAATTTCGAAATCTTCCAATCCACTTAGGGCAACAATTTCTCCCGCATCAGCATTTGCAACCTTTGTTTTACCCAAGCCTTCAAAAACCATTAATTCTTTGATCTTGGCTTTCTTTATGGTACCGTCTCTTTTACAAAGAGCGATTTGCATGTTTTCTTTAATGCTACCTCTTTTTATGCGACCAATAGCGATCCTGCCCGTAAACGAACTGAAGGCTAAAGATGTAATCTGTAACTGCAAGTTACCTTCTTCAACCGCAGGCTCGGGTATAGTGTCAACTATAGAGTCAAGAAGGTAGGTAATGTCATTTGTAGGCGTTTCCCAGTCAGGACCCATCCACTTTTCTTTTCCTGAGCCGTAAACGGTCTTAAAGTCAAGTTGATCGTCGTTTGCTTCTAAATTAAAGAAGAGCTCGAATACTTGGTCATGAACAATATCAGGAGCACAGTTGGGCTTGTCAACTTTATTGATGACCACAATAGGCACTTTGTTCAAACTCAAGGCTTTCTGAAGTACAAAACGCGTCTGAGGCATAGGTCCTTCAAAAGCATCTACGAGTAAAATCACACCATCCGCCATATTTAAAACACGCTCAACTTCTCCACCGAAGTCACTGTGACCTGGGGTATCAATAATGTTGATCTTAGTGTCTTTCCAACGAATACTTACATTTTTAGAAAGAATAGTGATGCCACGTTCTCGTTCGAGTTCATTACTATCTAACAAGAGTTCTTCTACTTGTTGATTGTCTCTGAATAACTTAGCAGTGTGCAGCATGTTGTCAACTAGGGTGGTTTTCCCGTGATCAACGTGTGCGATGATGGCGATGTTGCGCAATTTCATTTGACGTCAAATTAATTTGGCGCAAAAGTACTCTCTTTTATCGCGGTAGGCTAACTTATAATGAAGCAGTTTTAAATAACCTAACTCCCTTTACTATGAAACGCACTCCTTTTCAGGGGCCACTATGGTGGCGCCTCGCTTTGTTACACAGTTTTTTACTCGGCACGAACAATATTTTATTATCTGACAACCAGTGTGTTAAGACTTCATTTGTTGAAAACCAATACATTTCAACGATTGTATACACATGGCCTATGAGATCCTGTAATATTGATGAGGCGCAAGATGAATTTGTCAATTTTTCATCAGCTTTAGCCGAAAATAATACCACAATCAGGAATGATATATTTGCAATTAATTCATTGAATTGGTCGTTTTCGAAACTAATTCAAGCCGATTTATCGTCAACTTTTACCGAGAAGTGTAACTTAAACCTTGATTCTGTGGTATTTGATTTTGCCACTTCTGGTAAATCATCTAAAAGTTATCAGTGTATCCTACGGATAGACAGTTCATTTAGCTCAAGTTTTATGCCTTGTTGTGATCAAGTTTACATTGGTGGTAAAATTGACCCCCAGGTTTCCATGAAGAAGAATAAGACAAGCATGTGCGTCGCAAATTTTCCTAAAAGTAGTTTTTACGAAATTTTTGCTGTAGGCCAAGGAATAATAACAGCTCAAGGATCTCCCGGCTATTTCTTTGTGCCTCCTAATGTTCACTTTGGACATCTACCCCTTCAATTAATCGGTCCTGGTCCACATAAAATTTATTGGCTCGATGCTGATCATATAGATGAAATTGGACATTTAGAGGAAGAACGAGATTCTATTTCGTTATTTATGAGCGAGACGCGAGATCCATATTTCCAAAATGGAACGGGTTCCACCTATGATTTATTGGGACGAACTAGTTCGGAAAATGGGACAATGAAGGTTATGAGAATAGATGGTAAATGGGTGAAGGTCGTTACGGTGAAGTAGCTCAGAAAGTGCTATGTTGCAGCATAAAACGAGAACGATGTACAGTACTCCTTGGATGAGTGATATTGTAGTAGGCACCATGCGCTGGGGTGCTTGGGGCGCTGATTTTTCCACGGCTCAATATGAACAAATGATCGAAGCTTCTTTTGAAATGGGTTTCACGACATTTGACCATGCTGATATTTACGGGGACCATACCACGGAGGCTGATTTTGGTGCTGCCCTAAAGTTGCATTCGAACTGGCGTGAACAGATGGAAATTGTTACTAAATGTGGAATTTTAAGAGTAGGTGACCATAAGCCGGAATATAAACACAAGGCCTATGATTCGTCCATACAGCATATTCTAAAGAGTGTAGATGATAGTCTAAGAGCATTAAATACAGATTATATAGACGTGCTTCTGCTACATCGTCCCGATTTATTAATGGATGTTGATGAGGTAGGAGAGGCATTTGAATTATTACATAGGTCTGGAAAAGTGACAAGTTTTGGTGTTAGTAATTTTTCTGCATCACAAGTAAGCATGCTGCAAAAGAAGGTACCTATTGGTTGCCATCAAATGGAGATTTCGATGAGACGTCTTGATGCTTTTAATGACGGAACTCTCGATCAATGCATCGCAGACGGACTTGTCCCTATGGCATGGTCGCCTCTCGGGGGAGGATCACTTCCTACATCCGTAGATGTGGTATTAGAAGAGCTTTCTAAAGAATTTAACACCACACCTCACGTCATTGCGTTGTCATGGTTGATGAAACATCCTGCCGGCATTTTGCCGATTATAGGGACTACAAATAAAGATCACTTAATCACGGCTAAGGGTGCGTTGTCAATCGCACTTAACCGAGAGCAATGGTATCAAGTATACCAAGCAGCAACAGGAACTATATTACCTTAATATGGAATATCAAGAGAGTTTAGCACTAAGTGCGGCAAATTACGAGACGCATGTTGGATTAAAATTTCAACTCTACAATAGTTTGTTTTTGACACTGCCATTAGATGGAATCAAGAACACCGGAATTTTTATTCCAGTGTTAAATGAATACTGTCTCACAAGACTAGCAGATGGCCAAAGTCCAAGAGAAATCATCAAAGAGTTCTTTGAAGAGTTTAAGGATGGTGATGACGAGAAAGAGCAGTTGAATTTCTTATTCAAGGTGTTGCAGTATATTGAGCGTCAAGTCGTGCTAGTGGATGCGTTAGAGGATGCTGCTTATGGTGAGTTAAATAACCTCTTAGGAAAAGGCTCTCTGAGCGAGTTCATGATGCGCATGGAGCGTGCAGGGAATTTAGAAGAATTGAAACAACGTCTTCAAGAATTTTCTATACGTCCGGTCTTGACGGCCCATCCTACTCAGTTTTACCCGGGAAGGGTATTGGCAATTATTACGGATTTAACCGGAGCTATTCGTGAAAACGACCTGAGTTCTATTCGTATGTATTTGAAACAGCTGGGTAAAACCCCCTTTCTTCAGAAATCAAAACCCAGTCCATATGACGAAGCCGTAAACTTGATTTGGTACCTGCAAAATGTCTTTTATCAAAGTGCTGGAGATATTACTGCTGAAATGCGCCGTAGTCTTCCCGACTGGGATGGTACATTGAACCTGATCAATTTAGGCTTTTGGCCAGGGGGGGATCGCGATGGAAATCCTTTTGTTAGTATTGACATCACAAAGAAAGTAGCCAACAGACTCAGAGATGTGCTATTACAATGCTATTACCAAGACCTGAGAAAATTACGTCGTCGCATTTCATTCAATGGAGTTTATGAAGATTTGATGGATATTGAGCAGCAAGTGTTGCGATGTATTCGTGATCAGGACGAATGGGATTTTATGGAATTCCGCGAAGCTCTACGCTCCGTTCGTGCGAATCTTATAGAGTACCATGACGCTATATTTGTTGAATTGGTTGAAGAATTACTCGATCGTGTTGCGCTTTTTGGCTCTCATTTCGCCAGTATAGATTTACGCCAAGACAGCCGAGAAATTAAACGGGCGTTTGATGCGTTATTAATCCAGTTAAATATTCCAGAGCCAACGCGTCCAGAGGAATTATTTACAATGCAGGCTAAATGGGATGGTACCTTGACAGGCGACAACAGGATTGATGATACCTTACAAAGTTTTCAGGTTATTCGTGACATTCAAGCTCAAAACGGTCCGAAGGGCGCCCATCGTTATATTATTTCTAACTGTAGGGGTGCGATGGACGTGGCTAGGGTATTTGCTTTAGCCCGATGGACTGCTTTTGGTAGTGATAAAATTACTGTGGATATTGTTCCTTTATTTGAGACTATTGATGATTTAATGGGCTCAGGAGCGAGTATGAATACCTTGTATTCTGAACCTAATTATCGTACACACCTAACCCAACGTAGCAATAAACAAACGATTATGCTGGGATTCAGTGATGGCACCAAAGACGGAGGATACATGTCTGCCAACTGGAATATTTACCGGGCTAAAGAAAACTTAACCCGCATCTCTTTACAGAATGACATAGATGTCTTGTTTTTCGATGGTCGCGGTGGCCCACCTGCAAGAGGCGGTGGTAACACCCATAATTTTTACGCATCGTTAGGTCAAAACATTGCATCATCTCAGATACAATTGACCGTGCAAGGCCAAACCATATCGAGCAATTTTGGTACCTCTCAAAGTGCCCAGTTTAATATGGAGCAGCTCATCACAGCTGGGCTAGAAAACAGTCTTATGATAGATGAGGCTAAGGTGCTTCAGCCTAATGAACGCGCTGTTTTGGAGCAGTTGAGTGATGTTAGTTTAAAATATTACACGCTTTTAAAGGAGAATCCGTTATTCACAGAATTCTTGGAAGAGATGAGCCCTTTGAATTATTATGGAATGGCTAATATTGGTTCGCGTCCATCAAAACGTGGACAATCTGCAAAACTAGAACTTGATGATTTACGCGCCATTCCTTTCGTAGGCGCTTGGTCGCAGTTAAAAATGAATATACCTGGTTTTTATGGCTTAGGAAAGGCACTACAGGAATTAAGTGAAGCGGGTAAATTACACGAAGTACAGAGTTTGTATAAACGATCAAAATTTTTCAGGACACTCATAGAAAATTCTATGCAGAGTATGTGTAAAACATTTTTTCCTCTTACCGCCTACATGGCTCATGATGCTAAGTATGGTAATTTCTGGAGCCAATTAAGCGAAGAGTTCGAGCGAACCAAAAAATGGGTATTAACCATCTCTGGACAGCCTGAATTACTCAGTAACAATCCAGGAATCAAAGCTTCGATTGCATTGCGTGAAAACATAGTGCTCCCCTTGCTGGTGATTCAACAATATGCGCTCATCACGTTGCGTGAGAAGGATATTTCTGATAAAGAACGAGCTGTTCTCGAGAAGCTTATTGTAAGATCTCTTTATGGGAACATCAATGCTTCCCGGAACAGCGCCTAAGAAATGTTTAGAGTTCAAACGAAAAAGCCACCCAAACCAACGGGTGGCTTTTTTAATCATGAATAATCTCGTTAAGGTTTTCTTAAATCGTATCTCCAACCCATATAGACCTGTCTTCCCATGATGGGCCCCCATACTACTGAAGCATCAAACCGATCTTCGAATGGCAAGTCGCCACCCAGGATAGGGTTGAGTTGGCGAACATTCAAAGCGTTTTGAAGCCCTAGATAGACTTGCCCGCGCTTCCTGAACTCTTTACTTACTTGCCCGCCGAGCATAGTGAATGCTGGGCTACGATCATCATAACCAACATTTGGTAGGCGTTGAGATGAATTGTAGGTCGCGTTTAATTCGATACCTAGCCCTTTTGTCCCAGTGTAGCTTATTCCGCCATAGAGCAGGTGAGGGACGTTTAGAATCACTTCCTCGAGCTCGTTGTCTATTCCCTGGTTAAACGCCGTGAGATTAAGCTGCGTAACTTTCTGATACCGATATGCGAATTTAAAGAGTGTTCTGTGCAGAAGTTCATATTGTCCTCCAAACTGTGCTGACAGTGAATAAGGTTGATCTTCCCATTCATTCATCGTCCAACTTCTGTTGTAGAACAAAGCAGTTTCAGTGTCTTGGTCAAGGTCAAGTGTCATCTTGCGATCGAATTTCGTTAAAAACACATCTCCAGTTATTTGCAGCTCTTTAAATGCGATGTCTTTCGTAAACGCACCGGATGTCCCTAATGTCCATGCGCTTTCCACCGCTGGAGCTGAACCACTACTGAGGTTAAAGACACGATTATTAGCCATGTATCCCATGTATTCTGCACCGAGTGTTGTGTAACGGTATGAACGGCTTACTTGAGAACGTAAGGACCAAGCTCCACTATTGTATTTTATGTGAAGTCGTGGAACATAGAAGAACTTATCGACATTATCAGTAATGTTTAGGTGATCTAACCGCTGGCCTAAAATCATACTCAATCCCTCTCCGTCAGGACTAGCTACATAGCTATACTCACCATATATACCGAAGGTAGAGGCGTCGTAATCACCATTAAAACCCCACATCTCTTGTTCAACATTGTGAAGGTTGAAATCGGCACCAACTTTAATACTTCGACGAGTATCTATAATGTTGTCTTGAAAAATAAGATTTCCATAGGTTCTTAACTCTTTCGCTTTGAACAATCGTTCTCCAAAATAACTATCGAGATCTTGGTAATTTGCTGAAAACTGAGTACCTATACTTCTATTGATACCACCCTTTAGGAAATAGCCTCGTTTCGCCCAGAGTTCATAACGGTCTGTTTGAAGTTCATGACTCCAAATAGGTGCTAAGGTTTCCTTACCATAGAGCGTGCTACCCCCAATGTTATCCGCAGAACTGAATTTTATACCTAATTGACCTTCACTATTTTTACCATTGAATTTCCAAGCATTTTGAACGAAAAAATGTCTAGACAAAGGCGTATCCAGGTATCCATCCTTATTTCCATCCCAGCGGAAGAGTTGCTGGCGACCATGAACCATAATATTTGAGGACCATTTTTTACTTTGATGCCAGGTGTAGATCAGGTTTTGCTCAAACCTACCAGGTCCTGCAAATAAATTGACATGTCCTATTTGTTCGGTAAAGCTCGGTCGCAATTCGTAATTGATTTGGCCACTTATGGCTCCAGCACCATTAACTACACTTCCCGGTCCTTTAGTCAGTTGTATGCTTTGTATCCATGCGCCGGGAATGAATCCCAGTCCCATCACTGAAGCAAGTCCACCCATGGTCGTGAGATTACCCTTTGTGTATAGGGCATAAGGCCCTTCTAGTCCTAGCAGCCTGATTTGACGTGTTCCTGTAACGGCATCAGTAAATGATGCTGAAATGGATGCATTGGTCTCGAAACTTTCGCTCAGGTCACAACAAGCAGCTTTACGGAGCTCTACTTCCGAAATCAATTCTTGAGTGATGATCGCTTTTTTAGACAAGCTAATCCCTGGATCACTACCGATATTTACTTGATCTAGGGTTTCGAAAAGCTGTATGGAAGAGCTGTCGGATTGTCCCAAAGCAGTATTAACCGTACACCCAAAGGCGACGGCTAAAATCATTAAAAAAGACCTCATTAATGTTTGTCCTTGCCACCGTGTGCGTGGTGCTCCTCATGCGTTTCATTCGGCTTACACAATGCGTCATCTAGTCCATGAGATTTTCGCATTTCAGCATCACGGTAGGTGCAGCATCCGTGAACAGTGGCATACTGCTCATCCGTAGCTATATGGTCTTTGACGTCATGGCCTGCGCTATTAATTGCAGCAATGATTCCTTGTTCGTTTACCTTGTCATTGCGGTAAGTAATCGCTAATTCGTGCGTTGATAAATCCCAATTTACTTTTTTAACCCCTTGAATGTACGCAGCGTTTTCGATACGTTTTTTACACATCCCACAAAGTCCGTCCACTTCTAGCGTGGTTTCTGTGATGTTTGATTGACCAAAAGATGGAATGGAAAGAAAGAGGATGGCAGCTGCCAAAATTGTTTTAAGTTTCATAATGATTGATTTTTTTTTTGTTAGAAAAATTTAGAACGATACTATTGATCTAAATCAGTCATAAATCGTCAACCTATGAAACAGGATAAAGAGCGGTGGTCCGTTTATTTGTAGAAACCTGGTCGCTGGGCGAAATGGAGCTAAAGAGTGGTGCTGTACTGTAATGAGTACCGAAGACAGTGCAGAAACTGTTTGATGAACCAGCTTAGATTCTTGTTCTGAAAAATCTAAATCTATATGTGTATTTGCGCAACAATCATCATTTTCGGGAGTGTGATGCAATGCCTTTTCTTGAGAATCGCACCCTTCAATATTCATTACGTCGCTACAACAGGGCACTTCTTGGTGATCATGCTCTCCCACAGATAGATGTAATGCTTCTTCATGCGCGCAGTAATGTAACAACGAAGGAGCGCCACTACTCATAGTAGCGTACATTATAGTGAAGATGAAGCTCAGTACTTTGCGCATGAAGCGAAATTAACGAATATCTTTGACAAACATTCGATTGGACTATGAAAAAGGTGATGCTATTAGGCTCAGGTGAGCTGGGCAAAGAAGTGATTATTGCACTGCAAAGACTGGGTTGTTTTACCATCGCCTGCGATTCCTATGCAGGCGCACCCGCTATGCAAGTTGCAGATACTTTTGAGGTATTCTCTATGCTTGACGGTGACTCCTTAGATGCTGCGGTTGCGAAGCACCAGCCAGACATCATTGTCCCTGAGGTTGAGAGTATCCGCACGGATAGATTATATGACTTTGAGCAACGAGGGATTCAGGTCACGCCTTCTGCTCAAGCTGCAAATTTCACTATGAACAGAAAGCTCATAAGGGATCTTGCAGCAAAGGACTTGGGGTTAAAAACAGCTCCTTATCAATATGCCACTACTTTTCAGGAATTCAAATCAGCTGTTGCAGCTATAGGAATGCCTTGTGTTATTAAACCTTTAATGTCTAGTTCCGGAAAAGGACAGAGTATAGTTAAGAAGGCTTCAGAACTTGAGTATGCGTTTACGTATGCGATGGAAGGCTCAAGAGGGGACTTAAAAGAAATCATCATTGAAGGTTTTATCGATTTCCATACGGAGATAACCCTGTTGACCGTCACTCAAAAAGAGGGAGCGACCTTGTTCTGTGCACCCATAGGTCATCGTCAGGAGCGTGGCGATTACCAAGAAAGTTGGCAGCCTTGCGCAATGGATGGTGAACAATTATTGGAAGCACAACGTATGGCGATAAAAGTTACTAAAGCGCTTGGTGGCGAAGGGTTATGGGGTATTGAGTATTTTCTTGCATCTGACGGAGTATACTTCTCGGAATTGAGTCCAAGGCCTCATGATACTGGTATGGTAACGTTAGCTGGAACTCAGAATTTCAATGAGTTTGAGTTGCATGCAAGGGCGCTATTAGGACTTCCTATTGCAAAAATAGAACAGCGTTATCCGGGAGTAAGTGCGGTAGTTTTAGCTTCTAAAGATGGTGTGCCGCATTACGGTGGTTTGGAAAAAGCTTGTGGATATGAGCAATCTGATATTAAGATTTTTGGTAAACCTACGACAAGACCATTTCGAAGAATGGCAGTAGCATTGACCTACGACAGGACTGGAGAAGAGTCCATGGATGAGTTACGTGAACGAGCAGCAAAGATAGCTGCTGAGATTACAGTTCATTGATTTTGACCCTAATAGAGCTGGCAAAGTCATCAATTGTATCGCTATCTAAAGCTCCTAGAGTCTGTCCTTCTAATTTGTGATAGCGTAGTCCCCGTCGAAATGCGTTAATGATATTTGGATTGGAGCTTTTCATGTAATTGATGGATCCGTATGAGAACAAAACCTCACTGTGGTTAGGGCCAATTTCAATCAATGCAGCATCACTCAAAGTCAGGTAATGACAAAGTACCATTTGATATGGCTTGCCTTTGTCCGTTTGTTCAGTCTTGACGTTTTGCACTAACTTCTGTAGAACAGTCTCTAATTCTTCTTTGAGTTGGTCTTTTATCCTGTTAGACATCCGCGAGGAATTAAAAACATATTTTATTTGACCAATTAGATTGTCAAATGCACTTGGTAACCAAAATTCAGTTGATTTTATCCCCTCACTTAAATTTGTCAACTCACGTCCTTTGTCCATCAATTCCTGTGGAATTTTTTTCGGATCAAAGCGTTCGTTTTTTCTCATGTTCTCCATGATCCAGAGGTAATACCTGAATGCACTGAGGCCGGGCATGTCCATATATCTGTAAAGTGGTACTTCTTTTGCTGTGAAATAAAGCTGCGCAGTAGGTTGACTGATGGCTAACTCTAGGTTTCTTTTTGTGTTTTCTAGATAAAAATCTATATCTGCATAACTCTGTATGGGAGGGAGCGTAGTACAAACAACAATATGACTATTGTCCTCAGGATGAGAACGTAAAGCATCAATACTTAGTGAGAAATGATTGGCGATTTTGATCAACTCATCTGCTGTTAGTGGAGTTGAGCCAATACGTTTTCTATATAAAGAGGCTCTTGAGCAACCCAAAATAGCGATTAAGTCTGCAGTAATCTTAGATTTGCCGGTAGTTGAATCGAATATCTGTTCAAACAATTGTTTTTGAAAAGCGTTGCTGGTAGACATGAACAGTATTTTAAAATTAACCTAAAAGTATTCTATTTTACAATCAATGAACACTACCCCGTTAGAAAAGTCAATATCAACTCACGTTCAAGGTCGAATTGTCCAATATGACAATAACACCGCAGGACTCCCGATTTGTATCCCAAAATTCAGACGAAGTTCAGGAAGTTACCTCAAGAAGAGAGGCTTAAAGATGGTCAATGCCTTAGTTAGAAAGGGTGTTTTAGAGGTGGTCGGTAGTCCATGGTTGCCTGGGTTTTGGATTCAAAAACCAGAGGTACTGCAATCACTTGTACGTTCCCTTAATTTGAAACTCCCCATACTTCTAATGGGTGTTTCTGACACGCCTGTGTCTGAGAAAAATTGGACAAGCTTTAGGGCAGAGCCTTTCATGATCGTAGACAATAAATGGAATAGTTTTCAGGAATACATGGATTCTATGAAGACGAAATATCGATCACGCTTAAAGAAGGCTATGCGGTTTAAAGATGGTTATGAAACAGTTGAGTTAGAGCAGAATGAAAATAATATCACACGTTGCGCTGGAATGCTGGAAAAGACGTTGACAGATAAAGTGGCGGTTCTCCCAATCGACTTAAGTGAATTGATCATACGGTTTAAAGTTTGGTTTAAAGGAGATTTTAAAATTTTTGGAATTCACGATAAGGGTGAGTTAAAAGGATTTATTTCTGTTGTAGAAGATGGGGAATGTCTTCGTGCTATGCATTACGGTACTTTAAAATCAAATCCAGATATGATGTACAGTCTCGCCATGTTCCATGTAATTGAATATGGTATTGAGCATGGTTTTAAACAGATTAATTTAGGCCGAACAGCTACGGAAATAAAAAGCACCTATGGGGCTCGGGCTACGGAGAATCATTTTTCGTTTCATACACGAAATATATTGTTGAAATTGGTGTTATATATAGCAAAGCGGACCTACGCGCCAAAGGAGTACACCCTTAGATCTCCGTTTAAGTAAATCGAATAGACACTATAATTTTTTTTAATTTTCCTTATCAAGGTATAGCATCTACTTTTATACTTAAATTTTCCAACAATGCAAAAATCCTACGATCAAGTTTTCGAGAACAACAAAAAGTGGATTAAGGTATAGCATCTACATTTATACTTAAATCTTCCAACAATGCAAAAATCCTACGATCAAGTTTTCGAAAACAACAAAAAGTGGATTTCAGATAATTTAGCTAAGGATGAAAATTTCTTCCAGCATCTGGCCAAAGGCCAGAGCCCTGAATTCCTTTACATAGGATGTGCGGATTCAAGAGTTCCTGCGAACCAAATAATGGGGCTAGAGCCTGGCGAAGTTTTTGTACATCGAAATATTGCCAATATGGTGGTCAACACTGATATGAATGCACAAAGCGTTATTCAATACGCCGTTGAGCATTTAGAGGTGAAACATGTGGTGGTTTGTGGACATTATAATTGTGGCGGTGTGAAGGCGGCAATGGGAAACAGCAGCCTAGGGTTACTTGACGGCTGGCTCAGAGAAATTCGCGACGTCTACAGGCTACATTCAGCCACACTCAATGCCATTGAAGACGAGCACGAACGTTACAATAAACTGATCGAGTTAAACGTGATGGAACAATGCTTTAACGTGATGAAAACGGAGTTTGTGCAGAAGAGCTATGCTCAAAAGAAATTTCCTCAGGTCCATGGCTGGGTTTACGATCTGGCTAATGGTGAGTTGATAGATCTAAATTTTGATTTCGATAGTGCGCTTAAGAAAATTCAAGAGGTTTATGATATAACCAAGTAGTGCCGCTTTAGTACGTCTACTACTTGAGTTCTTAAATACATACCTGATGAACGATTGCAACAGCCTGAGCTTCGTCGGGCAAACGCATTTAGACTTTAGTGGTAAGCGTTTCTTGCAGCTTCTCTAAGCTCACTCCTTTAGTTTCTGGCATCATGAAATGAGTGAAAAGCAGTTGAAGAACCATAAAAAAGGAGAAGAAGGCAAATATTGTCCAGCTTGGAAATGCATCAATAACAACCTCTCCTAGCATAGTTATAAGCGCCGCAAATACCCAGTGGGTACCTGTACCCCATGCCTGGCCTGAGGCACGAACACTGTTTGGAAAAATCTCTGAAATAAATACCCAAATAACAGCCCCTTGTCCAATAGCATGAGAGGCTATAAAGACGAGAATAAATGTCAAGTTAAATGTGGCACTTGCATCCGTTTTAAACCCATAGGCTACCATAGAGAGGGAGATTATATAGCCAATTGATCCAAAATACATGAGATTCTTCCTGCCCACCCGGTCAATAAGATAGACACCTACAAAAGTGAAGATCAGATTGGTTCCGCCAATAGATATTGAACTCAATAAAGAGTCTGAGGAAGCGAAACCAGCCTTTTCAAGGATTACTGGTGCGTAGTATAAAATAAAATTGATGCCACTTAATTGGTTGAAGAAGGCCAGTAGAAATGCCAGTGTAAGTGGTTTTTTAAACGCACCGCTGAAGAGATTTGAGGAACGCGACTCCGCCGTTTTATGGTCTTTTATGCTTTGTAGTTCAGCAAGCGCGTCCCGATCGTTCTCATGAATAAGCTTGAGGGTAGCGAGTGCCGGAGCCTCATCGTTTTTCTCAACAATCAACCATCTTGGACTTTTTGGTACGCCAAAGATTAACAAGCAATAAAGAGCAGCGGGTATGGCCTCAATGCCGAGCATAAAGCGCCAATCATTTGCTCCACCAATTCCGTTTAATAAGTAGTTTGAAATGAAGGCAAGCAGGATCCCGAAAACGATATTGAATTGGTAGAGCGCCACCAATCTGCCTCGAGAGTGGGCAGAAGAGATTTCTGATATATAGGCAGGAGCGGCCACTGTTGATGCACCTACACCGATGCCTCCTAGAAACCTGAAAAAGCTAAAACTATAAGGATCAGGAGCAAGGCCTGATCCAACAGCTGAAATGAGGTAGAGTATCCCTACCCAGATTAAAGTGTTTTTCCGCCCTATCAGTTTCGTAGGTATACCTCCTGCTAGTGAGCCTAAAACTGTTCCCCAAAGCGCCATAGACATAATGAACACGCCGTGGAACCATGCAGAGGTCTCCCAGAGCTCTTTGATGGGAGCGTTTGCTCCGCTGATGACAACGGTGTCAAATCCAAATAGAAAGCCTGCTAGAGCCACGGTCAATGACCAGTTCCAAGTTTTGTTCATTCGAGTAATGGTTAACTAGCCCCAATATACAATCCTAAGTTGAGGTTCTAGAAACTGGCATCTATTTTCGCCGTAACTTGCACCGAGTTCTCACAAATCCGAGAACCATTAAAATCACTCTATGGCATTTGATGCGCTTGGGCTCGACCCGCAAATTCTATCTGCTTTGAAGGAACAGGGTTACACAACCCCAACACCTATTCAAGCGCAGAGTATCCCCGTTTTACTTGAAGGATCAGATTTATTAGGCACCGCACAGACGGGGACTGGTAAAACTGCTGCATTCGTTATACCTATAATACAACACCTGTTGTCTCAGCCAAAGAGCAATCGTCGACAGGTAAAAGCATTGGTCGTTGCGCCAACTCGAGAACTTGCCTTGCAAGTTGGAGAAAATGCAAAACGTTACAGTAAAAACACCGGCCTGAGAACAACAGTTGTTTTTGGTGGTGTTGGTCAAGGACCTCAGGTCGACCAATTAAGAAGAGGAGTGGATATCCTTGTTGCGACGCCTGGTCGCCTTCTAGATTTAGAAAACCAAGGGCACGCAGACCTTGGGAATATCAGTCACTTTGTTTTAGATGAGGCTGATCAAATGCTAGACATGGGATTTATCCACGACATCAGGAAGCTATTAAGAATTATACCGGCTAAGCGTCAGAGTTTATTCTTCTCAGCGACGATGCCTAAGTCAATTATTGAGCTTAGTTCACAAATACTAAGGCCCAATTACAAAAGTGTCCGAATAGCTGTGGATAAACCTACAGCGGAGCGCGTTACTCAGTGTGTTTACCATGTAAGCAAGAAAGAAAAGCCAGCGTTACTACTTCATTTGTTAAATGAAATTAAAGGAGCTGTATTAGTTTTCGGACGTACTAAGCATGGATGTGATAAGGTGGTGCGTATCCTTCAAAAGGAAGGTGTGTCAGCAGCAGCTATTCATGGTAATAAGAGTCAGAACGCCAGACAAAAGGCATTAAAGGGCTTCAAAGCAGGTGAAATTCGTGTTCTGATTGCAACAGACATTGCGGCTAGAGGTATCGATATTTCCGGCTTGGAGCACGTTGTGAATTTCGAATTACCAAACGTTTCGGAAACCTATGTACACCGCATTGGTCGCACTGGTAGGGCTGATGCTTCGGGTTCGTCCATTTCATTCTGTTCCGCAGACGAGCGGGGTTATCTCAAAGATATTGAAAAACTCATTTCTCAGGAAATTGATCTGGTAAGTAAGCACCCCTTCACGGAAGGAGCAGCCGTAGAGTGGTCGGATCCGGAAAATAGAAAACCGATCAAGCAAGGTGGTGGTGGTGGAAGAGGAAGAAGTCAACGTCCCCAGCAGGGTGGAGGCTCATCTCGCCCTCGTTCTAACGACGGAAATTCACGTGGATCACGTCCTGCAAAAAGGAAGTGGTAGTCTGGTTTAGATATATTTAGATGTTAAATAAAAAGTCCACTTTTTCTATATCAAAATAGAGAAAGTGGACTTTTTTTTGTTGCTAAAGCGTATTCGTTTTGATTCTTTAAAGATCTAATAGAGTAAGTTTGAGAATGAAAAAATTATACATTCTGCTATTTTGTATTCCTCCGGTTCTATGGGCTCAACAGGTATCCACCAAGACGATCATCGTGAAACCGTATATGTATACCCAGAATTATGAGCACTTTAAGAGGATGGTTCTTATATCGCCTGATTCTGAGGCCGAGTATATTGACGGATTTGACTTTGAGTGGGGGTATGATTACACCTTAGAAGTTACAGAAAGGGAGGTTGGCCCATTATCTGATGGAACACGCTATGACTATTCCTTGTTAAAGGTGATTTTTAAAGAAAAGGTCGCTGATACAGCGGTGTTTAAAATGTATGTAGATCCTTTCAGGTATTATCATAACCCAAGGGATGATGACGCAGCTAATTATACTTTACAGCAATTAAATGATAGTACCCACCTGTATATGGAAATGTTGGAGATCGAAGTTCCGGTTGAGCTAGAGGGACGTTTTAGTAGATCTATTGACCATGGAGTTGGTTTCAGAGGCAGCTTTAAGTACGTTCATGGACGTAGAATTAGATTAATAGGGTTCCTTTAAAACAAACCTCTCGATTGGGTAGTTTTTTGCGACTCTAGGGCGAATTTCATTTATATAATCCATAAGCCTTCAAATCAGCCTAATCAATGCAGAGTGTCCACGCGCACAACTAGTTCATTAGAATGAATCACTTAACAACATACCAGTCTTTATATAGTTCAAATAAAAAGCCAGCGCAATTTCTTGCGCTGGCTTTGTTCTTCATGGTGATCACCAAGTGGAGCTGGCGGGAATCGAACCCGCGTCCAAACAAGGAAACCTGAGGCTTTCTACATGCTTAGCTTTTTATTAGGTTTTCGACCGATCTCTGAGAAAAAGCACCCTAATCACGGCTTAGCTTCTTAACTTGAACGAGCCCGCGAAGCGAAGGCAAGTCGCAGTCCTGAGTTTTCTACACCTCGTAATCAGTCGCCTCAAGACGGGGGCTCCTGCGAGATGTTCAGCTCCTGCACCTAGTGCAGGATTAGCAAAATCGACATACAGTCAGATTAAGCGGCCAAAGCGTAAGAATCTTCGCCAGTTATAAAAAATTGGAGCGGTGTATTAACGAGCAGCCCCTCCAGCCCTCGGCATGCTTACATCAACCTTCGACTTGCTGTCAAAACCAGTCAGCCCCGGATAATGTTACTCACTTATAAACAGTGAGCGCGCAAAGATACATGGAAAGAATGTGAAATGAGCCTTTAGTGTAATAGTTAAGAGTTTGAAAAGAGCGGATTTTCTTCAGTACTTTTACCCTAATGAAAATAGGAATAGTAAAAGAGGGTAAAGTCCCGGTAGACAGACGAGTGCCATTAACTCCTGCCCATTGCTCAGCATTAATGGCATTATACGAATGTACCGTTGTGGTGCAGCCCTCGCCCATACGCGCTATTACTGATCAAGAATATCTCGATGCAGGAATTCCTTTACAGGAAGATTTATCTGATTGTGACGTATTGATGGGAGTGAAAGAGGTACCTATTAACCAGCTAATCTCTGATAAAACATATTTTTTCTTTTCGCATACCTATAAACAACAACCCTATAATGCGGGACTACTAAAGGCCTGTGTTGATAAAAACATAAAACTCATTGACTACGAACTTCTAACTAATGGAAGTTCTAGGGTAGTGTCTTTTGGAAGGTTTGCAGGACTTGTAGGCGCTTATAATGGTCTTCGTGGCTGGCGTGAGAAGTTTGGGGGTTCGCCTTTGAAGCCCGCACATGAATGTCACGATCTTTCAGAGATGTGGGAACAGTTAAATGCTCAAAACTGGTCGTCGGATTTGAAAATCATACTCACTGGTAAGGGTAGAGTTTCTAGCGGTGCCGTTGAAACATTGCGTGCTGCTGGGATTAAAGAATGTACACCAGAAGAATTCGTATCAGGGGCTTCTGGTCCTGTTTGGACACAGCTTGATGCCCAGAACTATTATACTTCGAGAGATGGCGAGCCATTTAATAAACAACAGTTGTACAAGGACCCTTCTACTTTTGAAAGTAAATTCATGCATTACGCACCACATGCTAGTTTGTTTATTGCTGGACATTATTACGATGCTAGAGCGCCATTTCTCTTTTCTCGTAAAGATATGCGCTTGAGGGATTTTAATATAAAATACGTGGCAGATGTGAGCTGTGATATAGATGGTCCAGTGGCTTCGACTTTAAGACCTTCCACCATTGAACATCCCTTTTACGGCTATGATACCATTAAAGAAACAGTGGTGGATCATATAGAACCAAGCGCTATTGGAGTCATGGCAGTTGATAATTTACCCTGCGAACTACCTAGAGATGCGTCATTAAGTTTTGGGACTGATTTATTAAGAGAGGTTCTTCCTGCACTTTTTAATGGAGATAAAGATCAGGTTCTATATAGAGCTACCCAGTGCGAGCAGGGTAATCTTACAGATAATTTCGATTATCTGAAACCTTATATTACTATTGTATAGTGGCAAAAAGCACTCTACATATTAGCAAAGGGGTGGAAGATGCACCGTCCATCAACCCCAAGTTGAAAGCGCATCCGTTTGCTAGAAGATCACCGGAAGAATTGGCGCTCAAGTTAGCCATGGGTGATCTTTCTGCCTTAGCTCAAGGAATTACTTTGGTAGAAAGTCAAGCTCCAACTGATCTATCAGATGCATCTGAATTATTAAACTTACTTATGTCAAAATCAGGTAACGCCATCCGAATAGGAGTGAGTGGAGTTCCTGGTGTTGGGAAAAGTACTTTTTTAGAAAGCTATGGAATCTACCTCTTAGAGAAAGATCCAAAGGCAAAAGTTGCTATTCTGGCAGTTGATCCTTCCAGTGCCAAGCATCAAGGAGCCATTTTAGGCGATAAAACGCGTATGGTGGAGCTTGGTAAACATCCAAGAGCATTCATTCGCCCTACAGCTGCTGGTGGTGCTTTAGGTGGAGTTGCGCGAGCGACAAAAGAGGCCATGATTCTATGTGAAGCAGCAGGGTTTAACCATATTTTTGTAGAAACCGTTGGGGTGGGTCAAAGTGAAACCATGGTTTCGCAATTAGCAGATTGTTTTTTGTTTCTGGCCATGCCTGGAACCGGTGATGAACTTCAGGGAATCAAGAAGGGTATTATGGAGATGGCGGATCTTGTGGCGATGAATAAAAGTGAAGGTGAATACCGTACGGCAGCTGAGCGAGGAGCATTAGAGGTAAAACGAGCTTTACAGTTGGTTACGAGAAGCCAAGAGGAATGGATTCCCTCTGTATCGCTTATCAGCGGTTTGTTTTGTGAGGGATTCGAAGTGCTTGAGGCTGACTTGGAACGTTATTTCCGTCATGCTAAGATCAAGGGTAATTTTGAGCAAAAGCGTAACGAACAAAACCAATTCTGGTTTGAACGGTCTATTTCCGAAGGAATACAATCTTTGTTTGCATCTGATATAAACTGGATTTCACTCAAGTCTGCATTAAACCAGCAAGTACTCTCTAGAGAGGTTTCCCCGTTTGAAGCGAGCCGTCAATTACTCGATAGTCTGAAAGGAAAAATCTAGAAGTTACGGGCTGCTTCATGTTTGATGAGAAGTACCGCGGCTTTTGTCGGAAAAATCTCAACGATCATTTCGGCTTCAATTAATTTTCTAGATAAATCTGAAGCTGTGGCTTCAGCTCCCAACTCAGCGGCTGTTTTATTGATCAAGCTCACTACTTGGCTTTTCGCGCTTACCACGTGATTCCAGCTCTTATCTGAAAAGTATATCTGTTGGGTGATGTTGTAATCGAACTCTTGTCGTACGCTCTCTACAAGGGTTTTTCGGTACTGACTGATCGATTGAGATTCTGGTCGAACACGAATAACTAGATGATTTGGCGTAATTCGTTCTAACAGCATTATTACACGCTCAAACGCCTGAAAACGCATAGGAAGCGCCTGTTTTTGCATATTCTTCCTTAAATCGAATGCTCTACGCTTCTCTTCATTATCCACAAAGTTGGATAATATTAAGTAGGTGAGTAGCAGCATTAAAGCTGCTGGAAAAGTGTATTTAAGGATTTCAATAAATGCTTCCATGAAAGTGTGTTGAGGCTTACAAATATCGTTATTTTTGTGGTCTTACAATACTTTTATCATGCAACCACTTTCGCAACGTGCCCAAGAGATGGGTCTACCTATGACAATTGAAATGGCACAGAAAGCTAGGGAGCTTAGTGCCACTGGAAAACACGTTATTAGTTTATCACTCGGTGAGCCAGATTTTGATACGCCGGATTTTATCAAAGCCTCGGCAAACGAAGCTATGATTCAAAATTTCACACATTACATGCCGGTTCCGGGTTTTGTAGATGTTCGTCAAGCGATAGCAGATAAATTTAAACGAGACAACGGTCTAGACTATTCTGCAGAACAGATTGTGATTAGTACGGGTGCTAAGCAAAGTCTATTAAACATTTTCCTAGCACTTGTAGATCCAGGGGAAGAGGTTATTATTCCAGCGCCTTATTGGGTGAGTTATATGGATCAAGCTAAATATTGTGGAGCGGAGGTAAAGATCCTTCCTACAACGATGGAAACCGGTTTTAAAATAACGCCAGATCAACTGGAAAATGCGATTACGGATAAATCTAAAATATTTATATTCTCATCACCCAATAATCCATGTGGTGCGATATATACGGAGGATGAACTCGCTGATATTGCCGCGGTTATAGCAAAATACCCCAATCTTTATATCATCTCTGATGAGATCTATGAATTGTTGAATTACGGAGAGGTAGCCCATACATCCATGGCTAGTTTCCCTGCTGTATACAACCAGACCATCACAGTGAATGGTCTATCTAAAGGGTTTGCTATGACAGGTTGGAGAGTCGGTTATATAGGTGCACCGGCATGGATCGCTAAGGCATGTACAAAGCTGCAGTCTAACTTCACGTCAGGTACGAACTCTGTTGCACAACGTGCTTGTAAAACAGCGGTAGAAGCAGACCCAACGAAAGTTCAATATATGGTGGATACCTTTGCGCAACGTCGTGATAAAATGGTAGCTTGGATGAAAGAAGTTCCTGGTTTTGAGCTAAATAGCCCCCCGGGAGCATTTTATGTGTTTCCAAGAGTAGTTGAACTTTTAGGAAAAAAGTTTGGTGAGAAAGTAATGGAAACATCCATTGATTTAAGCATGTACTTGCTCGAGGAAGGATTGGTGAGTACCGTTCCAGGAGATGCATTTGGATTGCCCGGATATATTAGGTTTTCGTACGCGGCGGCGGAGATGGATTTAAAGGAGGCGGTAAGAAGAGTAAAGGCCGCAGTGGCGAATCTAGAAGATTAATACATACACAGTTTTGGAAATAGCAGTTTCACACGGAGAAATAATAGATAAGCATACCATTTTGGTGATCAAATGCGAACGAATAGTTGATTCCGCAAAACTTGAGCATATTAACAAGGAGCTCAGGGTACTTACGGCGTCCGTATCAATTATTTATAAAAATGTACCAGATCATGTGTCCCTTCATCGCCTTGCTGAAAGGCTAAAGGCGGTAAACGAGCAATTATGGGATGTAGAGGATGTGCTTAGGGTGCACGAGAACAATTCGGACTTCGGACCGGGTTTTATAGAAAAAGCGCGCAGTGTTTATTTTTTAAACGACGAGCGAGCGGCCATCAAGAAGTCAATCAATGTATTGACTAAGAGTGTTCTTCAAGAAACCAAGTCTTACGAAGATTATTCTAATGGCAGTAACAAATCGGTAGATTAGTGTACTTTCGGTACATTCTTAAATAGGATAATTTGGGTATTGAGAATCAAATAAAAACGATCAGAGAACGTATGAATATACGTCTCTATGATAGCAGAGAGCGGGCTTTGAAGCTATTGTCTTTAGGTTCGCTATTTGTGGCTCTTTTTACTATTGTATCTCTTGTGATCTATCACGGTTTCCAGTTAGACGATGTACAGAATAAAATCATAGGGTACATCGTTCGTGGTTCAATAGGCTATTACCTGGTCAAGTTTATTATCGAATTAGTTTACAATTTCCAACCGCGTCAATTTTTATTGAACCGTAAATGGGAAGCTGGACTCATGGCCTTTTTGATAGTTAACATATTGATTATCAATATAGCTCATGTTGAATTGCTCTACTATTTAGGTAATGTTTTAGGCATTCCCGGTCTGCAATCTGGTTTTCTGCTTTTTCTTCAATTCTATGTCCTTATTATAGTCGGTTTGGAGTTTGGTCGAGTAGGAGAGTTCCTTCCAAGGAGTAATTTTAGTGCACCATCCTTATTGGTCTTTAGTTTCTTATTTCTGATTGTTCTAGGAACATTATTATTAATGCTTCCTGAGATGACAGCAGGATCTGGGCATCTAGATTTTATGACCGCGCTATTCACCAGTATATCAGCTAGTTGTGTTACTGGATTAAGTTTAGTTGACGTCTCCGTGGTACTCAGCTTTAAGGGCCAATTTGTTTTAATGGTACTGATGCAGCTTGGTGGATTGAATATTATTTCATTTGCAGCATTATTCGCCATTTTGAGAGGTGGTTTTGGGATGCGCCAGCAAAACTTTATGAGTGAGAATCTAGGCGAAAACTTAAAGCAAAGCAGGTCGTTAGTAGGGTCTATTTTTCGACTCACGTTCACTCTAGAACTCATAGGTGCATTGCTTCTAGGTTTAGTTTGGTACAGTTCATTTGATTCTCTTGGAGAAACGATTTTCTACAGTTTGTTTCACAGTATAAGCGCATTTAATAATGCAGGATTTTCATTATTCTCTGACTCTTTAGCTACTCCTGGGGTCGCTTCAAATGGAGGTATTCATGCGATCATAGCAATACTTATTGTGCTGGGTGGTATAGGGTTCGGTACCATATCGGACGTCTTGCACCAGTCTTGGCGAAAGCAATCGCTATCGAAATCATGGAGGGGATTAAGAATTGGAACAAAGCTTGGTCTTGCAGTGTCTGGAATACTTATCGTTTTAGGCAGTGTAATTCTCGTAGCGACGGTTGCTCCAGACCAAGGATTAGCCGGGCATATTGGCCAGAGTATCTTTCAAAGTATTACGGCTCGTACTGCTGGGTTTAATACCGTAGATATTGGTGCTATGGCCACTCCAGCTTTGTTGCTGCTGATATTTTTAATGTTCGTTGGTGGAGGCTCCGGCTCTACTGCTGGAGGGATAAAAACGAGTACGTTTGCGCTGGTTTTTTTAAGTGCCGCCGCGACGATTAAAGGGAAGAAAAACATTAATCTGTATAAACTTCAAATCCCGTGGGAGTTGATGAATCGCGCCTTTGCTGTGTTTTTATTCGCTGTAGTGTTTATTTTTCTGGGTATTTTTGCCTTGGCGGTTTTTGAGCCGGAAATGGATCTTTTGGACTTGGTTTTTGAACAGGTAAGTGCGTTTTGTACAGTGGGTCTTAGTACGGGGATAACTGCTGATCTTTCTCTGGCCAGCAAGACTGTGCTCATGGTGAGTATGCTTGTGGGTCGTGTAGGAACGCTAACCCTTGCATTTGCGCTCAGTGCAAAGCGCCCTGAATCTAATTACTTTAAGTATCCTAAGGCTCGCATGAACGTTGGGTAGCAAAAAAGGCCACTATTACTAGCAGCCTTTGTAGGAGATTGGATACATCATTTATTTGTTCTTGTCTTGAAAATCTAAGTTCTTAATCCCAAGTATTTTGAGTAATTTTTTACCATTAATTTTCAATATTTCTTTTACGCCTGTTGCTATTTTTCTTGCAGCATTGTCTTCAGGTCTCGATACAAACTTAGAGTCTCTGTAAGTTATCCCCTCTGCAGGCTTTGTATAGTAATAGGTATAGAAACTCTTGCGTGATTCTCCATCAGGAATATTTATTTTCTTGTAACCATGAGGACTATTGTCATCGGTGTAGAATATCACAGCTGTGTTAAAAGTAGGAGGTATTTTAACGACGCATTCGGTCATGTCCTTATTCCAGAGCTCTAAATCGCCACCATACTCCGGTAGCCAATTTTTATTGAGGTAAACCAGTAGGTTTATTCTCCGCCAGAGCCCAAGTTTTGGATTCATATTGACATCAATATGGACATCAACATATGATCCGTTTTTACCTTGATGAACCCCGGAGCCTAAAGCATCTTTCGTTGTGTGTAAATCTTCAATACCTGTTATTCTGCACAGTTGTTCTCCCCACTCACTTGATCCAATAGCGTCACGAACCAGCGAGAAGGTAGGGTGCCAGCGATCGAAATGATAATCTTCACTCTTTTCTTCGTTGAGACTCTTGCGTTTGACATTCAAATCTTGAATGGGCGGAAAATTCTCAAAGAGTGTATTGGCTGTTTCTTCAGTGAAAAAATCCTCCATGACGAGGTACTTACACGGTTTTGCATTTAGATAACTATTGCTTAATTCTTGAGCGAAGCCTTGATCTAAAAACTTTGGATTGATAATACCTGTTGCCATGGGTGTTGATTTAACTTTTTCAAATATAGCAGTTAGCTTTTCTTCTTTCTTGCGATGTCAGTGAGTTTTCCATAAATAAAGAAAAATAAGGACGGTGTGAGGCGTTTAAATAGAACGGAAAATGTTTCGTAACCACCTATAAATACTTGTTTCGGAGGGTTATTGCGGGTTGTCTTATTCAGGAAGATACGGGCCAATTTCGTTGGATGCATTCCGCTTTCTTGGGCAATACTGTTCTTTCCAATTGGCTCGCCCTGCGGACCAAGACTACTCAGGGTGACATTTGTATTGATAAATCCAGGACTTAGAATACCAATATGAATGTCCGTGTTTCTCATTTCATACTGCAGGCTCTCAAAGTAGCCAACAATACCAAACTTACTGGCTGCATATGCTGCTAACCGGGGGCTTCCGAAATAGCCCAATATACTTGCAACAGTCCATATTTGACCTTTGTTATTGCTCAACATGTGAGGTAATACTGCCTTCGTTAAGGCTACAGCTCCCCAAAGGTTAACGTCCATGACCTTTTTTTCAATTTGTAGGTCCATGGTTTGCACTGAGCCTAGATGTCCTACGCCTCCATTGTTAATAAGGATGTCTATTTTACCGGTGCCATGTAGCGCATCCTTTACCCATTGTTCGGATTGGTGATGTTGTTCAAGGTCAAGTGGATGAATGAGACAGTGCTCTGGAAAGGATAGGCTTTTCCTAAGATCATGCAGTAAGGATGTTCTTCTGGCGGAAATAATCACAAAGGCGCCAGCGCGGTTATAGGCTTGGGCTAATGCCCAGCCTATACCACTGCTTGCTCCTGTAATCCAAACGGTTTGCTCTTTCATGATCGTAGCGTGTTGTTTGGCAATTTAATATTTATACGCTTACTTGCGTTTAGGTGCACCTTTAAATTTAGAGGTACCCTTGAATTTGGTTCTTCCACTGCTGCGGTCAGTACTTTCAGCACTTCCGCCTTCAGTACGTCTTGCTCCTCGGTCACCTTCAGAGCGACCGGCATAACCACCACTTTCAGAACGACCAGCGTAACCGCCACCGCCTTCAGTACGACGCGCTGCACCACGATCACCTTCAGAACGACCTGCGTAACCGCCACCGCCTTCAGTACGACGTGCTGCACCACGATCACCTTCAGAACGACCCGCGTAACCGCCACCGCCTTCACGACGACCACCTTCTGAACGACCCGCGTAACCGCCACCGCCTTCACGACGACCACCTTCAGAACGACCAGCATAACCGCCACCGCCTTCACGACGACCACCTCGATCGCTTCCTCCTTTATAACCACCGCGACTACCGCCGCCACCGCTAAAAGAAGAAGAGCGTTGTGGTCTCCCGCCGCTTTTGCTTTCTTCGGAATATGCTTTTACGGTATACGAACCAGTCGTAGACCCAGTTAATTTCGTTGCGATTTCATCAGCGAAACGTTCTTCAACATCAATTTTTGAAAAAGTCTTATCCATGTCAATCTTACCGATTTTCACTTTTTGACCTTCCATAATATCATTGATCAAGCCCATAAGTCGGCTTGGGTTTACATTTTGACGGTATCCTAAATCAACTACTACTGTTTTGAAACCTTCTTCAGAGCCACCTCTACTGCTGCCACCACCTTCGCGACGTGCACGTTCTTTAACAGCTCTTGCTGCTTCGTTAATGTTTCCCGCACCACGGTAGCGTTTGAGAACTAATGCTGTTTCGTGTCCTAAAAACTTTTCGATCAATTCAGCCTTACTCAAGTGAGCTAGTTTATCTAACGCTTCTTCAAGAAGCGCCGAATCTAAGGCTGCTTGTGGTTTCATCGCTACTAAATCATCAATAGCTCCACGCATTTTAATCTGACAAATCTCATCACCAGAAGGAACTTCCTTGGTTTCGAATGTTTTGCCGATCAAACGCTCCAGCTCCTTAACTTTACGCATGTTTCTTCCGTGTGTTATCACGATAGAAATACCACTAGCACCAGCACGACCTGTTCTCCCAGAACGGTGGACATATACCTCAGGATCGTCAGGTATGTTCAAGTTGATGACGTGGGTCAAGTCTGTTACGTCAATTCCCCGGGCAGCAACATCTGTTGCAACCATAACACTCAGGGATTTTTTACGGAAACGTGCCATTACATCATCACGTTGAGCTTGACTTAGGTCACCGTGAATAGCTTCTGCTCGGTATCCGTCATTTACGAGTTGTTCGGCAAAGCTCTGGGTCTCACGACGAGTTCTACAGAACACAATACCGTACATATTAGGATTGAAATCCACTATACGGCGCATCGCTTCGTAAGTGTTTCTAGGGCTTGTAACGTATAGTTCGTGCTCTACGTTGGAGGCGCTTATGTTTTTCTTACCAGCAGAGATCTCTTTCGGATCGTTGAGGTATTTATTCGTTAGTTTTTTCATACCCTCCGGCATGGTAGCACTGAAACATAATGTTTGCTTATCTTCAGGAGTGTTGGCTAGAATGGCGTCCAACTCGTCTTGGAAACCCATGCTGAGCATTTCATCTGCCTCATCTAATACTAAGAACTGGACATCTTCAATTCTAAGCTTTCTTCTGTTAATTAAATCCAACGTACGGCCCGGAGTACCCACAACAATTTGAGGCTTCGCTTGAAGGTCTCTTATTTGATTTGTGATCGGTGATCCACCGTAAACAGCGGTCACTCTAACGTCCATAAATTTGGCGTACGACGCAATGTCTTTAGAAATCTGAAGACATAACTCACGAGTTGGAGCCAATACAATGGCTTGTACGTGTTGAACATTTGAATCTAACTGGTTCAGTATAGGAAGCGAAAAAGCCGCCGTTTTCCCTGTACCCGTTTGGGCAAATGCAATTAAATCTGTTTTGTTTTCCAGTAAATGCTCGATACTGAGCTTCTGAATTGGTGTCGGGGTTTCGAATCCCAACGCTTCCACACCTCTGATGATATCAGGATGCAGACCACTGTCTTTGTAACTTTCCATAAGGTTGGCCCTAAATTGTATGGGCCTTTTTTATTGCCCAGATCCGCTGGGTGCGCTAACTGAGTGTCAGCGCTTCCGTACAAATTATTAGCCTACTTGGAAGATGGACACCCTTAAATTTCATGCAAAGGTACGTTTTTAACTAAAACGAAAATTAATTACTTTGTGCCAATTGCTCTGATGACCCAGGCCTCTAAGTTATGGTACTCTCCTTCATTAAGTTTTATCCTTTCTACCATTACTTTTACAGCTTTGAAGGCGCTAAATACTTTAAACTAATATTATTATGAGAAAACTATTATGTTAACAGAACCATTGGTATTAATCGTTTACGGAGCGACAGGATTTACAGGAAAGTTGGTCGCCACCTACCTTGACGCCCACCCCGAACTTCGTGGCAAACCATGGGCCATTGCGGGTCGCACTCAAAGTAAGCTAGCCGATCTATCTGCCAAGCTTGGAAATAGGCCCGAGACTCTCTGCGTTGATCTGAAAGACACCATTGCAGTGACCGCTATGGTCTTGCGTACGACAGTGGTTATCAATTGCGCTGGTCCATTCTCTATTAATAATGGGGCTAACCTTTTGGGCGCATGTGCTCTAGAAGGCACTCACTACTCAGACCTAGCTGGCGAAGGATTCTGGCAAGCAGAAATGGTTGAGGCCTTTCATGATATAGCACAAGAGTTTGAGGCCTTTCATGATATAGCACAAGAGTCAGGAGCGAAAGTGATTTTAGGCGGCGGGGTCGACTCAATACCCTCAGACCTCGCTGCCTTTATAGCCGCTGGCTCACTACACAGAGAACCTAACGATAAAGTGCAGATTCGTGGCGTTTATACCCGTTATACGGGGTCCTTTTCCGGTGGCACCATAAATTCAGGTAAAGCAAGGGGGCGAGCAAAAAAGTCCGGTAGGTTAACGGATGTGATGGAAGCAGATCCCTATCTACTGTCACCAAAAAAAATAGGAATAGAGTCCGAAGATCCTGCTACAGCAGATGGCATGGCCAAGGAATTTAGATGGGCTTTCGATTCGTCACACGTTGCCATTACGAAATTTTTCATGGCACCTATCAATGCTAGAATAGTCCGACGCAGCCTTGTGCTGCGCGACGAATACCAAAAGATATCATACAGCGAGTGCGCTAGCATAGGGATGTGGATTCGTTTGGCAGGAATGTGGTTGAGTCGCGGATTAGGATATTTCCTGGGCGAACCTATCAAGATTAAACCAACCTCCGGAGAAGGTCCACCCCCGTGGTTACTCCGTGATGGAGGATTCGAGATCGAAGTTAGCGCTAGTACAAAGACGAAAGTCGCCCGCACCCGAATTTCCGGAAAAGGAGACCCCGGCTACGGGGCAACTTCCAAGATGCTTGCCGAGCTTGGTCTCTGCCTAGCGCTAGATGACCATAGTAAATCATCAAACCGAGCAGGCGTATTGACCCCTTCAACAGGGCTGGGGAACGCTCTGATATTACGATTGTCGCAGGCTCGAGGCGGAAAATTCATGCAGTTCGACACAGTACCTTATTATACTAGAAATGTAAAAAAAAATTTATCCTAAAAATTTAACGTGATAGAGTTCTGTAATTAGATTGACTCACAGTTGTGGCAACATACTACTATTAACCTCCCTAGATTAAAAAAAGGAAAACAGCAACATTAAAGTGGGTACCATGTATAGTTTGATTCCCTATTAGTAGTTTAAAAACAGTAGTATAAGGTGTTACATCCTTAATCTATTGTTGGACCAATATCCTCTGCTTATCAGAAATCCCTTTAATTCACTCAGTTTAATCAATCCTTTATAAAACGAGTTCGATTTGAAAAATTCAATGCGTCCTTCTCCTTCAGCAGGAAATAAAATACTTGTGGGTGGTAGTTTTTCTAATTCTTTCTCAAAAAATTCATTAGGAGCTTTGCCGTAAGCGTATTGGGTTTTAGAATATCGAGTATTCCATATTTCCTCAGGATTCATATTATGGAGGTTTAAGATGTGATGCAAGATAGAATGACCTAATAAACCTAGTTTCGAAAAGAGTGCTTTTGTTTTCTTCAAGGATTTAAGCAATAAAAGGATCCTGCATTCCTGCGTTACATTGGATTGCAGGTTTAAAATAGTTCTGAGAATTTCTTTTTAGTAAGAGTTGTAATTTTAAAAGACTGTTATATATTTGCACCCCCGAACAAGACCGGGTAAAATTAAGTAGTTATGAAACGTACATTTCAACCGAGCAATAGAAAACGTAAGAATAAGCACGGTTTCCGTTCTAGAATGGAGAGTGTTGATGGCCGTAAGGTAGTGACTGCACGTCGTTCTAAAGGACGCAAGCGTCTGACGGTTAGTGATAAAGTAAATTACAAGGGTTAATCAATGTTAACAACCTTTTAATAATATACAGGTGTTGCCGAAAGCAACACCTTTTTTTTGGTCCCAACCGTAGTTAACTTTGTAGAAATCATATAGCAAATGCCAAGAAACAACTCCATCAAACATGTTCTCATTATTGGTTCCGGTCCTATTGTCATTGGACAGGCTTGTGAGTTTGATTATTCTGGGTCCCAGGCATCCCGTAGTTTGCGGGAAGAGGGAATTATAGTGACCTTAATTAATTCTAATCCGGCAACCATCATGACAGATGAGGTGATTGCTGATAATATTTATTTGAAGCCGCTAACGGTGGAGAGTATTGAAGAAATTCTTAAGATCCATCCTGATGTTGATGCTGTATTGCCCACTATGGGTGGACAGACTGCGTTGAACTTATGTATTGACTCAGATAAGCAGGGTGTATGGGAGGATAACGACGTTAAAATAATTGGTGTCGATATCGATGCCATCAATATTACAGAGGATAGAGAGGAATTCAGAAAGTTGATGGAGTCCATTGATATTCCTATGGCCCCGTCACGCCCAGCTAAATCTTTTCTTAGAGGAAAAGAAACCGCCCAGGAGTTTGGTTTTCCATTGTGTGTACGAGCCTCATTCACCCTCGGTGGCGCAGGTGCGACCTTTGTTCATTCAGAATCTGAGTTTGATGAGGCATTGACGAGAGGATTGGAAATTTCTCCAATCCACGAGGTGATGATAGACAAAGCTCTTTTGGGTTGGAAGGAATATGAACTAGAGCTCCTTCGTGACAACAATGACAATATCATCATCATATGTTCCATTGAAAATATGGACCCAATGGGTATCCATACAGGGGATTCAATTACCGTTGCCCCAGCAATGACATTGAGCGACACCACGTATCAGAAGATGCGCGATATGGCTATAAAAATGATGAGAAGCATTGGAACTTTTGCTGGTGGGTGTAATGTTCAGTTTGCTGTGAGTGCTGATGAAAGAGAAGATATTGTAGCCATTGAAATCAATCCACGTGTTAGTCGCTCCTCTGCGCTAGCATCGAAAGCCACAGGATACCCAATAGCTAAGGTTGCTGCTAAAATGGCAATAGGATATACCTTAGATGAATTGAACAATCAAATCACTAAGACGACTACAGCTTACTTTGAGCCTACATTGGATTATGTAATTGTCAAGATTCCTCGCTGGAATTTTGAGAAGTTTGAAGGAGCAGATACTCGCCTTGGCATCCAGATGAAATCAGTGGGAGAAGTCATGGCAATAGGTCGTAGCTTTCAAGAAGCCCTTCATAAGGCAGCCCAGTCATTAGAGATCAAGCGAAATGGTTTGGGTGCAGACGGCAGGGGATTGACGGATCAGGACACCATATTACACAAACTAGAATACGCCTCTTCAGATCGTTTGTTTGTGATCTATGACGCTATTCAAATGGGTATCGGATTGCGTCGCATACATGAAATCACGAAAATAGACATGTGGTTCTTGATGGAGATTGAGGACTTAGCAAGAGTTCAGGCTAAAATCGAAGTACACAACCTAACATCTCTTCCAAAAGAATTGATGCGAGAAGCAAAGATGAAAGGTTTTGCCGATCGTCAGATTGCCCACATGATCAATGCTCTTGAAAGTGAGGTACATACCAAACGTACTGATCTTGGAATTAACAGGGTATGGAAGTTAGTAGACACCTGTGCAGCAGAGTTTCCAGCCCAAACCCCTTATTACTACTCCACTTTTGAAATGCCTTTTACCACGTCCCTTGGAGTGGAAATGGTAGAGAATGAAAGCGTTGTTTCAGAAAGAGAGAAAATCATAGTCCTTGGTTCTGGTCCGAACAGAATTGGCCAGGGAATCGAGTTTGATTATAGCTGTGTGCATGGAGTGCTATCTGCACGCGAAGAGGGATATGAAACGATCATGATCAACTGTAATCCTGAGACGGTAAGTACAGACTTTGATACGGCAGATAAACTTTACTTTGAGCCCGTATTTTGGGAGCATATCTATGATATCATTCTGCATGAAAAGCCCCGTGGTGTCATCGTTCAACTGGGTGGACAAACAGCATTGAAACTGGCTGAAAAATTGAGTAGATACGATATTGAAGTTATTGGAACTTCTTATGAAGCACTTGATTTAGCAGAAGACCGCGGTAGATTTTCTAATCTATTGAAGGAGATCAACATACCTTATCCTGAATTTGATATTGCAACAACAGCGGATGAGGCTTTAGACATTTCAGATAAGCTTGGTTTTCCAATACTTGTGCGACCTTCCTATGTTCTAGGTGGACAGGGAATGAAAATTGTCATCAACAAGGTAGAGCTCGAGCATCATGTTGTGAACTTGTTTAAAGAGTTTGAAGGCAATCGAGTCTTGTTAGACCATTACTTGGACGGTGCTATTGAAGCGGAGGCTGACGCAATCTGTGATGGCGAAGATGTGTACATTATTGGCATCATGGAGCACATAGAGCCGTGCGGTATACACTCAGGAGATAGTTCAGCTGTATTACCTCCGTTCAATCTAGGCCCAATGGTAATGCAACAAATCAAGGAGCATACCGTGAAAATTGCGAAAGCCTTAGAAACTAAAGGTCTTATTAATATACAGTTCGCCGTTAAGGACGATATTGTATATATCATTGAAGCTAATCCGCGGGCTTCTCGTACCGTACCATTTATTTGTAAAGCCTACAAAGAACCTTATGTTAACTATGCAACGAAAGTGATGCTAGGTACTAAGAAGGTCAAGGATTTTAATTTCGACCCTAATCTTGAGGGATACGCCATTAAGATTCCGGTGTTCTCCTTCAGTAAGTTCCAGAATGTGAACAAGAAACTTGGACCTGAGATGAAGTCTACAGGTGAAAAAATCCATTTTATAAAGGATCTAAAAGATCCCGTGTTTAAAAAGCTACACAGCGAACGTAGTTTATATCTGAGTCGTTAATTAAAATATAATATTTCATTGAAAAGAATCCCGGGGCCTGTGGCCCCGGGATTCTTTTTTATCTTGAGAAAAATTTCCGCCCCATGTTGCGATTTATTGCCATGACCATTTTAGCATACTTTATCTTCCGTTGGCTCGACAGGTTCTTTGGGGGCGGTTCTGCCTCTCGAAGCGGAAAAGCCAGTGCTAGAGGTAAATTCAATAGTGAGCAGCCTTCGAAGAGCAAGGTCTCTAATAATGTTGGGGAGTATGTTGAGTACGAGGAGATAAAAGACGATTCTCAGGAATCAGACCAATGAGAAAATTAGGTATTATAACGTACTATTGGCCACCCGCGGGAGGACCAGGAGTCCAGCGCTGGCTTAAACTAAGCAAGTACCTCGCTCGTCAAGACGTGGAGTTATATATAGTTACCGTAGATGCAGATAAGGCGACTTATCCTCTTTTAGACCTGGGCCTGTTAGACGATGTACATGAAAACATTCACGTTACTCGCACGACTACCTCTGAGAAGTTTAGTGCGTACAAAAAGGTGACTGGAACAAAACAAGTTCCCTTTAGTGGATTCTCAGGTGAGGAGGTTAATGTCTCATTTGTTCAGAAAATTGCCCGATTTATTCGTGGGAATTTCTTTGTTCCAGACGCTCGAAAGGGTTGGAATGTTCACGCCTATACCGCTGCTGCCAAGCTTATTCAGGAGTATGACATCCAGCATTGGGTAACTACTTCCCCTCCGCACAGTTCTCAGATGATAGGCCGCCGATTGCAGAAAAATTTCGGAATTCATTGGACAGCAGACTTCCGAGATCCCTGGACGGACATCTATTATTATCGCAAATTTTACCCGCTTGC
>Ga0209482_1000292_pt1 | contig 45117 bp, 48 predicted proteins | sample CoawatmetaG10DNA_FD_187512 | JGI IMG/M metagenome (GOLD analysis project Ga0209482, IMG submission 187512) | Marine microbial communities from the West Antarctic Peninsula - Coastal water metaG104-DNA (SPAdes) (version 2) | ecosystem: Environmental > Aquatic > Marine > Coastal ...
GAAAATATATTAACCTATCATCATAAAGCTTCACCAAAATATCTATGTAACCCTGTTTTTCAACAGCGTCAGTAGTAGCCTTAATTTTTGTCTCTACGATCTTTGGACCATATATAAATGTTGCTTTTTTGGCACCCGGGCATGTTTGATAAACATTTAACCAAGGCTCAAACGCATCTAGATAATTCTTACTCTGGTAGTACGAGCCAAAAATATTGTAACCCTCATAGCAACTTACCGAATCGGCAGTCGATGAGCCCCATTTACCTTGACCTTTAACCCCTACAGTCATTAAGACTGCTCCAAGAACGAATAAAATTCGTTTCATAATTTAATTGTTTTTATCTGTATTTAAATTTCTGGAACCATTTATCGTTGAGCGTGATACCTATATTAAAGTTCCAATAATCCTCTTTCAAATTAGCTGTATTTCCATCCCAGCGTTGTCCCCTTCCTATACTTACATTCAAAAAGCTTGCCTTTTGCTCACCAGGTGCTAAAGAACGATAGACGACAGGTAAACTCATACCTACGTTAATCTCTCTAGAGGTGTAGGCCTCTTCATCCCAACGATACTGACCGTACTCTTGAAATGCGCCAATTCTATATCTGGCCACCGTGAGGTAATTAGAGCTTCTCTTGAGGGCGGGAAAGAGGTACAACGGCACCATCACAGCACCAGCACTTATGCGCTTGCTGCTCAACATCGCAGACTCCGATGGTGTACCACCGAAAGATGTGAATGACTTAAACTCTTGCCAGTTCGTAACACGATAATCTACGACTATATCCCATGCGTTTACAGGAACATTTTCCACAATTTTACTGATACCAATTCCAATTCCATAAGAAGTTGGAAGTGTCACAGTACCGTTTTCACTTAAATTATAAAAAAGAGTATCTATGGGTGTTTCTACAATACCACTATTAATAAATGAATATTGCGTTGTAATCTCACGTGCATTCATGGCGCGACCAAAACCATACACAGCACCACCGGCAATTTTATATTTTCCAATTTTGCCTTGCAATTGAGTGCCTAAATCAAAAGAGAAATCACTAATTCCGATTTTTTGAGTTTTACTCACTGATAAAAACGCAGGATTGACAATAATCGTCTTATCACTTTGGGTAGTTTCGCCAAAAATGTATTTGACATTAGCTCCAAGTGAGAACCAATCAACGGGTCTCACTGCGAGTCCAAAAGTAAACTTGTCATAGCCACCTGATCCCGTCGAGCGGTATTCATAAAGGCCAAAATCATCTGAAGAATCAGCCACGCTGATAGAATAACCTTTTGCAGCAAAAGGACTCAACGAAAATGATCCTGCTATCCAATCTGAAAATTTAAAACCAAAACCAAAGTAATCAAAGTAGGTATTGTAGTTAGCTTGATCCACACTATCCGTAGAAATAGTATGTCTAAATGATCTGTGTGCACCACTCATTTCCAAAGTAGCGTACTCCATATTCATATAACCTGCTGGGTTCATCATGTTGATGGTATACCTGTCGGAATAGGCAATGCCTGTACCGCCTAGGCCCAAATAGGTTGGAGTAATACCAAAAGAGGTTTCTCCAATACCGTTAATACTCAGCGGGCTCACTGAATTTGTTTGTGCAGAAGCACTTTGGGTATTCGCAAGAAATACGACAAGTGCACCAAAGAAGATTAAGGACTTCAAACTATGCTTATTTTTGGTTGTATTCATGGAGTCGCATGAGTGCGTATAATTCATAATTAGAGGGTGCAAATATGTACTTTTTTAAGTGCTTAGACAAACGCGGAGCATCACCACCACAAATAAACACTTCATCTAACTCATATGTCGACACATATTGCTCTGCCATAGCTCTTATCTCTCCTCGTATTGCAATATCTACGCCAGCTTGAAGACTACCCTGGGTATCCAAACCAAGAATCGAAGTAGAATCACTAAACGCAGCTTCTGGAAGACCATTTGTATAGGTATTCATTGCCTTGTAGCGCATGTTCCAGCCAGGTGATATTGCGCCCCCTATAAAACGACCATTTCTCACCACATTATAAGTAATGCAAGTACCCATAGTGATCAAAAGAAAGTTCTTTTGGGTCTCTAAATAACGTGCATTTACAAGTGCCCATCTATCGGAACCTAGCGACTCCGGAGAAGTGTATTCCATATGTAACGGCATTGTATTTTGTATTCCGAACCAACGGACATCAAGCGTGGATGATGGGAGCTCAGAAAGACCACTCGTTGACATTCCAATGGTTAGAATAGACCCTTTAGCCTGGTGGAGGTGGACAAATGCCAAAATCGATTTTTCATCGCTGGTATCAAAAACCTCGTGGAGCCTCATAAGACCTTGAACAAACAGTGCGATTTTTGTCTTTGAGTTTCCGCTGTCTATGACCAACAGTGGAAGATGCTTAGTCCCTTCAGAAGTAATGTCTTTAATTTCAGTCATGTAATCAATAAAAATTGCCTTGTGCAAGATAGCAAGGGAAGGACGAAAGGCACCATAATTAACAAATTCCTAGTATACCATGTTCAACAAAATTGCTGGCAGCATTTGCTGAGCTTAAAAGTACTGAGACTATTTAATGCGACTTCTGTGAGAGTGGTAAATGAAAGTTTAACTCACTCGAAATAAAACAAAACTTCAATTTTAATTTTTAAGCTCTGGGCTATTTTCATAGCGAGCTCCAAACTTGGTTTGTATCGATATTTTTCAATCGAAATAATCGTCTGCCTACTCACACCAACTTCTATCGCCAATTCCTCTTGCGTAAAACTCATTTTTTGCCTGTATTCTCGCACAGTATTCATTAATATCATACTATGAGGTGCGATATAAGTACAGTTGAAAGAGTGATTTAATAAAGGATACCATTAAAAGTAAAACCAGTACGAAAAACAATATTGCTCCATTCTTATTAAACGACGAACCTGTCAATAATACGCCAATAAAGAGAAATAGAGACAGCTCGTAAAGTACATAACCCAATTTATATGATTTAGAATTAATCATGTCATCCCGTTCATCTTGAATCGTTTTCTGCTTAAAAGACAACTCAAGAAGTACATAAGCAGCTGAAAAATAAATGATAGCAAATACTGTAATCTGAATTGCTTTGCTCGAAACATGTGTCATATCAAGTGAACTAAGCCTTTCTCCATAAAAGAATGGCATGTAAATCAACGAGAATAGAACGGCAAATATCATTTCAATTAAAATTGAACTCTCTCTTTTAGAAAGCTTCATAAGCGATCGTATTATTATTTCTGAATTACTCTTAGGATAAGTATCCCAAGTCTAGATATCGCATAAGTAAATAGGCCAAACAGAGGTGATAAAAGGGCTATTTTCAGTCCACCAGCTAAAATTGAAGGAGCAACTGGCCCTCCAGATGCTTCTATCGCATCAAATGCACCAATTAGACCAATGAAAGCACCGATAAATCCTAAAGTCATTCCCAATACGCCACAATCGTTAACATGCTTTAACATTTTACGTGACACTTCCGGATTAGAGGAGATGCTGAAAAAGCCCCTCGCGATAAAGTATATAGACAGCAGCAAGCAAATAAGAATAAGGGACATGAATAGGGCGCCGCCTTCTAAAAATCTATTTAATAACGTTGTTCCAACAAGTCCTGTGACAATTGCCATAATTCTAAATGTTTTTAGTTTCATTAAAAATGTAAAGTTTGTTTTACAAATATAATTATTTTCTTATGTAAAGCTAACTTTACATAAGAAAACATTCAGCATTCACTTCATTTTCAGCATACACTGGCACGAAAATATTTTTGCCTTTAGTATTTCGGTAATTGAAATAGCGGCTTATATTTGCCGTCCTCTTAAAGAGGTGATGTAGCTCAGTTGGTAGAGCAAAGGATTGAAAATCCTTGTGTCGGCGGTTCGATTCCGTCCATCACCACATCAAAGCCCTTCAGTTTACTGAGGGGCTTTTTTATTTCAACGTAGAACTTAATAAAAAGTAGGTTACACGTGGATTATCGCTTGTTACAAACACCATATTGCAAATGATTTAATTTTAATTCAAATGGAGTATCGTTTCCTGACTTTATCCGTGTAATACAAAAAATATGACTGAGTTAAACTTCTACTACCCTTTTGCAATGTTTGCCCAAAATGTCAACCCCATTTTCATCGAGGCAATCTGGGGTAACAAAAAAAATGATGATGGCACTTTGGCTGCAGAGATTCATCAAGCACAATGGCAGGAGTATCTAGAGATTTTTAAAGATAATACGGTATTAACTTTTCTGTATTTCTACATGCACAGCGAAACAAACGACCAGCGCTTAATGGATCAGTTTATTACTCGCAAATATGACACCGAGATTGAAAAAGAGTTGGAGGAAAGAGAGGAAAACGAGATAACCACGGAAATCACGGAGCTTAATTATTATTACCCAATGTCCATGTTCATTCACAACGTCGATCACCATTTCATAGAAGAAGTATGGGGCAAGGACCAATGGTATCAGGGTAAGCATCTTTCCACTCACCTTATGAATAAGTGGGAATATTATTTTCTTCAAAAATCGAGAGAAAACAACAAGCAAACTTTCGTACAATTCTATGTTAAACTCAACAGTCACTGGAGAAGACAGTTAGATCTCCATATTGCAACCATGTACTCAGAAAAAATTGCATTAGCTCATGGTCGAACAGTCAGATAAGATCCTTAAGAGCCCGTCATAGAAACATGATCATTGATGTAATATCACGGATGGACCAGTGACACTAACGTTTCTATGTGTTCATAACTTGGATCTAGCAACCCCTTCATGGTCTTCATTTTACTCGAAATTTGAACAAATTGCTTACCCCCTGTAGTATGCACCCTTTGAAAAAAGATGAACATAAGCTGTTAAATCGCATGAAGTTTGAAGCCAAAAACGTGCTTGAACATCTAAACCGTGTGGCTGAAGACAGTAAAAAAATCAACCAACAAGAAGTGGAACGCAGACTTCTTGAGATTGGTAGACATTCTAGAGAATTGGCTCAAGTTCAAAGAGCTATTGACTTGGAAATTCAAAAAAAACGGTAAATAGATTTCCCGAATCTACACAGAACCTTGAGGTCTTCTACTGTTTAAACACTTAACAAAAAAGGCTATGAAAACCGTATTTCATCCTTCAGCAACCAGAGGAAAAGCCAATCATGGCTGGCTCAACAGTCGGCACAGCTTCAGCTTCGCAAATCATCATGACAGCTCAAAGATGAACTTTGGTCTACTTCGCGTTCTTAATGATGATGTGGTTTCGGGAGGACAAGGCTTTGGCCAGCATCCTCACAAGAACATGGAAATCATTTCAATTCCTCTTTCTGGTGACCTGAAGCATGAGGACAGTATGGGTAATAAAACCGTTATACGCGAAGGAGAGATTCAAGCAATGAGCGCTGGAACTGGTATTTTCCACAGCGAATACAATGCTAATATGGAGCAAGCTGTGGAGTTTTTACAGATTTGGATCATCCCAAGGTCTCAAAATGTTTCCCCGCGTTACGATCAGACCGAGCTTCTTGACCTTCATTTGGGAAATACATTACACCAAGTCTTGAGCCCTAACGCAAGTGATCAAGGTGTATGGATACATCAAGATGCTTGGTTTCATTTAGGAACATTTGACCAAGGCATTAAAACAGTTTATCCCATAAAAAAAGAAGGTAACGGTGTATATGCTTTTATTCTTGAGGGTTCCTTCGAAGTGAATGGGCAGCTGCTAGACAAAAGAGATGCTCTTGGAGTATGGGAGACCTTAGATCTCACTATTCATGCACTAGACCCTAGTAGCCGGCTTTTACTTATTGATGTTCCCATGGCATTCTGATGAGCTAAGCACCTGGAGGCATTGATTTATAAAACACAACAGTACTTAAAACGCTCAGAACAAACTTGAAAGAGGAATGTTAACTTTGTCGACTTAAACGCTGCGCCATGATGGAACCTATCAAAGGATTCTCAAAACTTTCTAAAGAAGCCAAACTGCAATGGCTAACCACGAACAACTTCGAGGATTCTGAAGAAGCTCAAAAAGTATTTCGAACGTATTGGCATGAGGATGAAGATCTTCAAAAAAAACATGATGAGTTCATTGAAAACACAATGACCAATTACTTCATGCCATACGGAGTAGCTCCTAATTTCGAAATCAATGGGAAGCTTCACACTATACCAATGGCCATAGAGGAGAGCTCTGTCGTAGCTGCAGCCTCTAAAAGCGCGAGTTATTGGAAAGAACGTGGAGGGTTTAAAGTAGAAGTGATTTCCACAGAAAAAATTGGCCATGTACACTTCATGTATGAAGGCGACGCTACACCACTCTTCGATGATTTCACTCTTTTAGAAGAGCAATTAAGAGCCGCTACGTCTGAACTTACCGCGAATATGGAAAGTCGTGGTGGTGGAATTTCATCCATTACATTGATCGACAAAAGAGCGCTACTAGCAAATTATTTACAGCTAGAAGTGTGTTTCGAAACGTGTGATTCTATGGGAGCAAATTTCATCAATTCCAATCTAGAAGTGATGGCTGGCTCATTAGAGCAATTTGCAAAAGATCACGTCCAACTAGAGGCAAATAAACTGGAAGTTGTAATGCGTATTTTGAGTAATTATACCCCGAAGTGTATTGTAAAAGCCAGTGTTAGTTGTCCCATACAACAACTAGAAAGTGAAGGCATTTCTGCCTCAGAATTTGCACGGAAATTTAAACGAGCCATCGACATTGCTAATGTAGAACCTTACCGAGCTACAACTCATAACAAAGGGATCATGAACGGAATAGATGCCGTCGTAATCGCTACAGGAAATGACTTCAGAGCAGTGGAAGCTGCTTGTCATACGCATGCATCTAGAAGCGGAAAGTATAAGAGTTTGACCCATTGTTCTATTGAAAATGATGTGTTTAATTTCTGGATAGAAATTCCATTAGCACTTGGGGTAGTAGGAGGATTAACCAAACTTCATCCATTAGTGGTGAAATCACTTGAAATGTTAGGTAAGCCAAATGCCCACGAACTGATGGGTATTGTTGCCGTGAGTGGACTTGCTCAAAATTTCGCGGCCTTACGAGCTCTAGTAACCACTGGCATCCAAAAGGGTCATATGAAAATGCACCTCATGAATATTCTTACTCAGCTAGAGGCCACTAATGAAGAGAAGCAACAAATCGCAGCATTCTTTAAAGACAAAGTTCCACACCACAGAGAGGTCGTTAACCACTTCTGCAATGTAAGAGGGATACCGATACCTACCGTTAAAAAGTAAGCTCTATGGTGGTTAATTATAAAGCAAATGGCAAGCTCCTTCTTACTTCAGAGTATGCCATAACACAAGGAGCAAAAGGCCTTGCTGTACCTACTAAATACGGACAAAACCTCAACTATACCTCGTCTGATGAAGGCCGTTACATACGATGGAACGCTAAAGGCGAAAATGGTGAAACGTGGTTCTGGGCGGAGTTCGATTTAGATTTAAAAATCATAGATACCTCAGACCATCGCGTTGCTTTGACCTTAGTAAAACACCTAGATGTTATTCAACATAAAACCGCACTTCTCGACAAGCCAGGAATCTTCACAACATTACTCGAGTTCCCCACTGAATGGGGACTTGGCACATCAAGCACTCTTGTAAGTTTATTAGCACAATGTGCCGAAGTAGATCCGCTAACGGAATTCAGACTAGCCCATGGGGGCAGTGGCTATGATCTAGCCTGTGCAACGGCGCAAACACCAATCATCTATCAGCTCGAGGGGAGTACACCCATTATAAAGACCGCTTCAATCAATTTTGATTTTAGCGATGACCTTGGGTTTGTGTACAGCGGTAATAAACAACTTACAGCGGAGAGCTTAGATTTAGTGGAAAAGAAACCTTTCCTACAAAAACAAATTGAACGTTTTGATGATCTCACTCATGCCTTCCTGAATTCCAGTTCAGTACTAGAATTAGAAGAGGTTATTATGGAGCATGAATGCCTAGTTAGTGAGCATTTAAATCTTCCTAAAGTTAAAGAAACCATGCTCTCCGGTTTTCCGGGTCAAGCGAAGAGTTTGGGAGGATGGGGAGGAGATTTTGTGCTAATTACGCGCTTAAATACTTCCAAGAATTGGCTCAGCGATCATGGTTTTAACGTGGTTTTCCCTTTTAAGGACCTCGTCCTATGACTCGGCATCATAAAGGGCATAATAATTGGTACTTTTAAAGAATGAGAAAAACGCTGTTGATCGTCTTACTATTGCTGATTACTCCTGCGGTCTATGGGGCTCACTTAGTTGGAGGAGAGATCTCTTATAAATGTGTAGGATCAAACGCAAGCGGGAATATTTATCAAATTCGACTGATTGTTTATAGAGATTGTAATTCATCAGGGGCTGCTTTCGATCAAGCCGCACCCATCAGCATCTATGGAGGTGCTTCTCAAAACATTGTAGTGCAAACCGTTAATGTTGCAAGAGGAGCAATTGTGGGAATACCAGCAGTTGTCGCCAATCCTTGTCTTCAAACACCTCCAAACGTCTGTACAGAACGTGCCACATATACGACGAATGTTGTTTTAACGCCCAGTACACATGGTTATACTATTGTGTACCAAAGGTGCTGTAGAAACAATACCGTTAGTAACGTCGCTAACTCTGGGAATTGGGGATCCACTTACCACATTACTATTCCACCTCAGGATAGCATTTGTAATAGCTCCGCGAGTTTCACATCTGACCCACCTATTGTCATGTGTAAAGATGACAGCCTGAATATTGATTTTTCAGTCCAGGAACTTGATGGTGACTCTGTGTACTACTCCATGTGTCAACCTTTAACCGGAGGTTCTCAAAATAATCCTGCACCAAACCCACCAAGTGCCCCTCCATACACGACCGTTCCTTTCGTGTTTCCTTACTCCGCAGCTTACCCAATGCCCTCTAATCCGCAAGTAGCGCTCAATCCGGTTTCAGGGATTCTAACAGGAACGCCTATCGGAACGGGACAATATGTCTTTGCTATTTGTGCAGCAGAATATGACTCAAACGGGGTATTGCTATCAACGTTAAGGCGAGATTATCAGTTTAATGTTACCACGTGTCAGAGTAATGTAGTGTCAGATCCAACGCCACAAATTTTTCAGCCAAGCACCATTTGTAATGGTACCACCATAACGTTTACAGACAGTTCATTCAACGGTACAGATTACCTATGGTTATTTAACGACCCTAACAATCCTGGCGCTTCCTCTACCCAGCAAAGTCCAACTTATTCCTACCAGGACACAGGTACCTATACCGTACAGCTCATATTGAATCCTGGTTGGCCCTGCACGGATACGGCAGAGGTAACCTATGAATTGTATAATCCTGTAAATCCAGCCTTCTCTTTTTCAGGACCTATTTGTTTTGATGAGAATTTAATCACTTTTCAAAATCAAAGTTCAAATGGGGGGCAAGCAACAGCCACTTGGAATTTTGGTGTCAACGCCTCTACCACAGCTTTTACAGGATGGAATCCGCCCCCTATTATATTTAATACCTGGGGGGATCAAATTGTTACCTTGATTATAGAAGAACAAGGATGCGAGGATACTTTTACAGATACCATACGTATTTACAGGAGACCAGAAACTGATGTGACCGTTCAAAATCAGGTGGGATGCGCTCCGTTTATCGTTGAATTTTGGGACAGCACAGTGACCGATGGACAAATTATTTACAATTGGGACTTTGGAAACGGCGTATTAAGTAATGACAGTGCTCCCGTCTACACCTATTACAATCCAGGAACATATGACCTCACACTGACTATTTATTTCATCGAAGGATGTACGGATACAATCACAGTACAATACGACGATTTTATCACGGTTCACCCCTCTCCGACCTCTTCGTTTATTGCTAATCCCTATACGACGACTATTTACACGTCTAATGTTGAGATAACCGACTTAGCAGCGGCGCCTTCTGATAACATCATTACAGCAATGGGAGATGGAAGTCTTTACTATAATTTAAAAACCTTCAACCACAGCTATTCCGACACGGGCTGGTTTGAGGTAGAGCATGTGGTCATCAACACTTTTGACTGTCCCGATACCACTTCGGCAATGATCAGAATAAACCCCGAAACATTGGTCTTTGTACCTAATGCTTTTACGCCAAACGGTAATGAGAACAATGAGGTATTCAAAGTGACTGCAGTCGGAATTAAGGAATTCTCATTAATCATTTTCAGCAGATGGGGCGAAGTGATGTTCGAAACATTAGATCCGTCGGTAGGCTGGAATGGTCGATCTGCTAATGACAAGGAGGCTATCGAAGGGGTATATACTTGGCATGTCTTTGCCAAAGGCGAGAATGACAAGGTGATTCAGAAAAAAGGTTATCTGACACTCTTCCGTTAAAGGCTGTTGGAAAGCTGTAGCTTCACGTATAAGCCCCATACAACAAGTATGGATACGAACACACTCAGTAAAACGTAAGAAACAGCTTCAATCCACTTCCCTTGTTGCAGTAGCACGACTGTTTCTAAACTAAACGTACTAAAAGTTGACCAGCCACCACAAATTCCTGTAGCAAACAACAGCTGCGCATGCGGTTTTCCTGCAGTCCATTTCATCACAAACACTAATAAAATACTGGCAAATAGATTAATGAAAAAGGTGGCCCAGTGAATCTTACTAGGCATCAAACCCTGCTCTCGCAAAACGGAGCTCATGTAATAACGAAGTGATGCACCTAGTCCTCCACCTATAAACACACTGACAAAAGCTACATATATTTTCATAAAAACTGACGGTCTAATCTATGTAATAAGCGCGCCACTATCACGCCGAAAAGTCCACCAGATAGCAGATCTAGTGGATAGTGTACACCCAAGTGAAGCCGTGAAAAACTTTGAATAATTCCGGCAATTAGCAAAATAGGGAACCATGATTTATGTAGCCAGTTTCTGGTTAAGAATGCCAAGCCAAAGGTGTTTGCCGCATGTGCCGAGAAGAAACCGTGAGGTGAACAATAGACTAAAACACGCAGCCCTTGAACATCATGACACGGTCTAGACCTAGCAATTGTGTGCTTGAAGAACTCCGCACCCTGGTCCCAAATCAAAACTCCAACTATAATTAGTGCTGTCCTAAAAAGCCATGTGCTGTGTGTATCACTATGCTGAAATAACCGGGCCAGTAAGAGAACATACATTGGAATCCATGTAATGGTCTTTGTCACTAAGAGCCAAAAAGAATCTGTGGTAGATGGGAAAAGGGTATTTGCCTCTAAAAGAAGAGAGGTGTCAACCGCCGATATTGCGTCCCAAATGACCATTACACCGGAGCATTCAATTTCTCCCAGATCATATCCTTAAGTTGCATAATATTGAAGTTTGCTACTGAGGATATGAAAACATGTGGTATGTCTTTAGGGAGTTGCACCGCTATTTCAGCTTGTAGATCTTCATCAATCATATCAGATTTCGTTACCGCTAGTATCCTATCCTTATCTGCAAGCTCAGGATTGTATTTCACCAATTCACCAAGCAAAATATTATACTCTTTTTCATAATCATCTGCATCTGCAGGAATCATAAATAATAGCAAAGCGTTTCTCTCAATATGACGAAGAAATCTATGGCCGAGACCTTTTCCTTCTGCTGCTCCTTCGATGATTCCTGGGATATCAGCCATTACAAAAGACTTATATCCTCTGTAATCCACAATACCTAGATTTGGAACTAAGGTTGTAAACGGATAATTTGCTATTTCCGGCTTTGCCTTACTCACCACACTGAGTAATGTACTCTTGCCCGCATTAGGGAATCCAACTAGACCCACATCAGCCAGCACCTTTAGCTCTAAGATGAACCAACCCTCAACAGGTTCCTCTCCGGGCTGTGCAAACCTGGGGGTCTGAAAAGTAGGTGATTTAAAGTGAACATTACCCTGACCACCGCGACCACCCTTAACTAGCGTTTGTAGCTGACCGTCGTCCGTGATTTCAAATAGAATTTCACCTGTTTCTTCGTCCTTAGCGACAGTCCCTAGCGGAACATCGATATATTTATCCTCGCCGTCTGCGCCTGATTTTTCCTGACCAGAACCGTTTAAACCACTTGATGCCTTAACGTGCTTCTGGTATTTCAATGGAAGTAACGTCCACATCTGCGCGTTTCCCCTAACGATTACATGACCACCGCGTCCACCATCGCCGCCATCAGGACCGCCTTTGGATGTCATACGGTTTCTAAGAAGGTGCGTAGAACCTCTGCCTCCTCTACCGCTTTTGCAGTAAATTTTAACGTAATCAATGAAGTTGGTGCTTGACATAATGCAAAAGAGCAGCTTCCATTATTGGAAACTGCTCTGCAAAAGTACAATTGTAAAAGTTGGTATGGAACTTAACCTTAGAAAGAGTCTATGATACTTGCCAAACGGTCTGTGATTTCCGAAATAGACCCTATCCCATTAACACCGTTATATTTATTTTGCGCTTCGTAGTAGTTCTTTACGGGCGCCGTTTCCTTATTGTATACATCTATTCTATGCTGTATCACCACTGGGTTTGCATCGTCGACACGACCTGATGTTTTAGCCCTTGCTGCCAATCTTAGTTTTAATTCGTCTTCAGCGACCTCAAGCGCTACCATGCTCGTAATGGCTGTCCCTTGAGTAGTTAAAAAAACGTCCAACGCCTCGGCTTGGGCATTCGTTCTAGGAAAACCATCAAAGATGAATCCTTTTGCTTGAGGATTCTTGTTCACCGCATCCTTCAACATGGATATTGTCACAGAATCCGGGACCAACGATCCTTGGTCCATGAACGATTTCGCTAACACTCCTAGTTCCGTTTGGTTTTTAATATTGAATCGGAATAGATCTCCAGTACTCAAGTGTACCAAATGGTAACGCTCGACTAAAGATTCACTTTGGGTTCCTTTCCCTGCTCCTGGAGGGCCGAAGAGAACAAGATTTAACATTTTGATAGTTTTTAATTCTTGCTGCGAAGATACCCATGAAGAGGAGAATATTGTACTATTGCATTGGATTTGAATAATATTTTCATTTTTCCGTCAACTAGAACCACACCATAACATGCGCACTCCATACTGTGTCATCATGGCCGGTGGGATTGGGAGCAGATTCTGGCCCATGTCCACTGAAGAATCACCTAAACAGTTCTTAGATTTTTTAGGAACAGGTGAAAGCCTTATTCAACAAACTTACAGACGCGTCCGAAAAATCTTCGAACCTGAACATATTTTTGTTGTCACTCACGCTAATTACGCCGATCTGACATCAACGCATCTGCCTGAATTACCCGTTAAAAACATCATTTTAGAACCATTGCGACGCAATACAGCACCTTGTATAGCCTACGCAGCGATGAAAATTAAGAAGCGTGATCCAAAGGCGAACTTATTCATTACACCAGCCGATCATTTGATCGTTGATGAAGATGCATTTGAGCGTCAAATACGAAAAGGCTTGGAGAAAACAGATTCATCAGATTGCTTTGTTACCATTGGAATCGAACCAAACAAGCCAGAAACAGGCTATGGGTATATTCAGTTCGATGAAACTAAAAAAGAAGGTGAGATTTACATGGTAAAAGCCTTCACCGAAAAACCCGACATAGAACACGCCCAGAAATTTATTGACAGTGGTGATTTCCTGTGGAATGCAGGTATGTTCATTTGGAACATCGAAGCTTTGAGCGCCGGATTGGACAAGCATCTTCCGGAACTAATGAACACTCTCGGACGATCTTGGAAGGACTTGGACACTAAATATGAGGCTGACAGTATTGCCAAAGTGTATGCGCAATGTGATAACATATCTATCGATTATGGACTCCTGGAACGCTCTGAAAATGTACGCGTTCTTCCTACCGTGATGGGTTGGTCTGATGTTGGAAATTGGGGAGCTATTTATGATTTGAGCGCAAAAGACTTAAAAGGCAATGCACTTATCGGGAATTCTATTCTCGCTGAAGATTGCGAGGGTTGTTTGATTGTCAATAGCGCACCAGACAGAGCCCTAGTCCTAAATAACATGAAAGATAAAATAGTTGTTCAAACAGATAAAACAACCCTAACGTTCCCCATGGGTAATGATCAAGCTATAAAACAAATTGTTAAAGCGGTCAAAATACAACTGGGAGAGAACTTTGTTTAAGTTTAGGTAGGGCTTTTGGAGTCAAATAGCCTTTTTCATTATCAAAAACCCCCGATCTGGCGCTGAGCGCCAGATCGGGGGTTTTTGATGAAATTTATATACTTAAAGCTTCCCGACCATGTCTTGTGGACGAACCCATAGGTCAAATTCATCCGCAGTCAAGTAGCCTAAATTCACTGACTCCTCTTTAAGCGTGGTTCCATTTTCATGGGCAGTCTTTGCTATTTTAGCCGCTTTTTCGTAACCAATCTTCGTGTTTAGCGCCGTGACAAGCATCAAACTGTTGTTCAAATGATTCTTAATCACTTGGTGGTTTGGTGTGATTCCTATGGCACAATTGTTATTAAAACTTACACAGGCATCGCCTAAAAGGTCTGCACTCTGTAAAACATTTGCCGCCATTACTGGCTTGAATACGTTGAGTTCGTAATGCCCTTGCGCGCCGCCAATAGTCACTGCCATTTGGTTGCCCATTACTTGAGCACAAACCATCGTCATCGCTTCCGCCTGGGTCGGGTTGACCTTTCCTGGCATAATAGAGGAACCTGGCTCGTTAGAAGGGATAGAAAGCTCTCCAATTCCTGAACGCGGCCCAGAAGCCAGCATTCTTATATCATTTGCAATCTTATTGAGGCTAACTGCGAGGGTGTTTAGCGCGCCATGTGTTTCCACAAGTGCATCATGTGCCGCTAGCGCCTCAAACTTGTTCTCAGCCGTACGGAACGGTTTTCCTGTGAACTCCGCAATGTACTGAGCAACCGTTTCCGAATATCCATCAGGTGTGTTTATACCGGTGCCTACTGCTGTGCCGCCAAGCGCAATCTCGCTCATGTGATCCAATGTGCTTCGCAGTGCCTTTAAACCATGGTTTAATTGGCTTACATAGCCACTAAACTCCTGACCTACGGTCAACGGGGTAGCATCCATAAGGTGCGTACGGCCAATCTTAACTACCGTCCAAAACTCTTTGCTCTTCGCGGTTAGTGTATCCCGCAACAACTCTACTCCGGGGATAGTCGTTTCCACAACTTTCTTATAAATAGCAATATGCATTCCAGTCGGGAACGTATCGTTTGAACTCTGGCTCTTGTTTACATCATCATTAGGGTGAATCAAATTTTGTCCTTCCCCTAATTTATTACCGGCCAAAACATGAGCTCTATTGGAGATCACCTCATTCGTATTCATATTACTTTGTGTGCCAGATCCTGTTTGCCAGATCACCAAAGGGAATTGATCGTTGTGCATTCCTGTTAAGATTTCGTCACAAACCGCTGCGATGAGGTCGCGCTTTTCTACCGCTAATATTCCTGCATCACAGTTCGCATAGGCTGCCGCCTTCTTCAAGTAGGCAAATCCCTCAATGATTTCCAACGGCATAGTGCCTTCAGGACCAATTTTAAAATTATTTCTTGAACGCTCCGTTTGTGCACCCCAATATTTATCTGCGGGTACCTTCACTTCGCCCATGGTATCATGTTCTATTCTGTATTCCATGCTGTTATGATTGTATTTGATTGATTATCGCTTCTGTTCTAAGTACAAATTTACGGCACATACTCGAGGCCTTGACTACATTCAGCCGGTATCTTAAAAGAGCGGAAAAATCTCGTCTACTTTTAATGCTCAAAAAGGTTTGTGTGCTTATCTTCGCCGTAGTTAAATGATCCAGTTATGAAATTTATAGGTTTCTTAGTTTTCTTAATCGTTGCGCTAATGGGTTTTTCCATGTTGGCTTTTTTAGGTCTTTTCGTGGGCTACTGGTTGACTTTGATTGGTATTGAAAAGATTAACCCAAAACTCGCTCATGCGATTATTGGTCATAAAGAAGATTCAGCAGAATAATATTACAACGTTAATATATAGAAAAAGCCGGTCCTCAAGGGCCGGCTTTTTTGTTTCTACTTGTCCGTTAAAGCAGCGTCTTGATTTCATCCGCAGGTCTTGCTATAACGCCTTTTTCTCCGTTAATAACAATGGGCCGCTGCATGAGCCTCGGATTTTCTATCATGGCTAGAATGATTTCATCTTCGTCCAATTCTAAATCTTTATATTCCTCTTTCCACAGCGCCTCATTGACACGCACTAAGTCTAAAGCGTCAAGATCTAGTGCCTCTAAAACACCCTCAAGCTCCACAACATTCATGCTCTCCTGATCTTTCATATAGAGACGAACTTCATGTGTAATACCCTGTTGTTCTAACATTAACAAGGCTTCACGGGATTTTTGACACCGGGGATTATGATAGATCTTCATCATTTATTCTAGTAAATTATGTGTAACGTTCCGTCCTCACGGATATCACCACACCGATTTTTTGCTTCAATTTGATAAAAGTAAACTCCAGGAGACAATACTTTTCCATCCCGATCTGCACCCCATTCAAAATTGATCACTGAGGTTTCGAACACCTTAAGTCCCCAACGATTGAAAAGAATGACATAAAATTCATCCCAATTTTCATTCGTATTGACAAGCCAATGGTCATTGACTCCATCACCATTGGGAGTGATTACATTAGGCACATCAAAGGCCTCACCCGCAAAGTAAACATCAAATTTTTCCGTTAAGGTGTCGGATATACCACAGATACTGTCATAAGCGACCAGGGAGATGTCATAAATTCCGGATTGCATTATTTGCAAGGGTGAGGGAGAGCCCACTGATTGACCATCAATCAACCACTCAAAACCTTGAAATGCTTGGTTGTATACCGGGTTAAAATCAACGGCATCCCTAGTCTCACATTCCTCTAATGCCGTGTTGATTGCAAGAAAAGGCGAAGGTCTAAAGACAATTGTATCCGTAAAATTTTGTGAGAAATTACAATTGGTATCAATAACATCCAAGGTGATTCGGTTAGCCCCTGAAGTGGGTAAAGTCACTTGCACACTGTTTGTACCAAATGTTGCTCCAGCTAAATTCCAATCAAGAACATAGTTCGTGGCTAAAGACGAATCTGAAACATGTCTGACACTGGCCTTAAAGAGTCTAGACGGATCGCAAAAATCGTAATCGTAATCAATCCAAACAGAATCGAAAGCTGGATTGACTTGGATTTCAAATGCGGTTGTATCCCAAGTATCACAAACCGTGTCTTGACCTATCACATTAACGAAATAAGTACCCGGTATTGTGTATTGATATTGACCAATAGACCCGGTATAGGCGAGGACAGACCCATCACCCCAATCCACAGTGTAGGATTGGACATTAATACTGGAATCTGCCACTACGAAACTACCGGGAAGACAAAATTCATCAGGAACTGGTGCTAAATCTAGGCGCGCATTCTGTATGTCTAAATCAATAACCGTCACAGCGAGATTACAATTACTAGAGCCATTTGTTGAGGCGTATACATTGGAGGGATAAGTAGGATAGGCGGAACTGCCTCCGCAACCAGCACAAACACCTTGGAAAATCCTTCCGCGTGCGTCAAACCTAGAAGTGCCACCATCCACGTGTTCCCTGTCCGCTGAACCATAATAGGTGGCTAGTCTTGCCACCTGCCATGATGGGTCTATGACCAAAAAATAAAAATCGCGTCCATCTGTAACGGTTCGAACTGCCCCTGGAGTGGTGGTCAGACCGTCGGTAGTTCCTTCCGTATTTGGCGAACCACCCCATCCAGAAAAATACGTATTACCACATTCATCTACTAACAATGCGGTTGGACTCAGATCAACAGTTGTATTAGCACCGTCACCAAAGACTAAGGTTTTTCTATTTACGAAGGTCTCGTTGGCAAGGTCAAGTTTGAACTCCATAAAGTATTGAGCACTTCCCGGCTGTCCCCAGAAATTAGAATCAGAGGCTACCAAACCACCCTTACTCTGGCCTACTAGGGTTACTAATGTTGCCGTATCTGATGGGTGATTTGTTTCAACGAAAAAATGTTGGTTGTAAGCTGTTCCCGAGCTCATGTGTGCTGCCTCTACTGAAATACTTGGGCCAAAATCAAGACTGATTAATAAACCATTATGTGATGATGAACCCGTGATATTAACGGAATCACTCGCCACCATTAAATTAGCTTCCGTTGTTTTTATAGCTCCTGCAAGAAAGATTCTCGAAGATTGAGTAGCATTTCCTGTTTTCTCAGCAATACTCAAGCTATACAGAGCCTCGTGTCCAGAAGTACCCACATAAGTACTTGCAATAAGAGAGTCCATATTTCTGGACAATACACTAAAAACACCGTCAAGTCCACCCTGGTGACTGGTTCCTCCAGCTGTGATAGGATATCCAGAAGAATCCGCCGTAGAAGCAACAAAAACATATCCACCACCACGCTGTACCTCAATCTCACCACGAAATCCGTCACCGTAATTGAACCTTAAACTATCATTAAAGCCTTCATTATTTTCTCCACCCAAAAAGCTGGATCCAAAAAGAGAAGTACCCGATGAATTGATCGCACTAACGAACATATCGGATCCATTTGCAAAGGTGTAATATTCGGCTACGGCTTGATTTCCTCCGCCAAAAGAAGTGTCATGGGCATTGCTCGTTGTAGGAAAATCTGAAGAGCCCGTTAAACCCAATACATATAAGTTTCCAAACTCGTCGCAATCTAAACTATGTGGCTGGTCAAGATTAGCACCTCCTAAATAAGCCGACCAAAGCAGCTGGCTGCCGTCTGCACTAAACTTACTAACTGCCGCATCAAAAAACCCTCCATTGAAAGTCACATCGAAGGAGCCTAAAACAGTAGGGTAACCTGTATTAAAAACTATCCCTCCACCAAATGCATTTCCATTGTCATCAAAGGTTGCTGTGTAACCGAAGTTATCTGCAGATGACCCAGAATAGGTGCTAAAAATATAAATAGGGTCAATTACAAGTGTTTGAGAAAGGTCATAAGCACCCAGAACATATTTAACATGGTCTTCCCCTTTCTCATAGTGTGCTTTGATTTCATTTGCACCCTGATAAGCGAGGGGCAATCCTTCCTCTATGATTCCAATTCCCGTAGATAAACGTACTTTTTTTCGGTCTACCTCGATGGCATCCACACCGCCATAAGCTACGGTGATTAAAGAGGGGTCTGCGCCGGGAGACACGACCCAGTCATATTTAACACCACCGGCAGCACTATAAACTACAAGATCAATTCCCGGGTAAACATTTTTCGCCCTTAATTTTTCAAAGGACGGCACACTAGTACGCCAAGAACTCTGCTTACCCAAGTAAAAGTGATTTTGATGTGGCATTTGTGCTTCCCCCGACCAAGTCAAACGTCTAGCACCGGGGAACTTCACAGAGAAATGAACAAAGTGAAGGGTATCAGCGTAGTGATGGTGTTTATCTTGATCATGTTCAGGATGAAAATCATCTGAACTGAGAATACTAAAAACCAAGGAGTCTGGAGTCAAAAACAAGGCATTAGCTCCAAAACGATGAACATATCCGAAAGGCTCGTCCCATTGCCCATCATTACCTACAAAGCCTTGCTGGGCTGACGCCAAAGCACTGCTGATGAGTAGAATGATTAACAATAGTTTACGCATAAGAAGCAAGATAACTACTATCCTAACGAAAACCTTGATAGATTGTGCACGGATCGCCTAGCTAGGCTAAAACTTTCTAATATTCATCCGCATTAGCACTTTCTCCTTGCGCCATTAAAAATGCTTTCAGGAACCTCGCTATATTGCCATTCATGACACCTTCTACATCTGAGGTCTCTTCCGCTGTTCTCACATCTTTGACCAATTTATAGGGGTGCATTACATAATTTCTGATCTGCGAACCCCACTCAATTTTTTTCTTTCCTGCTTCAATCTCCGCTCGCTTTGCGTTGCGCTCAGCAATTTCCTGCTCATACAGTTGAGACTTCAAAAGCTGGATGGCCTTTTCTTTATTCTTTAATTGGGAACGTGTTTCTGTATTTTCAATGACAATACCACTTGGCTTATGCCTTAAACGAACACCTGTTTCAACCTTATTTACATTTTGACCACCTGCTCCAGAAGAACGGAACGTATCCCAGGTGATATCACCTAGACTTATCTTGATGTCTATAGTGTCATCTACTAATGGAAATACATAAACCGATACAAAACTAGTATGGCGCTTTGCATTGGAGTCGAAAGGCGATATTCTTACTAATCGATGAACGCCATTTTCTCCTTTCAAAAATCCAAAAGCAAAATCACCCTCAATTTCAATGGTCACTGTTTTTATTCCGGCGACATCTCCCTGCTGCAAGACTAGCTCCTTTGTGGTGTAACCTTGTTTTTCGGCATACATGATGTACATGCGCATGAGCATACCTGCCCAGTCACAACTCTCTGTTCCGCCGGCTCCAGCCGTGATTTGGAGTACTGCGCTCAACTTGTCTTCCTCGCCACTTAACATGTTCTTGAACTCTAACTCTTCAATCCAATTCTCACAAGACTTAAAAGCCTTAGTTAAATCCGTTTCCTTTAGTTCACCTTCTTTAAAGAATTCTAAACTCAATTCCGCTTCTCCGAACAAGGAAGCTGCTTTTTCATATCCTTCCACCCAAAACTTCACGCCACGAAGAGCCTTCATGGTGATTTCCGCCTTCTTTGGATTATCCCAAAAGCTAGGCGCGGCAGTCTTCTCCTCTTCATTAATGATGTGGATTCGCTTTTGCTCTAAATTCAAATAACTCTGCAAACGAATCAGTCGTTCACCCAATGCTTTGATTTGTTCTGATGTGACCATAGAATAGCAAAGTTAAGCATCCCGTGCTATCTTCACGCAGAATCTAAAGCTTCTAAACAATGTTTACCGTAGACCTCCGTAGTGATACCGTAACGCGTCCAACGACTGCCATGCGCAAAGCAATGATGGATAGCCCGGTAGGCGATGACGTGCTCGGTGACGATCCAACCGTAATCAAACTAGAACGAATGATGGCCGAGAGGTTTGGCACCGATTCTTCTATGTTTTGTGTATCCGGCACTCAGGCAAATCAAATCGCATTAATGTCTCACCTAAGCCCCGGTGATGAGGTGATTTGTCATCCTTACGCACACATATACAATTATGAAGGTGGCGGCATCGCGGCCAATGCCCACGCCTCTGTCGCATTCACTGGTGACCAAAGAGGCATCATGCATCCCGATGGAGTTTTATCCTGTATAAAAGCTGACGATGTTCACTTTCCAAGAACCAGATTACTTGCCGTTGAGAACACCTCTAACAAGGGCGGAGGAACCTGTTACGAATGGGAGGAAATTGAGGCACTCAGATCTGTAGCTGCTTCAAATGGATTAACCTTCCATCTTGATGGCGCGAGGCTCTATAATGCACTGGTGGAAAAAGGGCATCATGAAAGCGACTACGGCGCAGCCTTTGACTCCATTTCTATTTGTCTCTCTAAAGGGCTTGGAGCTCCAATAGGCTCTGTACTTTTAGGTTCATCTGAATTTATAGAACATGCTCGCAGAATTAGAAAGAGAATAGGTGGCGGATGGCGACAAGCTGGATTTTTAGCCGGAGCAGCAATCTATGCTGTGGAAAATAATCTAGAACGTTTGGCTATTGACCATGATGCAGCGAAAGACATGGCAGTATTCCTTGCTCAACTTCCCATGATAGAATCGGTAGTTCCACCAGAAACTAATGTGCTTATTTTCAAATTACAAGACGACCTGGATCAAGACGAATTTATCAAGCATCTTGCCGAGAAAGGTATCGGAATAAGTCAAATGGGTCCTGGAAAATGTCGCATGGTTTTTCACCTCGACATATCTCCAAATGGAATTATGCATGTAAAGAACACCCTATCAAAATTCTAAGCGATGCGGCTTTGTTCTTTTACTTCTTCAAAGGCCTTAACAATAGTCTCGTAATCATATCCTCGGCGCTGTAGTGATGAGGATATTTGTGCTTTAGTTTTACTGACAAACCACCTATTAGTAAGATATAATGCGTTCTTATATATGGTGTTAGAATCCACCAGGCCAACAATTCTATCTATGGTCACTAACGGTATGCGATGCTGCCTTAATCCTACTTTGATTTTACGCGGAGCCCAATACTTTTGATGGAGCTTACCGCGGGTATAGGCTTCTGCAAACCTATATTCATCCAAAAAATTATCCTCCATTAATGTAGCTATGACCTCCTCTTGTCTACTTCTAGGAAGCTTCAATAGATCTAACTTTCTACTTACCTCAAATGGACTGCGCTCCTGATACGCACAATAATTCTGTAGTTTACTTAAAGCCTCCGTTGTTGTCATAGTATCAATGTTAACGAAAAAACCCGGAGTGAACATAGGTTCACTCCGGGTTTTCTTTTCACTATATTACCTTAAAGGACTTTATTATCCTTATCCATAATACGCCATTCTAACATGGTGAACGCATCACGTGGTACGACTACGATTCTTTTACTGAATCTTTTCTGCCATTGCTTCTTAACACTCTTGAAGAATCCCTTCGTTATGTACGCCTCAATAAAGGGGTGAACATGAACGAAAACTTCTTTTACTTCAAGTGCTCCTAGCTTACTAGCTATAGTATCGATAACCTGTATAGGTGCTTCTACTAAACTGTCCGGATTCTGTTCTCGAGTTACGATCTTCGTTTCTGGTCGAACACGCTGCCTAGTCATCTCCATCAAACCAAACTTTGAGATAGGTAAGATCTTATGACGAGCTCTATCGCGCTTCATATCCTCAGTCATTTTGTCAAAAATAAGGCGTCTGTTTTCCGCACTATTCATGTCAATGAAATCAACAACAACCAATCCACCCATATCGCGCAGTCGCAACTGACGAGCAACTTCCTCAGCGGCCAAGAGATTTACTTGAAGTGCATTTGCCTCTTGATTCTCTGCTTTATTAGTGCGATTCCCTGAATTCACATCCACAACATGCATAGCCTCTGTATGCTCGATAATCAAATAAGCGCCCTTCGACATACTTACAGATTGGCCGAATGCACCTTTTATTTGGCGATCTACATTAGTGGATTGAAACAAAGGGGTTGGCCCGTTGTAAAACTTCACAATTTTAGAGGCACTAGGATGAATACCATCCAAATACTCTTTTACCTCTTCAAACAAGTCTTGATTATCGATGGTAATCGATGCAAAACTTTCGTTAAAAACATCGCGCAAGAATGCGCTAGCTCTATTCATTTCACGAAAAATTCTTACCGGCTTTTTAGATCGTTTAATGCTTTTGTGAAGAGTTTTCCACTTTCGCATTAAGTTGTCTAAATCAACCTGTAATTCCTCCGCGCTCTGTCCTTTTGCGACAGTACGTATGATGACACCAAAGCCCTTCGGCTTGATGCTTCTGACCAATTTTTTAAGCCTGTCCTTTTCGTCTCGTTCGCGTATTTTTTGACTTACGCTCACACGATTAGAGAATGGTACAAGCACTACAAAGCGACCAGCTATACTAACTTCAGCAGTGATCCTAGGCCCTTTCGTTGAAATAGGCTCCTTGGTTATTTGAACCAAGATTTGATCTCCTTGCTTAAGGACATCCCCAATATTTCCCTCTTTTTCAATGTTTGAGGTACTTTCAAAATTGGTGATGTTTGATTGCTGCTTGCCATTTAAAGTTCGGCGAAGAAACGTTCCCCAGGAATTTATCTGCGGCCCTAGATCGTGGTAGTGCAAAAATGCATCTTTTTCATAACCAACATCTACAAAGGCAGCGTTTAGGCTAGTAGCCAACTTCTTAACGGTGCCTAAATAGACATCGCCAACGGAGAAACTGTCATCTCCTTTTTCCTGAATTAGTTCTTGTAATCGCCCGTCTTCTAGTAGTGCAATGTCTGCTCGGTCAGAATCAGCACTAATGACTAATTCTGTACGCATAACTATGGCTTACTTTTTCGTCTTGTGACGATTCTTTCTTAGACGCTTTTTACGCTTGTGCGTTGCTATCTTATGTCTTTTACGTTTTTTTCCGCTTGGCATAATGCTAATTTTTTAGTGTTATTAATTCTGGAAATCCGTAGCAAAATCATTGATTCGATTTGCTTCTGGATATGTTTCTAAATAATCATTTGCTGTTGTCACTGCTTCCGCAGTATCACCTACCTGAAGCATCGCTTGGACCTTGTTCAGGGTGTACAACTCTTCTTCCGGGTGCAACTGGCTAAGTTGATGGAACCTATCTACAGCCTTCTCCCACTGGCCACTCATCATAGAAAAATTACCCAACCACATGAGTGCCTTCTCATGGTTAGGATCTTCCTTTAAAACCTCCAACAACATACCTATAGCCACCATAGGCGAACCTTCTCCACTTTGAATGATCGCTACAGCTTCATCCACTTTGGTATCCAGTCCACTTAACGCCACGACCTCATCCTCTCCTTGATCCTCGTTGTAAGGAGTTCTAGGAAGGTTAAAGATAGCGAATGCTGTGATTACAGCAACGGCCAATACTATGAGTTGATTACGTTTCAATTTATCCTTCTACTGGTACGTTTTCTTTAACACCTTCAACGAAAACTTTCGCAGGCTTAAATGATGGTATGTAGTGAGCGGGTATGACAATAGTCGTATTTTTAGAGATGTTACGCCCTGTTTTCTGTGCACGTTTCTTCACGATGAATGAACCAAAACCACGGAGGTACACATTGTTACCGTCTTCAAGGCTATGTTTAATCTCTTTCATGAAACTTTCTACAACAGCTTGTACATCTCCTCTTTCCATTCCCGTTTTATCAGAAATTTTAGTTACGATATCTGCTTTAGTCATTTGCTCTTTGTTTTTAAGTCCTAATCGACTGGTTATTGAGGGGCGCAAATATACGTGTATATTACTTATTTACAGCCTCTAATGAGTATTTTTATGTTTAACCCAACATACTGCCGTGGACACCTTTAACACCTTTAGAATCAACATAGAAGAATACTATACTGTCCACAAAAGGGAACTTCCTTGGCGTAAGGATAAGCCGGTGGCGTATGAAGTTTGGCTCAGCGAAATCATCATGCAACAGACTCGCGTTGCACAAGGAACACCATATTATGAGAAAATTCTTACTGCATTTCCCAATGTAGAAACACTTGCTTCTGCACCAGAAGATGAATTACTCGCCCTATGGACCGGTTTAGGCTATTATAATCGAGCTCGTAACCTGCAAAAGGGTGCCCGCCAGATCGTTCAGGAACATGGCTCAAAACTACCAAGCTCTTATAAAGAGCTTTTAACAATCGCTGGTATCGGCCCTTATACTGCTGCTGCGATTGCGAGCATCTGTTTTAACGAAGTCATTGGCGTTGTTGATGGTAACGTTTATCGAGTTTTGAGCAGGTATTTTGGAATTGACACACCTACGAACAGCAGTAAAGGAATAAAGTTGTTTCAGGAAATGGCCAATGAATGCATTAAGGGTACTTCTTCACCAGCAAATTACAACCAGGGAATTATGGAGTTCGGCGCATTGCAGTGCACTCCGAAAAAACCTGCCTGTTTCAGATGTCCAATAATTTCGGAATGCGCTGCGTTTCAGAACGGACAAACCTCTGAATTACCCGTAAAGCTGAAAAAATCCAAGCGAAATGCTAAAGAGTTTCATTTTGCCGTTGTTCAGGCGGCAGGAAAATGGGCATTACGTAAAAGAGATACGAAAGGCATCTGGGCTGGTTTGTATGAGTTTCCTCAGCTATCATCGAAGCCAACTCATGGTCAACTCTTACAAGATCCCATCGTACATAAACTTACACATTTAGATCTTACATGTCATTTTTGGGAAGTACCTCAAGACCTCTTAAGCGAACCGTCAATATTTTATTCAAAGGAAGAAATGACCAAGCTAGGCATGCCGATTATCATCGCAAATTTTGTTGAAAATAAGCTCAAGCCTACCTGATGAAAAAAACTAACTTTGTAGTATCGTTTACACATAGAAAATACAGAACATGGCTGGAACATTAAACAAAGTAATGCTGATAGGAAACCTAGGCAAGGATCCTGAAATAATGCATTTTGAAAACGGAGGCTCCCTGGTTAAATTTCCAGTTGCAACGTCTGAAACCTATACGAATAGAGAAGGTCAGAAGGTTACTAATACAGACTGGCATAGCGTTGTCATCAATGCGAAAGGCTTGGTTGATGTTGCTCATAAATACCTAAAAAAAGGTCATAAAGTCTATTTAGAAGGTAGAATCAAGACCCGAAAATGGCAGGATCAAACTGGTGCTGACAGATATACCACTGAAATTCAAGCAAATCAAATGACCATGCTAACCTCGCGTGCTGACGGTGAATCGAATTCAGGGTATGGAAACGAAAATCAAATACAGACTCCCGTATCCGCTCCTCTGCCCTCCGCACCAAATAATAGCGGTCAGCAGGAAGAGGATGACCTTCCTTTCTAAGTCGAACGAAAAACCAAACATTGGAAACAACGTCTGAAATTTTATCCGATTTCTATTATTTAGCCAGCTCTTCTATTTCCATAGGGGCGGTGATATCCTTGTTTATTTTGGCCGTACTGTTGTTAATGTCTGCACTTATTTCAGGCTCAGAGGTTGCGTTCTTCTCCTTGAGCGCAGCGGATCTAGAGACTATAGACGAAGAGGGTAAAAATCACCAAACTATTAGGGATTTATTGGGTAAGCCCGAGGAATTACTAGGCACCATCCTTATTGCCAACAACTTTGTTAACGTAGGTATAGTTATTTTATCCTCTTACGTACTCAATGAAACATTCACAAACGACCAATGGAGTCCTCTACTCAAATTCGCAGTAGAAATCATCTCGATAACAGGAATGCTATTGCTGTTTGGAGAGATTTTACCTAAGGTATATGCGAATGCTGCACGACTAGAATTCGCAAAGAAAACAAGTCCGTTACTCCGTAGAATACACTTCGTTCTTAGACCACTGAGCAGCAGGCTAAGTAAAATCGTGAATCGGATCAATATCGAGGGTCGGGGACCTAGTTTAAGCGTGAATGATCTAGAGCAAGCATTAGAGCTTACGAGTGAAAATATGACCCCTGATGATGGGCAGCGCATACTTCAGGGTATTGTTCGCTTTGGGTCAACTGCCGTTAAAGAAGTGATGACTCCGAGGACATCTGTTATCGCCATGGACGTCACTGCTAAGTACTTCGAAACGTTGAGACACATCACAGAAAGTGGCTATTCTAGAATCCCGGTTTATGAAGAAAATCTGGACCAAATCAAGGGACTCTTGTACGTAAAAGACTTATTGCCTTACATGGATGCCAACGATGCATTTGCTTGGCAAGACTTAGTTCGTACTCCCTTTTTCGTGCCGGAGAGCAAGAAGATAGACGATCTTTTAAAGGAATTTCAGCAAAGAAGAATTCACCTTGCCATAGTAGTGGATGAGTTTGGAGGCACCTCTGGGGTAATTTCTTTAGAAGATGTACTCGAAGAAATCGTTGGAGAGATTTCGGATGAATTTGACGATGATGACCTCGTATATAGCAAGTTAGATGATTTCAACTTTGTATTCGAAGCACAGACACCGTTGATTGATTTTTGTAGAGTGATACAGCGTCCAAAAGATACTTTTGATGCTGTAGACGGAGAAAGTGACACGCTGGCTGGCTTGGTCCTTGAACTTGCCGGAAAGTTCCTCGAAAAGGGTCAGACAATTAGTCATGAGCGCTTTACTTTTAAGGTAGAGAGTGTGGACCAGCGCAAACTTATTAGAATCAAAGTAACCATCAACCCTGAAACTTAATGCGCTCTATACACCTCATAATATCACTTTTCTTAGGCATCGTTTCATGCACTAATGCACCCATCGCACGGCCTACGGGTTTTATGAGAATTGGGCTTCCAGCTAGCAATTCCTCCATCGCATTAACGTCAGATTTCTGCGGTTTTAACGCACAGATTAAAGACCATGTGAAGGTGACCTATACAGACAGCGTGAATTGTTGGGTGGACCTGGTCTATCCGGATATAAAAAGCACCATACAACTGACTTACAAGACTATTGACTCCAACTTAGATGAACTGCTTGTTGAAGCTCAGAAACTCGCTTATAAACATACGGTTAAAGCTACAGGGATGCGTGAGCAAGAGTTTTCTTATCAAGACAGTCATGTCTACGGTATGTACTATGAAATGTCAGGTGCATCAGCAACTACCACACAGTTTTACGCCACGGATAGTAATTCGCATTTCCTCAGAGGAGTAATGTATCATTACAGCGCGCCCAACCCGGATAGTTTAGCTCCAGTAACCGATTTTATGAGGTCTGAAATATTAAGTTTCATCTCCTCTTTACAATGGAAATATGGGGAATAGAAAATTATTATTCGTAGCCGCGACACCTACAGAGGCTAGTCTCGTTTGTAACTTTTTAGAAGCTAACAGTATTAAAGTAGAAATGGAACACTATACCATGGCTTCTGTATTGCCAATTGGAGGTAGCTTATCCATTAAAGTATTCGTTTTTGAAACGCAATGGGAACAGGCATTTGAACTCCTTAAGTCTTACGCACAGAGAGAAATAGAGGATAGCTGATCGAAGATAGAATTGCAATACTTAAAACTAAGTGAATGGGCTGCATAACCTCAGGAAGACCTAAAAAGTAGAGTACTAAACCTACTGTCCACTCCAGTCCAATACCAAATATCAAAGCATTGAAACCCGGAATACTTGCCTTGGTCGCTCGTTTGGCATAAACAAGAATACTTGCAACCACTAAAATTAACCAAGCGAATGATCTATGGATCTCTGGTAAGGAAGATTTTATTCCCGGAATAATATCCATTCGCTGCGTCATTCCATTATCGAGGGCAGCATCAACCAACTCTCGCGTTTGTGTACCTAGGAATATCTGAGTGATCGTTAGTGATAAGAGTATTAATAATGTGACAACCACAACTTTAGGAAGTCTTGGGGCCTCTGTTTCGTTGCGTGCTCTCAACACTAACAACAACAGTACAATACCCACGGAGCCCATCATGTGAATCGTGATCTGGTTTGGAACAAGGTTCCCATCAACCACGGTCTTACCAAGCCAAGCCTCAAACAACAACAAAAACAGCACTGCAACGGATAAAATAGCATTCAAGGGATTCTTTCGGACACTTATAATGGCTAAAACCGCCAAAATTAAAATAGGTATACCGCTCAGCGCCCCGATAAGACGGTTTATAAACTCTATCCAGGTATGAACAGGATTGAAAATACTATAATCGTGACGATCATATTTAGACCAATTGAGCTGGTTAAAGGTGGTTGAAGTTGTGAAATCTGAATTGGCCACCCAAAAGTGGTTGTATTGTAAGATCATCTGACCTTCCTTAAACCCTCTGTTGTCTCGCCACGTAAGCGTTTCGACATCCGTAGGAGGAATCGTATAGCCAAAGCACTGGGGCCAGTCTGGACATCCCATTCCCGAGCCAGTTGCGCGAACTATAGAGCCGGCAAGTATCACCAGAAAAATAAACACCAGTGAAATAGTTGCAAGACGCTTAATTATAGGACTCCTCATTCTTAACTGTTATTTATTTATCAATACAGCGTCATATAGACCTCCACCAGCAACTCCTGCTACTGCAGCTAAGATATCATCGTTCGATATTAAGGTAGAATCGAAGGACACGGTTGCGGTACTGTCTTCAAACACAATAGAAAAGCGTTCTACGCCACCAGTTGCATTCAATTTCTTCTCAATAGCACCTTTGCAGCCCATGACACATGTCATCCCAGAAATAAATAATTTAGACTCTGCATTAGGAATAACCGCGTCAGCCAAATGAACCGGATTAGACGGTATCGCCAATACCTCAGGCTCTTGGTTTCCGCAAGAAAACAAGAACAGCATTGCTAGAAATAAGAAGCCGTTTTTCATCTCAATTATTATTTTTTCAAAATTACGTTCCATTTTCCCATTCATTGCTTCAATTGTCACAATTTTGCAGCATGAAGACAACTACACAAAATTACCGTCCACTCCTTCCGTGGATCATGTTCATTGCGCTTGCTATGATATGGGGATCGTCGTTTATTTTAATGAAAAGAGGTCTTGGAAGCTTTACCTATAGCCAAGTTGGAACGCTACGTGTAAGTATTGCGGCGATTTTCATGAGTATAGTTGGTATTCGTCATTTCAAATACTTCATGCGAAAGGACTTATTCCCGTTAATCATTGTTGGCTTCCTTGGTAATGCCATACCCTATGTCCTGTTTCCTTTAGCTGTAAACCACTTAGATAGCGCCGTAGTAGGGATTACAAACTCCCTCGTTCCGTTGTTTACTGTTCTTATTGGTGGCTGGTTCTTTGGCCAGCGTGCGACAGGTCTCCAATGGCGAGGTGTAGCTGTAGGATTGATAGGAGCGGTCATTTTAATCCTTCCTGTTCAAAGTATTTTGAATGGTGGGTTTCAAATAAAAGGAGAGCTGGGTTATGGTCTTTTTGGCGTGCTTGCAACTATGATGTACGGCACTTCAGTCAATACCTTGAAAATGAAGCTTCCGCATCTTAAGGCTGTTACGGTGACCACCTTGAGTCTGGCAACAGCTGCACCATTCACCATTACCTATAGCCTAATGAGTGGGGTCACAGATGTTTTTAGGGATGATCCTCAAGCATGGCATAATTTCTTGTACATCTGTATTTTAGGGATCGTTGGCAGTGGTGTTGCGGTGATCCTTTTCAATAGGCTCATCCAGTTAACGACTGCGTTGTTTTCCTCCTCTGTCACCTATGCCATTCCAATTGTAGCTGTATTTTGGGGCATTTTAGATGGTGAACATTTATTATGGAATCACTTACTCGGACTTGGTGTCATAGTAACCGGAATCTATCTGGTGAATTCCAAAAGAGAAAAAAAGGCGACCAAGAAAATCCAATAGCACCTATATCCATGGCATGTCTGCCCATGAGAAACACAAAATCTGACTAAAGATGAAGCCCCCCGATCGCAAGCGATCGGGGGGCTTAAAAATTCAAATTATTTGCGCGGTCTGTTACTTAAATAAACTCTTTTTGACCTCGCTATTTAGTTTAATAGAATCTACAGTAATAACATAGCTCTGCGGGCCTGCAGTTTGCTCTATTACTTTCTGAAATTTAATTCCATCTATTTCCTGCCATTCGCGAACCGTTGTCGTGACGGAAATCTCGCCTTGAGGTGTTTCCTGAGTCTCCGTACTTTTATAGAGCAAACCGGTGGCCAAGTCGAAATAGAACGTCTTATCTTCTTTTGACACTTGGTAGACTGATTTTCCATCAAGTATAGTTTGACCTTCAAAATTGAATTTTTCAATTTCAACCAACCAACCTAGCTCGTCCACCACATAGGCAGCCTGACTTTTTAAATCTTCAAGCTCCTCACCTTCCAAAGCACCACTTCCTTGCATGCCACTTTTTTCGCCTTTTCCATCCTTGTAGAGCATTTTCATGACGGTCATGCCTTGCATCGTTTGCTCCATCATAAATGATCCAGGAGACATTTTAGCCGTGTTCATACTCAATGTACCTGGCATACCTGGGATTTCAATAGATGCTTCCTGATGAATTGCTGTCAATGCCTTTAGATTCTCTATGCCTCCCAAGGCAGTATAGTATCCGTTAAATACGTTCATCAGAGAAACCCCTTCAGGCATGAATAGAAAAGTAGGTGATTCAGTAGGCTGGCCGTCCTTGTTATAGTATTCCACTGTACCGAAAGCATTTAAGCCTGCTGCTACATCTTGCGCCTTACCGACCACGGTAATCGTGATATTTTCAATATTCATGTACTGTTTTGAAACGCGGAGCACATCCTCTGCCGTTACTGATTCTAATCGACTCAAGTAATTGTTGTAGTAATCAGTAGGCAATCCGTAACGTGCGATGTTCAGTGCAAAGCTTGCTGCACTAGACGTACTTTCTAAAGACCGGCCGAATGATCCACTTAAGCTGGCTTTTGCAGCAATTAAATCATCTTCTGATGCCTGCTCTGTTCTTATTCTATCAATCTCATATAGAAATTCAACGATTGCGGAATCTGTCACACCATTTCTCACCTTTGCAGAAGCACCAAACGTACTGTTTAGCTGATCTACACCGAAGTTAGAATACGCACCATAGGTAAACGCCTTGTCCTCGCGAAGATTCGTAAAAAGTCTACCAGACATTCCACCTCCAAGGATTTGATTGGCAATACGCAATGGCTCTATATCCACATGTCCTTGCGGTAGGTCAATAACATTGCCCAACCAGACCACAGACTGAACCGCGGAAGGCTTGTCTACCATCACAACTCTCGAAGCCACGGGCATAGCTGTCTTTGCATACGTAAGAGCCGGTACTTCAGAAGCTTCCCATTTCTTCAATGCTTTACCAAGTTTCTTTTTAGCATCCTTGACCGTGATATCACCAATCACCACCATGTAAGCAATGTTTGGTCGGAAATAGGTATTGAAGTAAGCTTTACAATCTTCAAGAGTGATGGCTTCAACGCTAACGTCTGTCATAACCTCACCATAAGGGTGGTTTAATCCATAAAGAGCAGCCCCCTTTAAATTACCTGAAATCGCATCAGGGTCGTCTGCATTTGCTTGTAGACCTGACGTCATTTGAGATTTTAATTTTGTGAACTCGTCTTCCGGGAAGCTAGGGTTCAACAGTACATCAGATAAAATTGTAATCAGGTTATCCGTGTACTTACTCAAACCACCAACATTGATGGAAGATGATCCTGTAGATAAATTGGCTCCCATAAAGTCAACCTCTTCATCCAACTCAGCTTTAGTCCTTGTTGAGGTACCTGCACCAATCATATCACCCGCAATACTGACATAACCAGCTTTTTCTCCTTCAATTATAGGATCGCGATCTAACAACAGTGTCATGCTGATTCGCGGTAATTTATGATCTTCAACTACGAATACTTTTAATCCGTTTTTCAACTCAAAGCTCTCATAAGAAGCAATAGTTGGTGTCCTTGCTGGCCCTGGAGTAGGTGCATTAGAACGGTCGATAGTCACTTGCGCCGTCAAAGTAAAGGCTGCAAAAAGTGCTACTATAGAATATATATACTTTTTCATATGCTAGGCTTATTCTGCTGCTTCAGCAGTAGGTTCTTCACTCTTTGGCAAGTACTTCAGGACAACTCTATTGTCCTTTACAAGGTACTTCTTCGCAACTCTTTGAATGTCTTCGCGAGTTACACTGCGGTAGCGTTCTATCTCTGTGTTGATATAGTTTGCGTCCCCGTAATAGGTATGGTAATCTGCTAAAGACTCTGCTATACCCGCCATTTTCGAATTACTTTGAATAAAGTTACTCTCCATCTGGTTCTGAATCTTCTGGAATTCTCTTTCTGTAATCAATTCATTCTGTAGCTTCTGAATTTCTTCCTCCAAACCAGGAGTCATGTCATCAATAGTTTTTCCTGCATTTGCTAGTGAAAAAGTGATGAATGCGCCACCCTGCTCCAATGAGAAAGGAAAGGCAAATACTTGCAGTGCGGTTTGATCCTCATCCACCAAGCGCTTGTACATTCTAGAGGAAGGTCCTCCGCTTAACACAGAACTTGTCATCTGAAGTGCATACGCATCGTCAGATGTTTGCGGGGGCATTCTATAGCCCATCATCATTGCAGGCAGTTGAATGTTGTCATATATAATTGCCACTTTCTCGCCACCCAAAGCCGGCTCTTGAACCGTAGGCTGAACAACGTCAGCTCCTCTTGGGATATCTGCGAAGTAAGCCGCAATCAATTCTTTAGTTTTCGCAATATCTATATCACCAGCGATACTTAAAGTCGCGTTGTTGGGAATATAGAATTTCTTGTAGAACGCCATGAACTCATCTAGTTTAGCGGCATTCAAGTGATCCATAGAGCCTATAGGAACCCAGTTGTAAGGATGGTCAGAATACAAACGTTTCATCATATTTTCCAACCATGATCCATAAGGCTGGTTGTCTACACGCTGGCGTTTTTCTTCTTTTACTACCTCTCGTTGCGTTTCCACGCCTATCGTTTGAATGTTTGCATGCAACATGCGCTCACTTTCTAACCATAGACCCAATTCCATTTGATTGGAAGGCAGTAGTTCAAAATAGAAAGTCCTGTCCTGAGAAGTGTTTGCATTTAGTGCACCTCCAGCGTTTGTGACATAGCTATCGAACTCACCACGCTCAATGTTTTCCGATCCCTCGAACAACAGATGCTCAAAGAAATGTGCAAAACCCGTACGTTCGGTTTCTTCGTTTTTACTTCCTACGTGATACAATACAGTTACCGCAGCAATAGGAGTGGTATGATCTTCGTGAAGAATAACGTGGAGTCCGTTGTCCAGGTCATACTCTTCAAATTCGATTTGATTTTGAGCACTTAGAGATCCTGAAAAGACCAATGCACCCAACATGATGATATTTTTCATGTATTACTTTTTTTTGAATAGCAGCTCAAATATACATGGTGATTAAGCCTTAAAAAGAATAAACCCCTCTCCTTTTTTCAATCTTGGTTATAAAAAGAATTGTTATTAAAAGAGTTGTCCTATATTTGCACCCCATAAAAATCAAGTATAATGTACGCAATTGTTGAGATAGCAGGGCTTCAATACAAAGTTGAGAAAGACCAACGCTTGTACGTAAACCGCTTGAATCTTGAAGAAGGAGCTAAGGTTAAATTTGACCGCGTTCTTTTAATAGAATCAGACGGCGACGTAGAGGTTGGCGCCCCAGTTATAGACGGAGCTAAAGTAGAAGCTACTGTCAACGGAGAAGTTAAAGGTGATAAAGTTCTGATTTTCAAAAAGAAGCGCAGAAAAGGATACCAAAAATTGAATGGCCACCGCCAGAAATTTACTTCTATCACTATTAATAAAATCACTGCAAAAGCTCCAGCCAAAAAGGCGGCAGCTGAAGCAACTGAAGAAAAAGTAGTCGCTCCTAAGAAGCCTGCAGCTAAAAAGCCCGCAGCTAAGAAAGCAGCTCCTAAGAAAGCAGTAGCTAAAGCAGACAAAAAATAAGATATGGCTCACAAGAAAGGTGTCGGTAGTTCAAGAAACGGACGTGAATCAGCAAGTAAGCGATTGGGTATCAAGATTTTTGGTGGCCAAGAAGCAATCGCAGGAAACATTATCGTACGTCAGCGTGGTACAAAACACAACGCTGGTGAGAATGTAGGTATAGGTAAAGACCATACTCTATTTGCTCTAGCAGACGGTAAAGTAGAATTCCGCAAAAGAAAAGACGATAAATCTTACGTAAGCGTCGTTCCTGTCGCTTAATTAGATCGTAGAAATCATAAATAGACCCGTAGCTCTCTGAGTTACGGGTTTTTTCGTGAGGTTACGTTTCATCATTCGCTCCCCCAACGCTCAGACAGAAGCGCACCAAAATCCGCAAATGACCTTGCAGGCGAGATGTAATCTTTGACCATTGATTCACCACTTGCACCGTTGTACGCAACACGCGAAAATAACATGATCCTCATCTGGGCGGTAAAGTAAGGTCCTATAATAGGTACGTGGCGAAGAAAACTAAAGGCTCGCATTCTATTCAGCCAGGGAATTCTGTGCAATAGTTGCACCTTTAACTGAAGTCCTAAGCCGCTTGCCATCCCCATAACAAGCTCGTTAAAGTCTATGTTTTTAGATACTGCCGTAACGGGTGAGGTCATTCGACTTTCATGGCACATTCGAACGATCATCGCTACGTCCCGTACATCTACTACTCCGCTGCAACCCTCTGTAATGAACGGAAGGGAATTATCATAAACCCGCTGCCACAGTTTCTGTGGAGCACTTGCCTTAGGGCCAATGCCTAGAATAACTCCCGGACGAACAATGGACACGGACATTCCCTCTGCCTGCGCACGCCATACACCGAGCTCACTTTCCATCTTACTTAAAGCATAATCACTACTACCCGCTTTTGACCTGTTCGGATGAAAGTCTTCTGGATCTAAAGTTTCTGATTCCCCTAATGGCGCTGTTCCTCCTAATACTGCAACTGAACTTACGTGGCTGAAATGCGCCACTTCCAAAAGTTCAGCTAAAAGCAAAACCTCATCGGTCAATTTGGCATTTGACGTGCTTTTTGAGGTGCCAGGGCTTATGTTGATCGTCGCTGCTGCGTGGATTACCTCGCTTGGCATAGGAAAGTCATTTTTAAGACAGTATTGATCTAAAATATCGACGGTGTTGTGTGCATTTAACAGCTCGCACGCCACAAAATGGATGTTTTTATGAGTTTTAATGGTGCCTTCCGCAAGTTTATAGAAGTCTTCTACCCAATCAATTTGATCAAGACTTGATGACGCTCTAACCGAACAAATCACTTGCCCTGTATAGGCTGAAGAAGATCCGAAGCCAAGAAATTCTGCCAAGAGAAAAGAACCTAACTGGCCCGTGGCTCCTGTTAAAAAAATAGTTGGTGTAGAATCCATAGCATTTGAACGTTCTGTGAAAGTAGTGGTTATTATTTTTGCAGTTCAATACTTCCTTCATGAAAAAATCGGATATCCTAAAGGCCCTTGAAAAGGTAGGTACAAGCACAGCGCCAAACATCGTCAGTGGTGGTCTCGTTCGCAATATTCAAATCTTTGGTGACGAAGTAATTATTGATGCGGAAAGCGTAAGCCCAACTCTGCAAGCCAAAAAGAAATTAGAAGTAGATATCATAACAGCCATTCACAATGATGTGAATGCCGAAGCTAAAATCATCGTTCATGTTACCGTGAGCGAAAAAGCGAAAGAAGTCGCTGCAAATGTTATTAAAGGTGCTTCCATACCTGGTGTTAAAAGCATCATTGCCATAGCTTCAGGTAAAGGAGGTGTTGGGAAGAGCACGGTTACGGCAAACTTAGCTGTTACGTTGCATAAAATGGGCTTCAAAGTGGGTCTTATAGATGCTGATATTTACGGTCCATCAGCACCACTTATGTTTGACATCCAACATGCCAAACCACTCACGGTTCATGTCGACGGAAAAAACCTCATGGGACCTGTGGAAGGCTATGGGGTTAAGCTGATGTCGATAGGTTTCTTTGCCAATACCGATCAAGCTGTGGTATGGAGAGGTCCTATGGCAACAAAGGCCTTGACGCAGATGATACACGATACGCATTGGGGCGAATTAGATTTCTTATTGATCGACTTACCTCCCGGCACCGGTGACATCCATTTGAGCATGGTCCAAAATCTTCCTGTGACAGGTGCTGTGATAGTCAGCACGCCTCAAAAGGTTGCACTTGCTGATGCCCGTAAGGGTGTCGCCATGTTTAAAATGGAGCAAATCAACGTCCCTGTTTTAGGAATTCTTGAAAACATGAGCTACTTCAGCCCTCCAGAGCATCCTGAAAAGAAGTATTATCTGTTTGGCAAAGAAGGTGCACAGAAATTAGCAAAGACTATGGAGGTGCCGTTTTTAGGGGAGCTACCGCTTATACAGAGTATTAGAGAAGCTGGAGATGTTGGTCGACCAGCGGCATTACAAGAAGGAACGAATATTCCGTTGGCTTTTGACGAAATCGCTCGTAATATTGTAAGTGAAGTTGCAAAGCGCAATAAAGACCTACCGCCAACAGAAATAGTTCGCATCACAACGATGGCGGGCTGTTCTCCAAAAAAATAATTGCTTGTGAATTCACTACACGAAAGAATTGAAAAAGCTCTTGATGAAGTAAGACCGTTCCTCGCTAATGACGGTGGGGATGTATCGTTCGAAAGAATTGACGGAGATACTGTAGAAGTAAAATTTCACGGGTCTTGCGTAGGGTGTAATGTCAGTGACTTCACTTTAAAGGGTGGAATAGAAACAACCGTACTAAAGTATGCGCCTGAAATCAAGCGCGTCATCGCCGTTAAAGCTTAAATCATATAACTCATGCTGCAAATTCAGCGTTTAAGACAGGAACCAGAAGCAATTATAGCTGGCTTAAAGAAGCGTGGCATAGATGCTACGCACACAGTGAACATGCTCATAGAATTGGACGGAGAAAGACGTCAGATACGTCATTCACTGGAGGACAAGCAGGCACAGAGTAATGCCCTTGCAAAAGAGATTGGCGTCTTTTTCAAAAGTGGCCGTGCTGAAGAGGCGAATGAACTCAAAGCGCAAACTGCACAGCTAAAACAAGAGATTAAGGAGCTCAATGAGAAGGTTTCTCTTCTAGAAGAGAAAGAACACGACTTATTAATATCATTGCCCAACGTTCCTCACCACAGTGTACAGGCCGGAAAGGATGAAAAAGACAATGAAGAAGTGGGACGTCATGGAGAAATCCCGTTACTGCATCAGGGAGCAAAGCCACACTGGGACTTAGCCAGCGACTACAATCTTATTAATTTCGAATTAGGCGTAAAAATAACTGGAGCAGGGTTTCCTGTTTATATTAATTATGGTGCAAGACTTCAGCGTGCCATGATTAATTTCTTCCTCGACGAGAATCGCGCAGCTGGATATACGGAGTACCAACCACCGCACTTTGTGAATGCCGCATCTGGCTACGGAACAGGTCAACTACCGGATAAGGAAGGTCAGATGTATGAAATGCCAGTAGACGGTCTTTATGCGATCCCCACTGGAGAAGTTCCTATCACCAATATTTTTAGAGACGAAATAGTAAACTCAAAAGACTTTCCCATTCAAAGTACGGGATATACTCCTTGTTTTCGTCGAGAAGCAGGTTCTTATGGAAAGGATGTACGCGGTCTAAACCGACTTCATCAATTTGACAAAGTTGAAATTGTCAACATTACAGATCCTGAATCTTCTTACGCACTACTGGATGAAATGGTGGCTCATGTTGCCAGTCTATTGCAAAAGTTAGAGCTTCCTTATCGCATATTGCGTCTATGTGGAGGCGATGCTGGGTTCACTGCAGCACTTACTTATGATTTTGAGGTTTACAGCGCAGCGCAAGAGAGATGGCTTGAGGTGAGTTCTGTGTCTAACTTTGAAACCTTCCAGGCAAACAGGCTGAAATTACGTTACAAGGATACTGATGGAAAAACACAATTATGTCACACACTTAATGGCTCCGCAATGGCATTGCCTAGAGTGTTGGCATCGCTTTTAGAAAACCATCAAACCCCAGAAGGTATTAAAATCCCAAAAGCTTTAGTTTCATATACTGGGTTTGACATGATCAAGTAATGCGAATAAGTCTCCTTCTACTTTCGTTTCTTCTTCTATTTACACATTGTAACCAAGAAGCATGGCGCGTCGAAATGACCACTCGATTAGATTCAATGGTTGTTTTGAGCGGGAATCACGAGACCGTGGTTGAAAGCATAGACAGTAATATGGTCTATGATACCTATATGAAAATGGGTGCCTTACAGATTTTTTTCAATGAAAATCTAGATGAAATGGAGAAACTTGGGATCTCAAAAAAGATGTACACAGGGCCTTTATTCCAAATGGACAACTGCGTTAAATACTATGGAAGAGTTGTTGGATCATATAGCTCAGAAATAAACACCTCCTACAATACGAAGCAGCTTGCTTCGCTAAGAAAATCAGTGGGCCGGAACCAAGTAGATAGTGTTTCTGCCATTAAATATTTTAATGACGAAGCCTTTGTGTTGCGCGATGCAGATCGTCGAATTAATAAAAGTTATGGAGGCTGTTATTCCTGTCTGAGGATCCAAGACCGTCTTTCCAATCAATTAGACTCGCTCAAGAATTTTATCTTAGCGTCTAATGTACAAGACTAAACTACTCTTACTCCTTTTACTTCCATTATCTCTTTGGAGCCAACCTAAGAATAATAGTACCAATCGCCTTTCCGATTGCGACTCTCTTCTTAGTGCACTTGACTTTAAGAACGGGATTGATTGCGTTAAAGCTTTCTACAACAGAAATCCCCAAGGTCCTGCTTATGAAAAACTTCTAGACGCCTATCTACTCGCAGGAGATTCCCTTAGTGCATGGAAACTCGTGCGAATTCAAGATAAAAAACACGGCGCTTCGAGACCTCAATACATGATTGATCACTGGCACTTAAGCGAGGCATTAAAAAGAAAAGGTCCTTTAGCTCAGGACATAGAAGATGCCATTCGTAAAAACCCATATACCATTAGAAGTGCGGGCAAACAGCTCGAAAAGTATGGCTCCATTCAATTCGCTGTTTCTTTATATGAGATCGCAGAATCCCTACGACCATCATTAAACACGGCCTTTGAGCGGGCACAACTCTACGCACAACTAGGGCAGTTTGACAAACAGTACGACGCATATTTGCTGGCGATCACTCAAAACAAAGGGAGCTACAACTCCATAAAACAGCGCATCTCGCAAAACCTTAGTGAGGATACAGAAGGAGTACACAACACTGCTATTAAAACAGCGTTACGTGGTCGAATAAAAACCAATACTGATCCAATTTTCGAAACGTTGCTTTTATTCGTTTATAAACAAGAGGGAGACTACGAAGCGGCCTTGGAATGGTTGATGGTAAAAAGCAAACAGGGTGACTTTCGGCCTGGAGAATTCATTTTACTCGCAAGAACCTGTGAACGCGCCGAAAAGTTAGTATTGGCGCAAGCATGTTATGACTTTTTAATCCTGCACTACCAAAAGACGACTTCCCAGCGTTGGTTAAATGAGGTCCTTTTGTCCCAGCTTAAATTACTGGAGGGCATGCAAGAAACGGAAAAGGCCAAGACCTTAGTAAGTGACTTTAGCACGGATGAGTGTAACCCTTGTTTTCAATGGGAATTATACCGTGCGGAATATTATTTTAAAGGGAGTGATCTTAGTGCTGTTGCCCTTTTAGAGTTGCAAGACGCATTACGGTTACTCAGATCTACCTACCGGTCTTCGTTAGAGTTGGGGATGACCTACTTGACTTCAGGAAACAACCTGCTTTTAGTTGGTCATTACGATGAGGCTTTGCTGGAATATGCCCGGGCCGAAAGTAAGCTCGGCGACTCTAGTGAGGGTGACCTAGCACGTTTAGGAAGGGCGATGTGTGCGTTTTATAGTGGCGACATTTCTTGGTCTAAAACTCAACTAGAGATTTTAATTCAGTCGACCAGTAAGTCTATCGCCAATGATGCTATGGAAAATGCTTTGTTAATTTCCGCCAACAGTGTTGAAGACACATTGATGGAAGGACTATACTTGCTCAGAGCACCTATGCTTTTAGAAGAGCGAGGAAGACTTCAGGAGGCAGAACAGGGCTATATCAAACTAAAACCTGTGCTCATCGCTAACGAGGTTTACGATGACGTTCTGTACAAACTAGGTAGGATACAACTGGAATTAGGCAAGTACACAGACGCAGCGAACACATTCTTAGAGTTAAACAGCGCAGCAGGAGAAGGAATGTGGAAAGAAGAAGGCCGTTACTATCGAGCTAAAGCAATGTTCTTAGACAAAAACACAGGGGCCCAAAAGGCATTAGAGGACTATCTCATTTCCTATCCGGCTGGCCTTTACACGGAACAAGCAAGGCAGTTCTATCGTACCTTAGCACTATGAATGAACACATCTATAACGTAACTATCGTAGTGAGCCCAGAAATGGAGAACAAATGGATGACCTGGATGAAAGCAGTCCATATCCCTGAGGTTATGGAAACCGGATTATTTCAAAGCTATATGTTTACCCAAGTATATCCAGAACAAGAACAGGACCAGCCAAGTTTTAGCATACAGTACAGGGCAATTGATCTTCAAAGTATTCAGCTTTACATGGAAATGTATGCACCAGTGCTTCAAAAGAAATCTGCTAAGGCATGGGGAAACCATGCACTCGCTTTCAGAACTATTCTGGAAGTTTTGGACGATAAATAAATGAAAGATTCTTCGATATTTGAATTAAGCAACGGTTTGCAATGTGCATTTCAGCAAAATCGGAGTACCGTGGCTCATATTGCCGTGGCAATAAAAGCTGGCTCAAGAGATGAATTAGCCCACCAGCAGGGACTTGCACATTTCATAGAACATAATCTTTTCAAAGGCACTTCCAAGCGAAAAGCGTACCATATTCTATCTAGACTAGACGATGTGGGTGGAGAGCTAAATGCCTATACCACGAAGGAAGAAACCATTATTCACGCTAGCTTTCTAAAAGGTGATGTGCGCAGAGCACTTGATTTAGTAGCCGATGTTGTCGCTAACAGCATATTTCCAATTAAAGAATTAGAAAAAGAAAAAGACGTCATTAAGGACGAAATCTACAGCTACAAAGACAGCCCTAGTGAGCGCATTTTTGATGATTTCGAAGACCTTGTCTTTCAAGGAGATCCTTTGGGCAGGAATATTCTTGGGACGCCTGAGAGCGTGGATGGATTAGACAGAGATGATATACTAGAGTTTATTGGTCGCACCTACAGTGTAGATCGTATAAAAATCGCAGTTACAGGGGCTTTTGGGCTAGAGCGTACAAAACGAATGGTTGAGGAGTATTTTGGACCTTGGAAGCCTACTGAAACGACCTGGCAAAACACCTTCGAAGGAGCATTTAAACCAGAGAAAATAGTAGAGCCAGTCGCTCAATTTCAGGACCACTATATGGTGGGATGGCGCATTCCCGGCATTTTCGATGAAAAAAGACATGCGCTTGTATTGCTCAACAATGTCTTGGGAGGACCTGCGATGAACAGCCGACTAGGATTGAACATTCGTGAGAAACATGGAATAGCCTATAATATTGAAAGCTATATGAATCTCTATACGGATATTGGTATGCTTGGGGTATATCTAGGGTGTGACTCCACCCAAACAAAGAGAGCTACAGCCCTTGTCGCTAAGGAGATAGAGAGGTTTCAAAACAAACCCTTAGGTACGTTACAGCTGAGTAAGGCCAAAAATCAATTCCTAGGCCAAATGGCGTTGGGAGAAGAGAACGGACTGAACTCCGCTATAGGTGCCGCTAGATCCCTACTACACTTTGGCAAGGTTAATACCTTTCAGCATGTAATAGGTAAAATTAGGGACATCACATCTGAAGAAATCATGGCCGTTGCAAATGAGTTTCTTACTCCAGATAAATCGTATGAATTACTTTATAAAAAACCGTAATTCATGGAATTCTTAAGTGATGACATCCATGCTTATATCAGCGAGCACACCACAAAGGCATCAGATTTTCTCAACGATCTTGAGCGAGAAACGTGGTTAAAGATCATCATGCCAAGAATGTTAAGCGGTCATGTACAAGGTCAAATTCTCAAGACCTTGTCCCTAATGAAAGCACCTACCTATATTTTAGAGGTGGGTACTTTTACGGGATATGCATCACATTTCTTAGCTGAGGGTCTTACCGAAAACGGAGAGTTTCACGCGATTGAAATTAATGAAGAGCTAGAACCTATTATCAAAAAATACTGGGCGCTTAGTCCAAAGTATGAGCAAATGCAGCTTCATATAGGGCCCGCTGCTGAACTACTAGCGCGAATTCAACGCCCCTGGGACCTGGTCTTCTTAGATGCGGATAAAAAGGGTTTGTTAGCGTACTATGAATTGTTGATTCCATTGCTGCCTGTGGGAGGGATACTACTCGTAGATAATATTCTGTGGTCCGGTAAAGTAGTTGAAGAATTGGCCCCCAACGATAAGGATACAAAAGCCATCCTTGCACTGAATAAACACATCAATATTGACCCACGTGTGGAACAAGTTATTCTTAGCGTTCGCGATGGAATTATGCTGGTAAGAAAAATATAGATTTTTTCATCGTATTCTGTATCTTGTAGGCTCAATTCAATTTATAAAAACGACTTATGAAAAAAGTTTTACTCCTTGCCGCAGTGGCACTAGGGTTGAGTGCAGTTGGTCAAGACGCGATGAACAGCCGTTTGTTGCAGACCGAGATCACTCCAACCTCAGCAGCTAAAGAAAAAGTAGAAGACATCCTCATCAAGAGAGGTGGCGCATTAGATGCAAACTACGACTACACTGATTTCTTATACCAGTTCTACAGCTCAGATATGGTATTGGGCGCAATCACTACAACACCAGATTCTTCTACTGTTATCATATACAGTGATGGTACTCCGGGATACTCTTACAACCATGCAGTTGGAGCAGTATATGACTTTAACTATTACGGTTGGGGCGATAATGAATTCAACGAAACGGATCAAGTAACTATTGATTCTTTGTTCGTTGTGGGTGGTTATGACATCTTTAACAGCTCTGATACAGATAAAATACGTTTTACCATTTTCAAAGGGGCAAACGGCTTTGCAGCACCCTTCTCTGGTGTGCAATACAATGCAGGTACTTTTGCAGCGTTAGATGTGGCGGCAACACCAACTGCTAAAACCATGGATTATGCTGGTAGCACTTCTGACGGAAACCAAGGTGGCCCTACAGCTAGTAACACGTTGACTATTGACTACACATTGAGTGCGGCTGATACTTCGGTAGCTGTAGTTGGTGTCGAGGTACCAAACGGAGGCTTGACAATGAACGGCAATGAGTTATTAGGGATCTTCATTGAATACCTACCTGGTGGAAATGCAACCTCTGATACCATCAACTACCAGACCCTTTCGGGCGATATTAACCCTTTTGCGTTCTATTACTACCGTGAAGGAAACACCAGTGCACCTCAAGGATATTTTATCCAAGATTATGACAGCACATCAACGAACTGTTCGAACTTTTTGTTCAACACAACGCGTTATGCTGCTCATCCTACAGCTTCAGCTTGGAGAAATGACCAAACGAGTATCAACATGAACTATTCACACCTCATTTGGGTGGCTGCTTCTGGTACTTCTACCATGACCCTTCAGGATGCTGACCTTTCTACAGCTTCTATATTCCCTAATCCATCTAATGGAATAGTGAACATAGAGCTGAACGCTACAACATCTGCTGCAGTCACTGTGGTTGACGTTCTGGGTCAAGTGATTTATTCTTCGAACACAAGCTTCGTTGCAGGCCAGCGTCAAATGATTGACCTAAGCAGCAACGCAAAAGGTATGTACATCCTATCCGTTGAAGGTGAAGGTGTAAATACTGTAGAGCGTATTACGATCAAGTAATCCCTCATTTGCATAACACATTCCCTAGCCCGGGCTCCAACG
>Ga0209482_1000295_pt1 | contig 44831 bp, 56 predicted proteins | sample CoawatmetaG10DNA_FD_187512 | JGI IMG/M metagenome (GOLD analysis project Ga0209482, IMG submission 187512) | Marine microbial communities from the West Antarctic Peninsula - Coastal water metaG104-DNA (SPAdes) (version 2) | ecosystem: Environmental > Aquatic > Marine > Coastal ...
TCTTTTATAACAGGATTTGATATTTTAATTAATTCGGATGATCTATCAATATATTTATTAATACGAATTTTAAATATATCATGTTCATAAGAACCAACTTCTGATGTATCTTCTATAATATATTGTATTTTTGAAATAAAATTCATTATGCGTTCTGGAGTGCATTCATTTATATCAAATTCTATAATTACATCGTCTTTTAATATGGCATCATCTATTGAAAATATTCGATCTTTTGATTGTATTTGATTATACATATATCCATATTTTTTCCAATCAGCATCACTTATTGAAAGCAACTTATTAGCTGGTATTTGCATATTATCATATACAGTTTGGGATAATTCAATAATTTTTGGTGTTTCAACATAAATCTTATTAAATGCAGATTCAATATTTAAAAAAGTATGTAAAGACTCTTCACTATTTATATTTCTTATGAATGCTGAAATTTTATAGTATTTTAATTTATTGGTATCATGCTGAAACTTTCCCCAATTTCTAATTATACGATGCATTTCAATATAATCTGCTTGTTGTTGTAATTCTACTCGTTGTTGGGCTTCTTTGTTTTCTTGATTAAACCACTCTGGCCCTCTACTTGAAGTGCATGTAAAATGATATACTACGGCATTCCATATTTGTTTAATTTTTACATTGTTTAAAACTAATCTAATTAATATATCACTATCTTCTCTAGATCTTCTATACAATGTATTATGTCCGCCTATAGACAACCAAACGTCTTTATATAACGTAAATGGAGCAAAGAAGTATTCTGTTATTTTATCTTCTTTAATTGATTCTGCATATTTGTTAAACTTTTTTAAATCAAATTTAGTAGGATCAGTCCCAAAATCATATGTATGCTTTTCTCCAGAATTTCCGTGTAATGGCGGTTCAATTCTAGTTGAACATAAAATCATATTATTTTCTAAGTTTTTTAATATTTCTACATCATAGTTTTTACATATTACCATATCTGATTGTAAATATGAGACAATGTCATTCGATGCAAATTTAAACATTTCATTAATATTACGAGCATACCCATAACATATGGGAAGAGTATTCTTTAAAATTTTAAGATTTGGAAATACTTCTTTTTGAGTAAGTAACCACTCTGTTGTTCCTTGATTGTCACTATCAATGAAAACTATTATTTCATGGGTAGTATCTTTTAAATTATGGTGTAGTGAATTAAATAATAATTTTACGTGATTTAATTCATTCTTTGCTGTATTAATACAAAAACTAATTTTTTTCATTTATTTCCTTTATTGTTATCATTTCTTTTATGCCTTGTACAAGTCCTTTAAAATTTATTTCATATGAACTTGTTGATTTTAAATTTTTAATATTATTAGCAGTTGCTGTATATGATGTATCTAATACATCTTTATCATTTAATAATATTATTGGGTCTTTTTTTCTTAATTCTGTTTTTATTATATTTGCTATATCAGATAATTTATATTTTTTATCATATACACAATTAATTTCTTTATATACTGAACCAGACTCTATATAATAATCAATTAATTTTATTAAATCATCTATATAAAAAAAATCAAAATATCGATCTTTTTGTATTGATATGCTACAATGATTAAATACTTTGTTAATATTATTTTTTATAAATCTAGAGTCATTTTCTAATGGGCCAAAACATCCAAATAAACGTAGGTTATATACATTGTCAATTAAAGTAGCTGCTCTACTAGTAGTATATTTACCTAAACTATAATAATCCGTAGGAGTAATAATCTGATCAGACTCGGTGACTTGATCTATGTTAGTTGATCGATTATATTCAGCTCCTGAACCAAATATTATTATTCGATCAACTAAATTATTCATTTGTAATATATTTAAATCAGCTGATAAATTTTCTGATAATGTATATTTTGAATCATCCCCTGGATGTCCTTTTATTGCAGTATGTATGATTACATTAATACTATTATCTTTGATAAATTTTTCTATACATTCTTTATCTAATACATTTAAATCTTTACGAGTCGTAAATATCATATTATGTTTAGATATTAGGTTAGACGAACGTAAACTACGACCTATAAACCCATTTCCACCAGTAATTAATACATTCATCTTTTTAAATTTAAATAACTAGGTTTATTATTATATAAAAAATCTTCTAATGTCTTTGTGGATAATTTATTTGGTTTATATGCTATTATATTATTTAATATATCAATAACTTTTAAATCTTCTTCTGCCCAATGAGAAAATCCTAAATATCCATAATCTTTGTCTCTTCCGCCGCCTACTAGTTTAACGGGTATATTTTCGTGATGTAGATAGTTTCTTAAAAATTCAAATGGCCTATATAATAGGAATGGAGTAATTGAATATACAACAGGAATTTTGCCTTCCATTGCCATTCCAGTTGCAGCTCCAATCATTAATTGTTCTGCAGATAATACATTATGAAATCGATCTGGATAGTCTAATTTAATTTTATCCCATAGTCCATATCCTAAATCGCCAGTAATTAAATGTATCTTTTCATTAGATGCCATTTCGTTATATAAAAATTCTGCAAACTCTTTTCTCATAATAATTCCTTTGCTTGTTTATAATCTTGTTCACTCATAATATGATAATGTGCATTTAAACCTTTTAGACAAGGTAATTGATTTACTGTGGTATATTCAATGTTAATATTTGGCAAGAATGATTTTAATCTATCTGTTAAGTACTTACTATCTATTTTATCATATGCCGCATATCCATTTATGTTTACATATACTTCTATATTTGATAAATTTGCTTCTTGTATATATCGTAACGACTCCCAAATAGATCCTTCGGCACATTCTCCATCACTTATTAAAACATATACTTTTCTATTCTTATTTGCCATTGCTCTGCCAACTGCAACTGTTATACCCATTCCTAAACTACCAGTAGAACAGTATATTCCATTTTCTTCATCTCTATGTGGATGACCTCCATGTTTTATAAATAATTCTTCAGCATTTACTCCTTCATATTTTTCTAATACTACATATAGTGCTACAGCAGCATGTCCAGATGAAAGTATAAATACATCTTCTTTATTTTTTGTTTTATATATTTTATCAATAATATCAACAGAAGAAAAATAACTTCCTAAATGGCTTAGTTTATGTTTATAAGCAATTTCTAATATTTGGGTCTTTAATTTATTCATACTAATCTCGTTGTTTAAATATAATATAATGATTCCAATCTCTTAGAGATTCATTTGGTAATTGACTTTCACTATCTATTCTAGGATAATCTGGTGTTTTTAGTGGAGATCCATAAAATCCAATTGATTTGAATTTATGTGTATATAAAAAGTATAAAAAATTATCAAAATCAAATAGACCTCTGTATACCCATTGATGTGCCATTCTCCAATTTGGATTACTTATAAAATAAAATGAATCTTTGTTAGTTAATTTATATATAGTTTGTACAATTATAGAAGGATTTAATACATGTTCTAAAAAATCATTTGTAATAACTAAATCATATTTGTCCAATAATCCAGTTGTATCAAAACTATTAGATAAATCCTTTTCAAAAAAAGTACCTTTAAAATTATGCTCTTCAAAATATTGTTTAGCATATTTTTTATCAATTAAATGATAATTTAAATCAGTATGAGTATCTTGTATTTTTTGTGATAATATACCAGGACCTGAACCAATCTCTAATACATTTTTTATATTAGGATTTTCTGTAATTAAATTATTTATTAATGAAGCTTCATATTCATATCTTGATTCCCATCCACTTTCTTTAATCCTATTATCATTTTTCCATTCGTCTGGATGCATTGTATCAAATTCGTCAAAATTAAAATTTTCTTCGAATTTATTATGTGTTATTCTAAAAAATGCCATATTACTTTCTTTTTATTACCATATAAATTTATCTTTATAATATTTTATTATATCATATAATTCAATATCAAATTTTAATTTAGGTTTCCATCCTAATAATTTTAGTTTTGAATCATCTAATGAATATCTAATGTCTTGGCCTGGTCGACTGTAACTTAAATCTACGTAGTCGTATATATCAGATATTTTATATAATTTAAGTATTTTTTTAATAGTTTCCAAATTTGTTTGTTCAAATCCGCCAGAAATATTATATATTTCATTTGATTTATTATTATCAATAATAGTTAGTATTGCTTTAGCAGTATCATCTGCATGTAACCAAGTACGTACTGGACTTCCATTATTATGTAGTGGTATTTTTCTACCTAATTCTAAATACTTTATTGCTTTTGGAATTAACTTTTCAACATATTGTCCAACACCGTAATTATTAGTTGGTCTAACAATTACATATGGTAAATTATATGTTCTTGCCCATGCCAAAATTAATTGATCAGCTGCAGCTTTAGTTGCTGAATATGGATTACTAGGTTTTAATAAATGTTCTTCGTTATGCATACCAGTATCAATATCCCCATATACTTCATCGGTACTGAAATGAATTAGTGTTGGTATAGATTTTCCTTCTGCTCTATAATTTCTTATAAGTTCTAATATATTATGTACACCATTTATATTAGAGTGTATAAAATCATTGTTATCCACTATGCTATTGCCTACATGAGTTTCAGCTGCGGTATTAATAATGTAATCACATTCATATAAAAATTCTAAATCATTAATATCGCATTTTACAAATGAAAAATTATTGTATTTATTAAATTCATCTAATAAATCTGTATTAGCAGCATACGTCATTTTATCAATGCCTTTAACATACCATCCACGTTTAAGACATAATCTTGTTACATATGATCCTATAAATCCTAAACACCCTGTTACATATACTATTTTTTTCATTATTATTTCCTAAAATATATTTTTTACTGGTAAGTTTTCCCAATATTGTATCATTTCGTCTAACATGGTTTCAAATGTATATTCATGATTCCAACCTAATATTTTTTTAGCTTTAGAACAATCGCCTTTAAGAAATTTTAATTCTTCAGCTCTATAAAATTTTTCGTCTAACTTAATATATTGTGTATAATCTAAATCTAATTTACCAAAAACATATTCTACTAAGTCTTGTACCGTATGAGATATACCAGTTGCACAAACAAAGTCATCTGGCGTATCATGCTGCAGCATTAACCACATACATTTTACATAATCTTTGGCATGACCCCAATCTCTACTAGCATCTAAATTACCTAATGTTAGTTTAGTTGATAACCCACATTTAATCTTAACTGCTTCTTTAACTACTTTATTAGTAACAAAATTTGTTCCTCTTCTAGGAGATTCATGATTAAATAGAATACCATTACTAATAAACATATTATATGCATTTCTATAATTGGTACATATATTATGTGAAAATACTTTAGCACATCCATATGGCGAAACTGGTGCCATTGGAGTTGTTTCTCTTTGATATCCGTCTGAGTCTATATTATTACCAAACATTTCTGAACTGCCGGCTTGATAAATTCTTGTATTTTTACAAGTTAGTCTTACAGCTTCTAATAAATTCAATGTACCCATACCTGTTGCATTAGCTGTATAGATAGGTTGATCAAAACTTATTCTTACATGACTCTGTGCTGCTAAATTATATATTTCATCAGGCTGAGCTTTTTGTAATACTTTAATTAGTGATGCCATATCAGTCATATCAGCATATTCTAATTTAAGTTGTTTAAATATATTGTCTGGAATTCTAGCTGTTTGATTTTCTGCAACTGAATTACGTTTTAATATTCCCCAAACTTCATATCCTTTTCCTAATAAAAATTCTGCTAGATATGAACCATCTTGTCCATTTATTCCAGTTATTAATGCTCGTTTATTCATAACTATTAATTATATCTGTTATTTGTGATAATTCTTGTGATGTTAAATCTTGATGATTTGGTACATAAAATCCATATTTTTCTATTAATTCAGCATTTGGTAATTTTGGAATTGTATATTTGTCTTTCCACATTGGTTTGGATGCCATATTACCTGCTATTAAAGGTCTTACTTCAATATCAGCTGATATTAAGTCTTTTACTATATTATCTCGGTGTGTATGCATAATTGGCATAGCAAAGTTTGATATAGTATTATAAGTATGATTATCTAAATTTAATTTATTATTTGTAATCCATGAATTATATGTATTAAAATTATTTGTTCTTTTAACAACATAATTATCTAATTTATCAATTGCACGAAGACCAATAAATGCTTGCAAATCAGTAGCTCGTAAATTAAATCCAGGTACATAAAAATTATATAATGCATCAAAATTACTACAATCATTTTCTTTACGCAATTCGTCTTGTTTCCACTTTGGTAAATCTCTATCCCAGCCGTGACTTCTCATCATTAATAACATATGATAAAAATCTTCATCATTAGTATTTATAAAGCCGCCTTCTATAGTTGATAGATGATGTCCAAAATACATAGAAAAGAAAGATGCAAACCCAAACGAACCTAAGTATTTATTATTATATTTAGATCCCATACTTTCACATACATCTTCTAATAATTTAACATCATATTTTTTACATAACTCTATAACTTCTTGCATTCTAGGGACTAATCCTAATGGAGACACTAAAATTAATGCAGCTGGATTGTTTTGTTTAAAAATAGATTCTAATTCTTTTAGATCACAAGATAGATCTTCTAAGTTACAATCGCACATTATAGGATCTAAACCTAATAACATGGGAGAACTTACATCAGTTGCCCAACTCAATGCAGGAACAACTATTTTATTATTTTTTAATCTATCTGATTCATTTAGTGCTGCTAATGCTAATAATATAGCAGATGAACCAGAATTAACATATACTGAATATTTTGTTCCTATCTTTTTAGCCCACTTCTTTTCGAGTTTAGAAGTCAGATCCCCTTTTGTTAGCCTAGGGATTGGATCTTGTTGTAGCCATTCTATTAGAGCATTTATATCATCTCTATTTATTGTGTCACTAACTAATTTTGTCATATGATTTTAGTATTCCGTCTTTAAAACTAGTAAATTTAAAATTTGGTAATATAGATTTCATTTTATTATTAGATACATCTTTTCTATATTGGCCATCTAATTCTGGTTTGCTATATATAATATTAAGATCTTTTTTTAATATATCCAAAGTTTTTTCAGCCATTTCATTTATACTATAATTCCAGTCTGGTGCTATATTAAAACTGTCTGTAATGTCTTTATCAATTACTTTAATTAATATTTTTGCTAAATCACCTGCATACATAAATTGCCTTAACGGTTTGCCAGTACCTAATAAACGTAATTCTTTATCTGAATCTTTTATCTTTTTAAGTAATGCAGTAATAAAATGCATTTTAGTAGTATGATTAAAATTATCATGTTCTCCAAATAAGTTACATGGAATTAAATAATTATATTTTGTACCGTATTGTTTATTATGAGAGTCAATTTGTACAGCCATAGCTCTTTTTGAGTATCCATAACTAAAATTAGTTGGAGCTGGTGGACCTTTATGTATATCTAATTCTGTCATTGGATATGTATCTACTACGTCTGGATAAATACATGTACTTAATATTCCGGTAAATCTTTTTATATTATATTCTTGACATACCTTTATTAATATAGTATTCATTAAAATATTTTCATTAAAGTATTCAGCTGGATATTTTATATTATCTTGTATGCCGCCTACTTTAGCAGCTAAATGTATTACATGATCAGGCATAATTGAAGAAATTAACCATTTTACTGCTTTAGGATCAGTTAAGTCACAATAACTACTATCGATATACATAACATTAAATCCGCTAGGAAGTATTTCTTTCATATGAGTTGCAACCATACTACTTCCGCCTGTTATTAATATTGATTTTGACTTATCTTGTAGCATTATACTCCGTAAGATATAATTCTATTTCACTATATTCAACTTCTTCTAAAAACATATTACCAGGAGCTTTTGTTAACACACAATTTAATTTATTACTAATATTCTTTTTATCTTTTTGTAAAGCAATAATTAATTGTTCTATATTAGGCAACTTAATATTATGATATATACTACTCAACGTTTTTTGTATTCTTTTAAATAATTCAAATGTTATATATCCTTTTCTATATGAAATAAAATTAGATACATCCATTCCAACTGAAACTGCTATACCGTGTGCAATTTCGTTATTTGTAACTGATTCAATAGCATGTCCAAAAGTATGACCATAATTTAATATTAATCGTTCTTTTTTATCAAATTCATCTATTTCTACATATGTTCGTTTAATGTCTAAACATCTTGTAGTTAATTTTTTAAAGTCATGTTGATTTTTTAGAAAAAATTCATAATCAGCTTTACTTGATACTAAAAAGAAGTGTAACATTTCACCTAATCCAGATTTAATATCTATTTCTGTAAGAGTATCTAGAAATTCATTACACACAATAACTTTATATGGAGGATAAAAATTACCTAATTGATTTTTATATGTATTAAAATTAATTGAAGTTTTGCCGCCAATACAGCTATCGCCTTGAGCTAATAATGTAGTAGGATAAAATACCCATTCAACTCCTCGAAATAATATTGAAGAAATAAATCCTACAACATCTTGTGTAATACCTCCGCCTACTGCAATTAGTTTATTTTTTTTATTAAATTTTCCAATAATAGAATTTATTATAGCAGATATATTATTAAAGTCTTTTGTTTGTTCTGTTACATTATTTAATTCTATACATGTATATTTCTCTAACTCTGAAGTATATAACATATTATCAAATATGATAATGTCACCATCATTATATATTTGACCGATAGATTTAATAAAGTTATTATTAAATTCTACTGTGTAGTTACGTATTGATGACTTTATTTTCATGTAATAGAGAAACCTCCGTCTACTATGATATTTTGTCCGGTAATATATGTATTTTGATTACTACATAGAAACATTACAATTCTAGCAATTTCAGATGGGTCTGCCATCCTACCCATCGGTACATTTGAAACTAATTCTTTTATTTGTTTTTTTGATAATATACCATTTGTTAATTTAGTATTAGTAAATCCAGGTGACACTGTATTAACTTGTATATTATATTTTGCTAATTCAACAGCTAATGTTTTTGTCATTCCTATTAATGCAGACTTCGATGTTGTATATGACAATCTTTTTGATATTGTTTTATCTCCCCAAATGGATGCAATGTTAACTATCTTTCCACTTTTTTGTTTTTTCATATGCTTAGATACATGCTTTGAAATTAAAAATGGTGCTTTAACATTTACCTGCATAATATCATCAAAATCTTCATCTTTAATATCATGGAGTTCATCAATAGTATTAATGCCAGCACAATTTACCCAAATGTCAATATCAGGTAATTCTTCTAGTAGTCTTATAATACTCTCATTAGATTTAAAGTCAGCAAGTTTAGAATTAGTAACTATAACATTGCCTTTAAATTGATCGAATAGTGCAGCTACTGCACTTCCTATCCCACCAGTACCGCCTGTTACTAAAATGGTTTTATTTGAAAAGTCAAACATTACTTTAAAGGATTTCTAGATAATGGCAAAGCTGTTCCTTTTCTTATAACTTCAGCTTTAATTGAAGGACATTCTGCGCCGCATGCATGTATTAAATCATAAAATAAAATTAATGATAATACTTCTACCGTATGAAAATAGTTACAATCTAATACTACATTATTAACATCTGGTTCTAATAATTGTCTATCTTGTCCAGCTATCATAGCAGTTTTAAATCCATTTTTCTTTGCCCAATGACAACATGAAACTACATTTTTAGATCCGCCGGAGCATGATAAAGCAACAATCATTGCATCTTTTTTCATTGCACCTGTTTTCTTTTGTAATTCTAACCAACTTATGAATAAATTGTTATATCCATAATCATTTGCTATACTTGTTATTAAGCATTGGCTATCTAATGTCTTAACATTTTTTACAATCCCAGCTTTTGCAAACAATCTTGTACAATCATCCGCTGCATGGTTTGCAACTCCCCATAAGCCGCCGTTAGCAACTAAATATATATCGCTGCTAGCAGCAAAATCTTTTTCAAATTGTTTCCACTGTTTTGTAGCTAACGTTTTTTCAAACTTTTCTTCTAAATTTTCAAAATCTATATTACTCATGTATTCCTTTCTATTGTTTTTACTTTAGTTTTTTTTGGTTGACTTTTCTGGTCTAGTAGTATTTACTCTATTAGCTTTAGATTTTCTACCTTTTTTAATAATAGGCTCTACTTTACTTTCATTAGAACTATTACCTTTAGAAGCTTCAATAGCTGCTTTAGATGCTCTTGTTGAATTTTTAGAAGGCTTATTTATCTCAGGTTTTGATGTTGGTTCTATTTTATTTTGATTAGAACTTTTACCTTTAGAATTTCTAATAGCTGATTTTGATGCCCTAGATCTAGAAGTTTCAAAATTTGTTTCTGCAACCGGAGTTACTCTATAAACTGGGTATTCTTTTTTTAATACTTCTGGTTTGATAGGATTAACTATTTCTGCTTTGGTATTTTTGATAGGTTTGATGTCTTTCTGTCCTTTTTCTTGTGCAGAAAATGAAGCAGCTACTAAAAACATACATCCTAGAATTATTGATTTTTTCATATTTATTCCTTTTTATTTTTAATATAATAATTATTTAGGAAAAATCCTAATTTAAACTAAGTTTTATTATGTCAATAGCCATATTAATTTCTTCAGAATTAACAGCTAAATTTGGTCTCATACGAACACTATGAGTTCCGGTGGGATTACATATCATTTTATTTGAAAATAATTTAGAACAAAAATCATCACGTAGTTTAGTTGACTTAAAATCGAACGCAATTAATAGTCCGGTTTGTCGAACATTATGTATATTAGATAATTTATTTAATTCTTTAAATAGTAGTTTACCTTGTTTATTAACATTCTTTTTTAATTGATCATTATCAATAGTATTAATAATATATTTACATCTAATCATGTCAACTAAATCACCATCATATGTTACTGATAATCTTTTTTGATTTTCAAATACTTTAGAGTGTGACTTTTTAACCATTATTCCAGATACTTGCGATTTCTTTCCATATACAATGATATCTGGTTCTATTTTTAATTGTTTTGAATACCAAATTGTTCCGGAAGATAAAAATCCAGTCTGAACTTCATCAAATATTAGTGGAATATCAAATTGTTTACAAATTTTTGATAATGATTGTAATTCTTTTTTATTTAAATAATTATCTCCATATGTTGCTTGTATTGGTTCTACGATAACTCCTTGCAAATTATATGGATTTGATTGAACATGACTAATAGCATCTTTAATTGTATTAGCTACTGGCCAATTATATTCTCCAGGTATATCTCCTTGTCTTAATTTAACTCCTGGAAATCTAGAAGTAATAATATTGCCAACTGAATTAATGCCATGAAAACTGTTTTTTATAGATAATACATATCCATCTGGTCTTGGGCCTTTATACCACATTGCTGTTTTAATCGCAGCTTCATTGGCTAATGCACCAGTACATGTAAAATGATAATTTTCATATTTACCCATTGATGTAAACTTTTTAAACGTTTTGTAGAATTCATCAAATTCATCACTTAACATTTCACAGTTTACCATTTTAAGTTTAGAAACACGATATATTTCTTCTTTAAATTCTTTACTATTAAATACTGGGTGATTATAGCCTATAGGCAATGATGAGTACATTCCCATAAAGTCTAGATAATATTTATTTGTATTTTTGTCAAATACATAACTTCCTAAACTCTTATCAAAATCTATTTTTATATTAAATACACTAGTTCTATTCATATATATGGTCTATATCATCTCTGCTTACTGCTAAACGTATTGCTTGTTTAGTTCCTGCTGCTGTTATTTTATGTCGTTTATTTCTTTCAATAAAAACTATATCTCCTTCTTTTACACTCATTGTTTTGCCATCAACAAACCAATCCCATTCTCCTTTAATAATATACCACCATTCATCCCAATCATTATGATAATGTAACCTATTTCCTTCGCCTGGCATTTGGCCTATTAATGTTGATCTAGTTGATTTAGAATTTATTACTGTGTGTGACCATGATTCATTATTAGGATTTGAATCTATAATATCTTGAACTTTAGTTATTTCTTTATTAAAATTATATAAGTTGTTATTAATGACTCCATCTTGAGCTAATACTCGTTCTACATTGTGGTCAAATACTTTACCTGGCTTATAATATTGTGGATCTTTTGGTTTAGCTGCTAATATTGATTCTGCTAATAAAAAATCATCTTCTTCGTCTATATCAACAGTTGCATATCCAGTTAATTCAAAAAATCCTATTTTACCTTCTCCGCCATGGTATCCACATCCATATTCATCCATATTCATCATATAGTTATCATACTGCCAGGCCATTAAAGAGCATGCATACGCATATACTGGTTCTAATAACTGACTTGGAGGTGATTGTTTCTTTTGATTAAAATTAATAGGTTGATCTTTATATATAGATTCAATTTTTACTTTGCTAGTAGATATTAATGTATCATATCTTAATGACTTATTTACAAATTCTTTTATTTGTGTACTAGTTATAAATGGGGATGTTGCTAATAATTGAATTAACATATCTCCATTAATATTATGCATGAAGTCTAATGTAAAGTCATCATTTGTAGCTTCATCTCTGGAAAGGTGTTTTGGTCTTTTATAAAATTTTACCCCATATTCATCTGCTATTTCTTTGAATATATCTGATTCTGAGTTTATAACAATTTCATCAAATACATTGGCTTCTTTAGCTGCTTCTATGATATGAGCTACTAATGGTTTATTACCTAGTAATCTTAAATTTTTATTAGGTACTCTTTTACTTCCCAATCTAACAGGAATCATTGCAATAATTTTTTTCATTTTACAAAATTTTCTACTAAATAATCATCTAGTACTAATGAGTTGTTATAATATTTTTTTACTATCTTTTTAAAATAATCAATTTGTGGTTGCTGATGATGTATATCCATTCTTAAATCATTAAAATTTGGTATTTTATCTTTATTAAGTTTAAAGTTACCAGCTTCTTCTGCAGCTTCTTGATATGTATCGTTATAAATTTCTCCAAACGTATTCATGTTATAAAAAGTCATACCAGTTACAAATAATTCTTTTATATTATAATTTAATAATGCTATAATACCCATTAAACCTGTATTTGCTGTTGTTCCTATTTCATTAAAACATTTAAGTATATAATCGTCACTAATATTGTGCCAATCAACTGTTAGCTTACTCATAAATTCTTTTATTATAGGTGTTTCATGTCCTGATACCATTGCTCCTATAATATGTTTTAATGAATTTGTAAAAGTTGTATTTTCTGATATTGCTGTTCTTTTATGCTCATTAAAACAATTTATAACTATATCAGTTTTACTTCCATAATCGGCCCAATCACTTTTAGGCATTTCATATGATTGATTTATTCTTACTACTAAATCGTATGAGTCAATAAGTTTCCCTAATCCTTTACCTTTAAGATGCGGAGACGGACATACATATGCAATTCGTTTATTTTCTATTATATTTTTTAGTTTAGTGTCTAAAATATAATCATTAAATGAATTTGATAATTGATCTGCAGGCGGCGGCGCTGACGATTGCCATTGTGGAGGCATTTTATCTAATGGAATGTTAATTATATTATTTTTAGTTTTACCATACCATTTATTATCTAAATGTTGTAATATATTTTTATACATTAAATCTTCTGTTATACAATATTTATTAGCTGTTTCTAGATTACGTTGTATAGAGTTAAATTTATCAATATATGTTTTATTATCTAATGATGAAAGTATTTCTTGTAACTCATCTAAATTTGAAAATGTTAATATACTATCAGTGTCAAAATAATCTGATATATTTGGACATCCCCAATATATTGGAATAGTACCAACCATTAAGCAATCAATTAATTTTTCAGTAAAATAATTTTCTAATCTAATATTTTCTATAATTATAGAATATTGATAATCTACTAATCCATCTTCTTTAGCCATTAAGGGATTTGAAGTTCCATTTCCTAATAAGTCTACTCCAGATTTTAGCATGCTGGCAATTTGATGTCTAAGCTTATGTCCTTCTGTTGTAGTTTTATGCGAATATATCATAGACATAAATCTAGTTTTATCATATAATCCGTAATTATTGCTTTTTATCCATGTTCCTCCAAAATTACAAAGTTTAGTATTATCTGGATATTTTTTTAGTAATTCAGAATCATGTGTTAATACAAAATCATATTCATCTTTCCACTCATTAAATGTATTATATGATATAGGATTTATTTCTCTACATTCAAGTAACCATGCAATTTTGTGCTTGCTATCAACTGATTTTGCAACTGAAGTATTTACCATACTGTCAGTGACCAATGTTATACCATCATATGTTTGTTTATCTCTTACATATTTAATGTGTTTTGGTATTTTTCTATGAACTTGCGAATATCTGCCAGCTGGAGTTTCTAGATGTTTAAATGCTTCATCAATTAGATTTATTTCGGTAGTAGGTAAATCATCTGTTAAACAAACCCATTCATCTGGAAATATATCTATAGTTTTATAATGATTATTTTTAGGTCCAAACCATTTATCTGGATATATTACGGTTTTATCTGGATTTGTATTTAAATAAGCTGACCACCAGCTAAATGTAGAATTTGCTATAATATGATGTTCACATAAAGACATAGCATATAAGTCAATATAATCTTGTTCATTCTCTATAAACTGAAATTGATCTCCTTTAAAATTTTCTTTACACCATTCAATATCATCACTACATATTAAAAATGTTTTTCCTGGAAAATAGTCTATTGCATTAAAATAATAATTTAAACTTAAATTATGATGATATTCACTTAAGTTTGTATAATTTCCTCTTCGTACGTGTAATGAAACAACGCCTTTACCAGTATTATATTTTTCTTGTATATATTGAATATGTTGTGGCTTAGGAGCAAACATGTTAATAATATCATTTTTAATATGATAAAAATATTTATACGATTGAAAATATCCACTTAGTTTAACGTTGGTATTTGGTAATTCTATATTGCTATATCTAAAAGTATCCATATTAGAATTAGCATAAGTGTCTAATGATTCAATTGAAACAGGCTTTATTCTTCCTAATATATTATCTTCATACATATTAGGGTGTGTATGCAATGTTCCAGTATGAGTAAAGTCGCATACAAGATTATGATTTGTATTTGTAGCAATACCTTTTGCTGATGCTAATTGAAACATCATATTGCCTAATCCTCCACCTAATACTGGAACTATGTTATATTGAGGTGATTCTAAATAATCATATGGAGTTTTTGATCTTATTTCTACTTCTTGACCTTCTGGATCGTCTATATCTTTATTTTGTCGATTTAATCCACGAGCTACAATTTCAGGATCTTCATTATATGCATAAGTTGGAAAATCTAATACTCCAATTTTATATTTAGGACACATTTCCATACAAAAAAATGAAACAGCTAAATCTTCTGCATTATAATAATATTCTCCAGATTTACTCCAAATAAGATCTTCTTTTTTTATTTTATTATATAAGAACCATCTAAAACTTCTTAAATGGCTGGCTCTCCATGTATCTTGTCTATATAGCTTTTTTGAGTGTACTTCATCAGAATATGGAGTATTTTGTGGAAATGCTAATTTTCCAGACGGATGTGAATACATTCCGCCATATGTCATCCAAGGATCATGTTTGTTATAATATTCATTTAATTTTTCTAGTACATCATCATTAATTAACCAATCGTCCCCATCCACAAACATTAGAATATCATCTTTATGATCCATAAAATTTATAATATGATCTTCATTAGGATTTACATTGAATCCACGCTGTTTGTTTTCTGTCCAATTTAATAATGTCCAATTATTTAATTTATGAGTATCTATTATATCTTGTACAATAGTTGCAGTATCATCTGTAGATGCATCATTTATATATAATACGTCATAATTAGTATATGTTTGATTAACAATACTTGCAATATTAGTTTCTATCCATTTTTTGTTGTTATAAGATGGTATAACTATTTTAAATTTATTTTTCTTTTCCATATATCTATATCGTAATGAATTCTATACAATTCTTTACTCTTTTTACTACATTCGTTATAAAATTCAATATTATCCCGTAACTTAATTGCTAATTTCCTTGCTGACTCTATATCATCTATATCTACACATAAATCAGGATGACATAATTTTTGTGTATCTACTTTTTCATTTCCAATACAAGGAACTCCAAAATATGCACAATTTAAGCTAAAAGTTCCTGCGGCAATAGTAGGCATTAAATGTACTGCATATTTAAATGAAGATACTTCACTCATCCAGTCTAACCAACTAACTCTAGGTAAATGCATTAAATTTGGAACTTGATCTTCATGTTCGCGCTTTGCATGAGATTCTTGAGTCCATATTGGCATATTGAATTCTGATGCAATTAAATAGCTTTGAAATCCATTATACCATCTAGCAAAATTACCTCCAATTAATACTTTGTCTTGTCTAACAGGAACTATGTCTTTTATACGTTCTTCAATCATTAATGTTGGTATAGTTCGAATTATTTGAGTAGGAACTAAGCCTTTATAAAATTTTTGATCATACTCATTATGTGCATATATAGCATCTACTGATGCTAACATATTATAAAAATTAAATTGGTCTTGAATTTCTAATTCTGTAAACATCCATGTAGGACCTTCTTGAACGTAATATACTTTTTTATTATTTTCTTTTAATACAGATAGCCAATTACTATTTAATAGTTCAGAATGTGGATTTGGAATATTTGTTAATTTTGCAGCTACTGCATTTAAATTTAATTGTCCTTTAGGAAATATTACAAATACATGATCTTGGTCTTTTACTTCGCTATATTTAGATATTGGATAATGAGTTGCATCCAGTGCGTTCATCCATGCAAATTCTGTTCGCATATTTGGATGACTGATATCAATAGACCCTTTAAAGCCCATTTCTGTTAAAAATACAGTTTTCATTTATTAAAAAATTCTTTTATTTTATCACAAACATAATCTACATCTTGTAATCCCATACCATGATGTGCTCCTAATAAAAATCCATTTTTCATAACCAGATCAGCATTAGTAAAGTCTTGTAAATACTCTCTATATATAGGATGTCTTGTTACATTACCTGCAAATGTTACTCTAGTTTGAATATTATTATTTTCTAAAAAAGTTAATAATTCTAATCTTTTATCTGTTTGTAGTGGAATTGCTAACCAATTTGGTTCTATACTATCGTCTGGAAGTATTAATTCGTTAACGTCTTTTAAATTATCTAAATATCTTTCAATATTATCTCTTCGTTTTTGTTTAAATGTTTGAAATCTATCTAATTGTACTAAACCAAATGCTGCACTCATTTCACTACATTTCATGTTATAACCTAATACTCCATATAAAAATTTGTAATCATATGGTAATCCATCAACTTCATGTGAAAATCGTTCATCTATATTTTCATTATTGTCGCCAATCCTACCCCAATCTCTATACTGCAAAGCTTTTTTTACATATTTTTCGTCATTAAACATTACCATTCCACCCATTCCGCCGGCAGTTATAACATGACTAGCATAAAAACTAGTAGTAGAAACATCTGAATCTAATGTTTTAGTAACTGTGTCAGCTGAATCTTCAATTATGTAAATGTCTTCTCGTCCAATTCTTTTTAATTCTTCCTTAAGAAGTTTCCAATCAGGTTTGTTTCCTATAAGATTAGGAACCATTATGGCTTTAACATCATCAGTTATTGCGTCTATAATATCTTGTACATTTGGAACATATGACTTAAGATTTGAATCTATAAATATAGGAATATATCCTAATTGTATTATAGGAGCTAACGTTGTTGAAAATGTTAAAGCTGGTGTAATAACTTTACTTCCTTTTTTAAGATCTAATGCAGCTAGTGCTAATAAACAAGCAGATGAGCCAGAGTTTACAAATACTCCATACTTTTTTCCAAACTCTTTTGCAATCTTTTCTTCAAATTCAATAGATCTAGGTCCAAATCCAGCTAACCAACCATCTCTGAGACATTGTTCTACAGCTTTAATTTCTTTTTCGCCATACGCTTCCAATTTATTAGGAGCATACCATATTTTTTTAGATTGTTTCATATAATTTATTTTGCGTTTCTTGTTTTTCAATAGTTTTAGGATGATGAAATGCAAATTCTTCTTTAGGTGGCAAATGTGAATAGTTTTTTATTCCTTTAATTTGCTCATGTACTTTGCCGCTCCATTCAATATCATGATGTCTTTTATATATTCTTCCTTGATAATCTGGCCAATTGACCCAGCCGGCTTCGTTAACTTGCCATCCCCATTTACTTACATGTTGTTCAGTTAATCCTTCTACAGTATTAATTCGAGGAACATTTATTAATTCGGTGTCTGGATTTACTTCAATAATTTGATGTATATTTTGTAATAATATAGAAGATGGCAGTTCGTCTGCGTCAATATTAAAAATCCAATCACAATCTTCAAATAAATGGTATCCTAAATTTTTAAATGTTGCAAAATCTTTATTTAAATTACTATATATTAATCTAAACGAATCGTTGCCTGGAATTACAAATTGATTACATAATCCTTGTACTTCTTTGCTATAATTTTCTTCATCTAATAATATACCAATACAGTCTGATTTTCTAATATTAGTACGAAGTAAAACTAATAGTTTAGCTAATTCATCATATTCATTACACGCTGTTATAAAATATCCTATTTTCATACTGTTTTTAATTTTGGTAATTTAATTTCTTGATGTATTGGTACATTTCCTATTTTTATATCAATATCTGTAAATAATTTTTCATATACATTATTAATAGCTTTACTTGAAAAATTATCATTTGAATGTTTTATATGTTTTCTAGATTTTGTTAAAAATTTATTATAATGTTTAACTATGTCTTTAAATAACTTTGATGCGTACTTATAATCTGGAGTAAACCATTTAGCATCGCCAATTAAAAAATCATTTTGTGCTGATGGATGTATTGGAGTTAATCCGCCTGGTAATTCGGCTATATATTCTGGATGTAAAAAATCAGCTGGGCCTGAAGATAGTGGAGATATAACTGGTTTGCCAGTTGTGGTAAATTCTAATAATGGTCTTCCAAATCCTTCACCTTTAGTAAATGATACCATAGCTTTTACTTTTGTATTATTATATAATGAATTCATTTCATTATCAGTTAAATCACCATGCAATATATAGATGCTTGGCAATCTAGTACCTTTTGGAAATAACTTTATTATTTGTCTTACATTTTTTTCCATTTGATCTTTATCAACAACTGAATATGTAGCTCCGGATGTTTTTAATATTAAAGCTGGCGTATTATTTTTATTTTTAAATGTATCCAAAAATGTATGTAACATTCCAGTAATGTTTTTTCTATCTTCACCTACTTGTCCTTGCAACCAATGTCCTACAAATAAGAAACAAAATGACTCTTTAATATCTTGCAATTCTAATACTTTTGCAGTATTATTATTTTTATTGTATATTGTTTCATTAAAATATTCTGGAACAACTCTTATTGTAGTTGTAATTGTCAATTTATGTTTTTCTGCTGTATTTTCAAAAGATTTTTTAGTAAATTCAGAAGGAACTATTATTATTTGCATTTTATTAATTGACTCTATCCAAGCTTCAGGACATATATCGCCTTCTGTTCCAGCTGTTACTCCTATATTAAATTTTCCAACCGACTGAAATTCATTTGGCACTGTAATTTGTACCCATATGTCTGGTTGTTCTGCTAATGGTAGTGCAACTAAATTACGCATCCAATTATCTGGTAATGGATATGTAAATGGGGTATGTCCCCATGGCATTGAAACTAATTTTATGTCCCATTCATTACTTTTAAATTTAAATGTATTTGTAATAAATTCTCGCGCGTGATGTCCGTAACCTGATTGTGTTGCTACTGGACTTGAAATTACACATTTTCTCATACTATACCCATTTCTTTATATGTTACTAATTCTACTTTACTTAATGTATATTTTGGTCTTTTTTCTTTTGGATTATCAAATAAGAAATTCATCATTTCAACCATTTTATCTGCCATTTGTTTTGATGTTAATCCATTTTGTAAACAAAATTCACGGCCAGCTAGACCAAATTCTTTTCTTTTAGCCGGTATTACATCATACCATTCATGAATTACATTTCCAACATCTTCAAATTTTACTCTGTCATCAAATATATATGGAGTTTGTGGAGATCCTTGTAATGATCTATTAGAAGGAAATACAGGTTTTACCCAACTTCCATGCTTTTTGTATTTTCCTTCATGATTAGTTGAAAATGTATCATCAAATGTTATCCATTCGCCATTATCATCTTCAAATCTACATTGATCTTGTAATCCACCAGTAACAGTATTAATAATAGGAGTACCTGCTAATAATGATTCAGTGCTACTTAGTCCCCAACCTTCATTGGATGCAATGTTTATAGTAACATCTGCTACATTATACATTGCATTTAAATCGCCAGCTCCTACTTTTGCTTCTGAAAAGAATACTTTACATTCTGGAGCTATATGCTCCCAAATTGCTCGTAAGTCTGTACCATTATTATCTGATATTTGAGTGTGCATAACTAATCCAACTTTATCTTGATGTTCTTTTGGTAAATTATTTCTAAAATGTTTAAATGCTAGAATTACATCAGCTGGAAGTTTTCTTCTTATATTTCTATTATTCCAGAAAACAACAAATTCTATATTATTTTTAACTTTAATTTCATTATATGCTTTTTGATACAATTCATCATCTTCGGGAAGTGGTTTAAATTTATCTGAATTTAATCCATGGGGAACAAATCCAGTAATAATTTCATCCCATTCTAAATTAGGAGTTTTTGTATTATCTTCTACATCATAATCATACACCCCATATCCGTTCTGTCCCAGCACTTCTCGATGTATATTATCAGATTGTTTAGAAATTCCCATTATTAGGTCACAGCTACCGTAAAATGGTGAATTCCACATAGGATATGGTAAATCGTCCCAAATTGAATAATATACAATTGGAGTGCCGTATGTTGTTTTTATTTCATGTTCTAATTGATATAACCATCCCCAATATCTAGGATCGGTAAAATGAAATATAGCGTCTGGTTTTTCTTTATTTAATATTGAAAATAATATATTTCTATCGCCATACCCATTATATGGTATGATCTTAACATCTGCATCTTCGACTCCAGATTCTTTTTGTACATCTGCAGATAGATCAAATGCCTTGCCGGCATCAGGATGATTTACTGCAGCACCTACTTGGATCCAATCATAGTGTTTTACAGTGTTTAAGACAATTTCTTTTGATATTGTTCCAATTCCAGATGGTAATCTAAAATCATCTGATAATAACAATATTTTTTTCTTTTTTGGTTTTGTAGGATCTAGTTTTCTTAATTTTGGTAACTCCATTAATTTCCTTTATAACTTTTATATAAATATTAACCTAATATAACTACTGGCTTATTTAATTTTTGTATTTTACTATACGCTGTTTGTAATTGGGGATTCATCTCATGTTCATTATTTAATATAATCATATAATCACAATTTTCTGCTAATATTCTCATTCTATGTAATAATTGTGAAAAATGATATTTTTTTCCATAATATGATTCTGGCAACATTGAATATAAATTTCTTCCTGTATATGATGGATTATATTCTTGATATGTTATACCAAATTCTAATGCAAATTTTTTAATCATATGATTAGCTCCTTCAGAACCTCCGCCAGATACAATAATTAATTCTTGTTTAAATTTTTGTTTTAATTCTGAGAGTACTTGTTGTACTTTTCTTTTATTTTGCCATTCTTTATTTCCAATAACAGCAATTTTCATTTATCCTTTAATAACTGTTTTTGTTTTTAAGTTTTTAGAATCTGCGGTATGTGCTAACATCATTTTTAATGAATCTAACTTACCTTGTGCATCTGCAAACTTTTCTATAAACTTATCAATTTCTGAAACTAAATCTGGATGTTCTCCTATTCCAACCGAATTGTTTAAATAAACATCTAATTTTGCTACTGCTTCCGCTTTTTGTGCATGATATTTTGCATATAAAGCGTCTAATAATAATCCATTCATATTTTTCCTTTTTATTTATTATATTAAAAATTATTGACGAATCCTATCTTCTTTGGGACAATTATCATAATCCATCTTAAATGGACACCACTTACAATGTTTAGATCCTTTTCCAGCAATAGATAGATAATTTTGTTCTACTCGCTTCTTGCCATTTTCATCAAAACAAAATTCTATAAATGAGTCTATATCACGTTGAATCTTTTTTCTAGTAACTGACCCAGAAGCAGGATTAAGTATTTGTATACGTCTTTGTGGGAACATTGATTCTTCTAATAACTTTCGTTTTACTATAAAGAATTCAATATCAATATTGTCTATTGGAGTTCCAAATTGATCAGAAAAATATTTTTTATATGCAACTAATTGTGCTGCCTTTAGCTTATCAGCTTTCTGCCATTTATTCCAACCCATTCGGCTAGTTTTAATATCTAATATTTTTATTTTATTTAATACAGTATCTCTAACTACTATATCTATAAATCCATACCAATAAACATTTTTATTAACTGATGATGCTGGAATACCTAATTCTACTTCTATACCAACTAGTTCCATATTTTTAGTAGAAAAATATTGAGCTCTTCTTTTTTTGAACCATTCTAGTATTTGTACTCCGTCGTCTAAATGTTCTGCTAATTCGACTGGCGTAGAAAAGTGTTTCCCATTATTAGCTGCAACTCCTTTTATATATTCTTGTTTCAAACATTCTAATAACATATCACGCAGATCTATTTGATCAGCAACCTTAACAGATTTTGTATACATTACTGTTAAGTATTCTTGTAATGTTTCATGAAAAGCTGTACCAAAACACGTTGCAATATTATGAGTAAATGGAGCTAATTTATCAATATACGATAATTTCCATTGTTTAGGACATTTTGAAAACATTGACCATTGAGAATAAGATATCTTAGCAGGAACTTTTGATACATCATTTAATGATAATTTATATATGGGATTTATGTAACCGTTTTTCATATTATGGATATAATGCTAAGTTTTCTTTACACTCATTAAGTAGCTCGTCTTTCATATCGGCAATCTTATCATAAAATTCTTCAATTGCTTCATCATGATCTTCTTGAGAGTCAAAATCTTCATCATCTGGATATGGTGGTATATCCTCGTCTTCTACAAGAAATTCAGATCCGTTTTGATTTGCATATCCACCCGAGACATTTTGATATGCTTCGTCTTCACTTCTAGCCTCCATTTCAAAATCGCCAAACTGTTTAAAGTATTCAGCTAATTTATGAAATAACTCATCTGGTGGGTACCAAGCAGAATCAAATGTTAAATCAATAGTATCATCGTCAAGTTGCCAGTCATGAACAAAACACCATTTAGCTCCTAAATTTTCTGTCATCCATTCTCTTGAATATTCTGCAGGATAATTGTCATATATTAATTTAAATAAATTTTCTGCTATTATAGTCGACTTTTGACTCCAATTGGCTTTTTCTACTTCCGGCGTAATAATCTTATCTGAGAATTCTTTTATTACGTTTTTTGAAGACTCGATAGTTACAAGTGTATATACGTTATTTGCCATATTCTTTTTTTATTATATTATAAGAAATTATTTGGATTGATCCAAATATTCAACTCGATAAATTTCAATTAATTTGTCTGAATTGTCAATAAAATCATAATGAATATCTACTGATTCTGTTATTGTTTTTTCAAATTTCATAATCTATTATTTACCTTTTAGCATTTTTTTAATTTCTTTTTCTGTATATCCATATAAAGATAACAAAGTACTGCAACTATCTTTAGACATTAATTCAATATAATCAATGGCTTCCATTTTACTTACTAGGTAGTGGTCTGCAATTTGTGAAACTAACTGAGTATCGTACTTATCTTCCTTTTTTCCTTTAATGTACTTAGCAAAGGTTCTCTGGGCCGGTAATAGGCCGTGATAGAGACGATAAGTATCTCTAGGTGATAATAACCCAATTGTATATTTCTGTAACTGATTAATTACTTCAATTAGTTCCATTCTCATTGATAACCACCTATTCACAATAAAAGGGGCGAACTTTTTTTGATCTAGATCTGTGTATTTAGACCATTCTTTCTTTTGATGTGTCATTCCATTCATAAAATCGAAGATAGTTGCAGGTTTCTTTGTCATAGTTTATATTTGTGTTTATATATGTCAATAAATGATTCGCCAACTGCTAATTCTAATACTACAGCATTTGCAGGTACTCCTGGCATTTTCTTTTCATTAACAACATCAACATTTTTGTTTTTAAAAATTTTCATTTTAGTTTTAGCATTTTTTCTATTAGAAGTTTTAAATACTAAAATAACAGGACTTTTTATATACGGAGTTCCCATTATTTTACCTCTGGTTGAAATTCTTCTGGAACATGTCCACAATCATCACATCTAAATACTGGTACTGGATATACTGTGTCTTTATCCTGACCGGTTAAAAATCTAGATACTTTATTAATACACGTTACTTGTCGAAAATACATTCCGGTGCATTCTGTACATATCATTGGTTTTAAGTCTTTTGGACTAATAGTTGTATTACTTTGATTCATAATGTTACTTTATAATTCATTCATTAATTTTACAAACATGGCCATTATATTAATTTCTTTATCTACAACATTTGTATCAGTATATTGTGATTCTGCTATAATTAATATACAAGATGCTATACTACCAGTAGCAAATTCATCTAAATTATCATATAAAAATGTATATAATGGAGTAAAATCTTTTACTTTACTGTCTGCAATGAGTTGTCTTAGTTGTTTAAATGATTCTTTTTTATCTTTAATATTTTTTAAAATATTTAATAATTCAGTCATATAATTAGCTTGTACTACACTATTTTTGTCTAATACTAATTTGCCTTTAACTACATGACTTTGCGCAGCATTAATAGCTCTACGTATATCTGGATATGATGAGTTAATAATAGCAGCAATATCTTTAATATCATATTCTATTTGTTTTTCTTCTAATACTGTAACTAATCGCTGAGCTACATCTTTTTTACTAGGAGGCGTTATTCCAAATGTCTGACATCTACTTTGTATTGGATCTATAATTTTTTCAACATAATTACATGTTAATATAAATCTAGTAGTCCTACTATAAGTTTCCATTAAATTACGCAGTGCTGCTTGTGCATTTGGGGTAAGATAGTCAGCTTCATCTAGTATAACAATTTTCCATCTCTTAAATCCTACTGACGATGCATATCTTTTTATTTTATCTCTTACGGCGTCTACTGAGTTTTCATCAGATGCGTTTATATACATAACGTCACACTCAATTTGATTTGTAATAATTTTAGCTAGTGTGGTTTTACCTGTTCCTGCACCGCCATAAAATAATAGATGTGGAACATCTCCATTTTCAATGAATATTTTGACTTTGTCAATAATATGTTCATTACCAATATATCCATCTAATGTATTAGGTCTAAATGCTTCTACCCAAAGTGTATTTTCTGTTACTCCAAACATAATTTATTTTTTTCCTGTTGACCCAAATCCCCCAGAACCTCTAGTAGTGTCAGCTAATGCTAATACTGAATTCCATTTTATTTGTTCAACTTTATTTAATACTAATTGTCCTATTCGGTCACCTTTTTCTAAAGTAACTTTTGATAATCCATGATTAATTATAATTACTCCAATTTCTCCTCTATAATCTGCATCTATAGTTCCAGGAGAGTTTAAAACTGTTATTTGTTTTTTATATGCTAATCCACTTCTTGGTCTAACTTGTATTTCGTACCCTAATGGTATTTCAACATATAATCCGGTTTTAATTAGTGTACTCAATCCAGGACCTATAATTGCTCCATGGGTTGATCTTACATCACATCCAGCACTTCCTACCGTTTCATAGCTAGGAAGATCGTTATCTGATTTATTTATAACTCGTACTTCCATACTTAATTTTGTAATTGAACTAACCAATAATTTGATTCAAAATCTGTACCTGTAAAGTCTATTCTTGCTAATCCATTTGATGATATATGCATTGTACCTTTATCGCCTTTATTAGCAGTTAATACTTCTTTTAGTTTATCAGCTGAAAAGCATATAGCATCTAAATCATTTGCAGTACCATCAATTTCAAATGTTACATTATCAGAATTAATAGTTGTATAATTAATTATAAATTTAATTTTACCATTCTGAACTTGTACTGCAAAATTATTTGCATCCGGTAAAGCATTTTTTGCTTTGATAAACTTATTGATAAATAATTCATCTATATCAATTGTAACTTCATATTCTGGCTCGGCGTTAATTGTCGGAACTGCTGGTATAACAGATGTATCAGCTAACATAAAAGTCATTGTTGTACTTCCTTCTTTTATTTTCATTGCATAATTTTTGCCTTGAGAGTCATTAACTTCAATATCAATTTTTTCTCCTACTGCCGATAACATTTTTGTTAATGCACCTGTATGATTAATACCTAATTCACCTTGCATAAATGGATCTGTTTTCCATTTAACTTTACCTACTACGGTTTGATCTATGTCTATTAATTCACAATTAATAGATTCTTCATTTGCTTTAACAGTTACAGCTTCACAGTTGCCTGCTAAATAATATCTGTTTATAAACGATTGTAATTTACTTTTTTCCATTGTTTTACCTTTTATGTTTTAAAAAATTTATTAAATTGATTTGCATCAGTAGTTGATATACTATCACCACCAAATTTCTTATATGTTTTCTTGTATGTTGCATACACATTCATTGCATTGTCAGGATCGTCAAACATTGAATGTAATGACAATATAACATCATATAAGTCTTTTGGAATTGCTGTTTCTAATAATTCAACATGATTATTTACTAGTTTACTAACATCTTTTGCAATATCTACATATAAATGTGTATTATGTATAACCATTCTTGGCATACCTTCTTGACTATATCTATCTAAGCCTTTTGCTGTCTGACCTCCTAGATAATCATATGTAAAGTCATTACATGCAGGACATCCTAAGCTGCATGGTACATGTTTACTAGTGTCAATATTAACTATAGGATTTGCCATATTTGCATGCTTTTTTCTTCTATATTCATTATTCTTAGGAAAATATAATTCAGTAAATGTTTGTGTCTTATAATTTCCAGAATGAAGATATGTTCCAAAGACTGGATATTGTCCTGGTGAGCTAGAATCAGTTGAAAATAATACTCTATTATCAGTTAACTTATTAATTAACTTTTGTAATGTTGCTAGTATAAAAAAGTCTGATATTTTTGATATTCCTAGTAAATGTATATATTTTATATGATTCTTTTCAAATTCTCGTTCTTTAAGCATTAATGCTATAACATACATAAAATCTACTAATTTTTTAGGACCTCCAATACACCAGCCATTAAATGCAAAGTCTTTAAACTTATGATACCATTGTTCATATTCTTCATGATACGTACCTTGTATAACATTTAAAAAGTCTGTCTTGCCAGTTTGTTTAGATTCAAAATATTTAAAATTATCAAAGCTAATATCCATTGACTCGGCAAATCTATTTTCATACTTTGCTCTAGGTGGTATATCTAAGTTAGCTGCTACATCAGAATTATGTTCTAGCCATTCAAAGATTCTTTCACGAATTGTGCTATCCCATTTTAACGCACCAGTTGCTATTTGGAATCCGCCTGAATCTCCAAATACTAATACCTCATCATCTAGTCCCATTTGATCTCGAAAATCCATCTTCTTAAAATGATGGCCAGCGGTAATTAAGAAATATGGATGTCTCCATTCTTTTGGATACTCTTTTGAAAAGAATCTTGTTGTAACTCCATCTTCAAATTTTGTATTCTTCTTGAATGCAGACACCATACTACCTGCAGATAATGATGGATAATATATAAAATTTTTATCCATTATATTAATCTATAATATTCCATTCAGCAGGTTCGCCAATTTTAGCTAGTTGCTCAAATATAAATGTTACTATTTCTGACGATTCTTTATCTAAACATCCTTTTTCACTTAGCTGTTCTGCTAAAGTTTGAAATGGAGTGTTGATTGTGTTTTGTATTTGTTCAATACCGTTTTTATCAATTTTCATTTTTCTTCCTCTTTATTTAATAAGTGTAAGCAATATTCTTGTTCGTGCCACACATTTATTTCGTTTTCAATTTTATTTGATACTATATAAGCTTCCATTTCTCTACCTAGATTAGATATATCTCCAATTAATGGATGTGTTTTAGGAGAACTTATTGCATTATCTAATATTATTAATGCATCATTTAAATCAAATGCTTTATATAATCTATCATTATCTATAAATTCTGGAAAAGATCTAAAATTTGGATATACTATATCAGCTCCAAATATAGTTGCTTCTATAACAGTCCATGATACATAATCTTGTAAAGCTGTATTAAATTGTATAGAACAAATTGATAGTTCCGTATAATATTCTTTTTTTGTTAGATTACTTAGTAACTTAAACCTTTTATTCTCAGCTGCTAATTTATTAAGACTTTCTATAACTCCTGGCAACATGGATTTAAATTCAGATCCTGATGTTGTCACGTGCCATTCCCAATCCGGATGTGTTTTAAGAAATTCTCGAGCTACATTCATCATAAAATATGGATTTTTTTCTTTATCTAATCTACTAGATGAAACAACAATTTTTTCACGATCTAGATTTGGATCATAATTGGGTAGTTTATCTAATGTAGCTTGTTTATCAATTGGTAACGAAACTACATGTATAGGAGATTCAAATCCAGCATTTCGTAATTGATCTTTATGAATAGATGATCCTACAAATATACCAGTCATTCGCTTATCTAAGCCTAACTCAAAACCTCGCATCCAAGATTTCATAGGATAAGTAAAATCATATTCATCAACCGATTGTGCATGGAGCATTGCATATATATCTAATTTAATTCCATATAAATCTATTGCATATAATATTGATTCTATACCAGGATGCCAATAATCTTGAAGAAATATAACATCGCCGTCTTTAACTTCATCATTATTTAACATATCTAAAAAGTTACTACATTGGCTCATTGCAAATTTACCTCTACCAACTGCATCTAACACAGCTCCTATTTTAATTTGCTGATCTGGATCAAATTTTCCTTCAATATCAATAAATTTAATTTTACTGTTTTCATATGATTTGAATGCATTAGGCATCCACTCTTTAGATAGTTGATATGTATATCTAGCTTTTAACGGTTCTAATCCAAAATAAAATATATTTTTCTTTTTATTTTTCTTTGACTTATTAAATATTGACATTGTATCTTTTGATAAAAATGTCTTTTTTAATAATGTTATTGGATCTGTAAATTTAATTTCCATTTTGTTATCTTTCTATTATTGCCCCATTTTCCCAATCTTCCCATACTTCAACTTTGTATAAGTAGCCTGGATTATTATTTAATAACCATTCTCCAATATCTTCACAACTCATTCGACCAAATTCTAATATATTACCACCAAAATTAGTTCTTAATAGTTTTTTTAATCTTCGTTGCATTAAAATAAATTCTTCATCTCTATCAGTATGACTTACCTTTACATAACATTTAAATCCAAACATATGTCTATGTCTATCAGATAAAAATCCTACTTCAGGAAATATTTCTTTAGCTTCTGGCCAACAATGAAATCCTTCTATACTAAATGATACTACTACTGAATATTTCATATCTCTTCGTCAAATTTATAGTTATCCGGTTGAATTTCCATCATATTGCATTTAGTTACTTGATGAACTCTATACCACCCTGCATCAATGGATAATGTGTCAGTATCTTTTAACATTTCTAAATAAGGATCTGAAATTCTATATATAATATGACATCTATTGAATAGATCTGGTTTGATTGTATCTAAAGTGTCTTTAGTAGCTTCTATGGTAACAGCACAATTTGATTCATCTAAAATACGTCTAATACTTTCTAGATATTTTTCGTCTTTCATAGACTTTTTCATGAATTCAATTGTAAAATAATAATGAGGATATTCATTAAAATTTTCTACTTCTAAACCATAAGTACTTTTCATATTATGATTTAAATCTCTTATAAAGAAAGTCATAAGATCTGAATATCGACCTTCTACTTCTCTACCTTTCCATTGATGTTTACCGTACATATTTTTTCTTTATTATAAGTAATTTTATTGAATTATCCAAATGAAAAGAATTTATTTACATTATTATTTTCTGGTAATTTATCCCAATTCATAGATGCATAAAAGTCATCTAACTTTCCACGGATCTCTCTATCAAATATTTTATTTCTATCAATAAATTTTTCAACAAATGCAGTTAATTGATCTGGATCTTCGTATCCTTTTAATGCAATAGTATCAAATCCCATTGAATTTGTTTTAAGATATGCCCATTTAATTTTGTCGCCATCATTAATAGATTCTATTCTATTAGATATTCCTAAATGATGTAACATATCATTATAATTAATAGAAGATTTAACATGTACTGGTGTTCCTAATAAATAACCAGTTAATGGTTTTCTTTTTTTAATATATTTTGTAATATTCTTAACACCAGTATTTTTCATTACATCTAATATATTAGCATCTTTAATTTTATCTTTGAAGTCCATTATTAAGTCGGTAGTAGCTGTCTTAGATTTTTCTTTAAGAATATACCACAATGTTTCTTTCATGATTGTTTTAAACTCAGTTGGGAAAGATGATCTAACTACATCTAGACCTTTAATATCTAATTTATTTGTGGGTTTACCTTCTTTAAATATTACCCATTGTGCATATCTCTTTTTTGCTATCCATAGTCCAGACTTTGCCACATATTCTTGTTTAATTTGCCATCTATGATCAACCGTATTATGGAAATGTATTGCATAGTGATCATACATTTTATTAACATGATTTTGTATTTCAGACGCTATTTCATTTGTCTTTTCAATCATAAACTTTTCATCAGTTTCATCAAAGTCTGGATATCTTTTTTCTATAAGTGGTAAACTAGAAACAAATGTGGAATCTGTATCCGTATAGAATGAAAATTCTGCTTTATTGCCATTTGCATTAATAAAATAATCTTTGCCAATTTCTTTTTTATAATATCCATTAATTACTTTTGCAGAAAATTTAATAACACTCTGGCCAGTTGCTGTAATAGCACCTGCATTATCTAAATCATGAAATCTAAATGTTTTTAATCCTAATACTCCATAAAATGAGTTTAACAATACTTTTTGTGTTAATTGCATTGCATCGTAAAACTTATACTTTTCACTTCCTACTTCATGATTATCTCGTTCATTCTTAAATTTAACACGTTCATCAAACCATTTTTCTAGAATCTTTGGAAGAAATCCTTTACTTCTTGTATCATATACCGCTCCATTACTAGCTACAGTAAATTTATTATCAGTTAACCATTGTTTAATGTCTGTAATAGTTTGACCATTTAAATCTACACTGACAGGTTCTTTGCTTAATAATGATTCTTGTTTCCAATTATGTATGACTCCAATTTTTGTTTCTGGTGATATATTAAGACTCATTATTATACTAGGATACAGTGATGTTAAATCTAAATCATAAATCCATTTATATAATCCTGGAATCGGTGGCATTACATAAGCACCAGCTAATTTATCATGGGTTTCGTCTTCAACAAATCTAAATTGTTTATTTGGAGCTACAAATCCATTTCTTTTTAAATCGACTATTGCTGCACCATCAAGATATTTAGATGCATAATAAACATCTTCATATGGAACATGGCCTTTATGGCATATTGTTCTTGCTAAGTTTATAAGTTGTAGTTTTTCATCTAATTCAAAAACAAGATCAACATCTGTCATGTTATATTCTATAAATTTATGAATATCAGTTGCAAATAGCTCGTTTAAGTCTCCATCATATTCAATCTTACCTTTTCCTAATTCTGTCTTACCAACTGTGTCTAATCGATAATTGGGTAATTCAGTATATGTAAAGTTTTTATATAATTTAATATAATCTAAACTAGATACTCCAAATATTTTATATCGTTCACGATGCTTATTCCATTCTACAATTCCAACTGGTGATAATTTATTTGCAGACTTTGGTCCTAAAACTTTTTTAATTCTATTAATAAGATATGGAATATCATATCTGTCTGTATTCCATCCTGTTATAACAGTAGGCTGTATTTCTGAAAAGTAATTAATAAATTTAATTAATAAGTTAGCTTCACTATCAAATACTTCAACAGTATAATTGTCTCCATATATTATGTCATCTGGTAATCTATTTTCTTTGTCTAAAACTAATACTCTTCTATCTTTGCCTACTTTGTCATAATATGCTATTGATGTTATTTCAGTTCTGACATCTTCTGGAGTTGAATACCCATTTTCATCTTTTGCTGTTTCAATATCAAAGAAAAAGTCACTATGATTAGTTGATACTAAATCAGATTCATAATATAAATCTACTAATGTTCTAACTTCTTCATTTAAGTCAGATTCATATGCATCCGAATTATCTCTATGATTACCAGGAGTTTTTGATAATTTAATACCATTTAATGATTGATATTCACCATTTGGATCTTTTATATACCCATATGGTTTAAATTGAAATGTTTGATGACCTAAATCATCATCCCACACATGCATAGTGCTAGTTTTCTTATGATATGCTATATTTTGATACATTTATTTTTTTTCTGCGTTTGTAAGATTATACATTCCATATACATTAATGGCTATAATGACAAGACTCAATACTAAGTGACTTAAGTTATCAATAAAAAAATCATATACTATCCAACCAGTATCTCCTATGATCCATATAATCATTGCAACATATGTTAATTGTTTTGCATTACATATATAACCTAATAATACCAATCCTGTACTAACCCATCCTAATAATTCTATCATATACTATAATATAAGTAATTCTTTTTGTTTTTCCAATACCGGTAATATAGCTAATTCTTTTGCCTTAGCTTCTACTACAATATCTAAATTGTCTACCTCATACGTATTAGGAGTATTTACAATATAATCTGCATGGGCAGGCTCTTTTATTTTACAAAAATTCTTGTATTCGTTTTCTATAGTAGGCCATTCAGATATATTTGCTAAGTCTATACTATTACGTTCTAACATTCTTTCTACTAATAACTTTTGCTCTTGTCTTCTAGATTCTGAGTAATGAGTACATTGAGTTACTCCATGTTTCTCCCAGGTAGACCTTGCCATAAAGAACGCTTCTTGTTCAGTTAGATCGCCTGTACAGAAGGTATGATGCCAATAGTCAAATGTAATAGGAATACCAATTTCTTGGTGTATAAGTTCGTATAGATGCCTTACGCTGTACATAGATGCCTTATCGTCGTTTTCTAAAACCAATCTAGATTTACAAGAGTCAGATAATCTTCGCCATGTCTTGATCCATCGCTTAGCAGTTGCTTCACGATCACCATATACGCCGGCTACATGAATATTAATTTTATTTTCAAAAGAAGGCTCATAACCCATAAGATCAAACATTTCAGAATGTCGTTCTAAACCAATAATACTTTTTTCTACTACATCTAGTCTAGGAGAACCTAATACATGAAATGGACCAGGATGCGTAGTTAGCCTATGACCATTCTGTCTAGCATATTGGCCTGCTGCGTATAGATGCTGAGCAATTTCTTCAAATCTGGAAGATCATGTAATTCGTATCGATCATGCCATGGAAACAATTCAGAACCTACACGAAACAACGTAATACCATGCTCATCATTCCACTTAAGATAAGTAAGTAAATCTTTTGCATTATCTAATGCTTTGTCACTAATAAGCTGTAAATTATCAGGATACCAAGAAGCTTTTCTAGCCGTACGAGAAGTAGTAACTCTACCACCTAAGTTTTTAGGCCTATTCGTTAATGTTGCGTTAACACACGCATAACCATATCTAATCATTTTTATTATATAATAAGAATTATTTTTATAATATCCAAGTTTAAGAGTAAGATTGTAATAGTCTTAATACTTCATTTAAAGCAGAATGTCTATGATTGTCTTTTAAAGTAACTGCATATACAAATTTTGAACCTTTTACTTTAGGGACTTCATGAACAGCTGAATCATTCCGATGTTTTAAATCAATTTGTTGGCCGTCACCAGTTAGTATCATAGTAGAGCCTTTTCCTAATCTACTTAATACCATTCCCAATTGTTGTTTGGTTAAATTTTGAAACTCATCTATAATTACACACGCATTATCAAAAGTTCTTCCTCTAAAATGAGTCAGTGAAACAAGTTCAATAGTTTCATCATTTTCCATTTTTTCTAATATTTGAGGTTTATTATAAACTTTTCTCATATTAGAACGAATTGGAACTAGCCATGGCTCCATCTTTTCATTTAAGGATCCTGGAAGGTATCCATTGTCCTCATTTGATACAGTTGGCCTAGTTATTATAATTTGATTAACTGTTCGTTTAAAAAACATATCTAATGCAATCTGTACTGCTAGTAATGTCTTACCACTACCAGCATTACCTATAATAAAATTATACGGATGATGTAATATTTCAGCTTTAGCTAATTTTTGTTCATTAGATAGCGTAATATTAAATTTTATATTACCTTTCGGCGGATTTTTATCTTTATTATCTGACATTACAAATTACTTTTAAATATGGCTTCAATAATTATTACTATAAGAATTATTACGCCGCCGGTTATTAACACTTGAATCATATTAGTTTGAGACCATGGATATTTCCATTTCCCTTACTAATATATATTCAATTCCGTCAAATTTAATTTTCTTTTGACTTCCTAAATTGTTTTTACTAATTAATACAGTGTCTCCAGCTTTTACTGATATTGGAATTCTATTACCAGTTTGAGTAAATAATCCAGGGCCAGTTGCTATAACGGCTGCATATACAAATTCTTCATTGTATGCACCATCAACTAGTATAATTCCACTATCTGTCTTTTCAGCTTTTGCTTCTTCTTTAATTAGGATTTGATCTCCCATTGGTTTCATTTTCATAACTTTCCTTTATTTTATGTGTTCATTATATTACTATATGCTTTTGCATATAACTGTTCTCTATCCAACTTTGGATGACTTAATTTTAATTTGTCAATTTCTTTAAACATTTCATGTCGTCTGCCGTATTCTTCGGCACTATATAATAGATCTTCAATATTGATCATTTTAGTCTTTCTATAATTGTTCGTAATTTATCTATCATTTCTTGAACCTCTTCTGGATCCATTGTTATAGCACAACAAACGGCCACATTTTCTTCTATAGAGTCTAATATGTCTAACGCTTCATTCTTCAATGTCATCTAAATCTTCGTGAAATAATTCAATTTCATCTTCTTCTTTTTTCATTGCACATGCTGCACAACAATTTTCTGTATTTTGAGTTAATTGAATTGGTTGAAACAACATTGTTAACAACGCAAATAAAAAACTAGCAGATTTTATAATTTTATTCATTTTATATTAAATTTAATAATTGATTTGTTTTTTTATTTACCCAATTTTCATCTTTGTCTGGATTTTGTACATGTAACAGTTCATGTACTATTGATTCTTCGCAAAGATCTATATCATGATAAATAATTCCTTCTTTTTTCTTGAAGTCTCGTTCAATGCCTACAAAATATGTTTCGCCATTATATATGATTTGATTGGAATCTATTTTTTTTGTAGTTATTTGCCAATCACTTATTCCGAAGCTAGTTTGCCATTTCTTTATTAAAAAATCAATCATACGCCTCTTTCTGTGTCATATGCAATTATATGATCTCTACCTGTCATGTTATATCCTTTTTCAGCACATAATTCAAATACCTTAGGATACATTTCAATTAATGTTTTTCTAGTATCGCCAGCCGGCATTATAAAAGTTTTATGAATAGGAATATCCATTTCAACTCTAAATGTTTCTATTTCTTCTAAATTTTCATTTGTTCCGTCCCATACAGGCTTAAAATGATAATCTTTATGATAATCAATTGTTTTTCTAATTGCTTCTTTATTCAATCTAAGTCTATTATGTACTTTAATCATGCGTTCGTCTGCTACTGCTCCATTTGGTGTAATAGCTCCAAGTATTGGCACACTATTACTAAATTTAGGACTAAGACTAATAAGATCCAATGGATAATCTGTTTCAAGAAAGTGAGAACCTTCAGTTTCAATAGTAATTAATATTCCTCTTTCTTTTGCAAAATGAGTTATTTCATTTACTAAAGCCGGATGCATTGTAGGTGAGCCACCTGTAAGCATCATTTCTTTTACGTGTGGATTATCATCATATATTTTAATAATATCATTAAATGTAAAAGTTCCTTTTTCTGGATGGATACTTGTATACCAAGAATCACACCAGCCGCCAGCTCCAAAATAACATCTATGAGTACAACCTGTTGTTCTAACTGCAATAGTTGGCCTTCCAAATCTACTGCCTTCTGATTGAACACATCTATATACTTCTAATACTGGTAAAACTTTATTATAATCTTCAATCCGCTTCATAAATTGCTGTATTTTTTTTATTTTCAGAGAATTCAACTCTAATTATCTTTACTCTACTATCTGTTTCTTGTATTACAAACTCATTTAATTTGTTAAAGATATATTCTGAAAACTTTTCTGCACCAGTTGCTTCTAAAATTCGTAATTGTATAACTCCACAATCATCTAGTGTAGTGAAGAATTCTTTTTCTGGATCATCTTCAGCTATTACCGTAGTATGATCAAATGTATAATCCATCCATTCTTTAGCAGACATTCCATCAATCTTTGTTTTAGATCGTTTCATTCCTCCAAAATCCCATACCCAATTACGATAGTCTAGATCGCCTTCGAATGTTACTTTAAATTCTACTGCATATCCATGTAAGAATCTACAATGTGTATCTTCTGCTTTCCATTGACGAAATACTGTACTAAATCCGTCAAATATTTTTGTTGATTGAAATTTTCCCATTAATAACCTTTTACAAATTCATAAAATTCAGCTCTAGTTGAAGTATCATCTTTAAATGCTCCAGTAAGCTTACTTGTTTTCATTGATGCTCCACCATGCTTAACTCCTCTACATGATACGCAATTATGAGTAGCATCTATCATTACTGCTACTCCATTATTATCATTGATAATAGTATTAATTGAATTATGAATAGCAACCGTTAGTTGTTCTTGTATAGCACCTCTTCTACCAAAGTGTTCTACTAATCTATTTAATTTACTTAATCCTATTACTTTACTATCTTTACCTGGAATATAAGCTACGTGAACTTTACCCATAATAGTTTGATGATGGTGTGAACACATTGATGTTAGTGGAATACCACCTTCAAATACCATACCATCATATCCATCAGATGGAAATGCTGTAATATTAGGAGCTCCATTATATCTACCAGCCCATAAATCGTTTACATATGCTTTTGCTACTCTGTTAGGAGTATTATCTGAATTTGGATCATTTCTCCAATCACACTTAAGTGCATCTAAAAATTCTCCAAATTTTTCTGCAGCTTCTTCTATCATCTTAGCTTTATTTTCATCAGATAATGGACCTCCTACTGCAACTCCATTAGCAAAGCCTTCTTTTACTAATTCAATTGTTTTCTTTGTTGTCATGTTTTAACTTTAAATTTTTTAATAACTTGGCTATTGATCTTGCTGTTTCTAAATTAACAGATAACCATTTTTTATATTTTCTTTGTTGTATAATTAATTGACTACATTTTTCATACTCTTCTAAGTGTTCTCCAACTTTAATTAAATATGATAAAAAGTCATGAATGTTTTTATCATATTGTATCATTACTGCGTCATTTAACATATGCAGCTCTGTTCCATCTTTATCTGATATTATAGAAACACATCTATAAAACATTTTACGATTTACATTAGTAGGATTTAGAAAACTAAAACTCATTTTTATATTATTATAAGGAAATTTAATTAAATATCCAAGTTAATACGGACAATGATAACATCCATTGGTACAACAATATCCACGCTTTAAATGATAGTGTTTTGTCATAATCATCATGCCGCTTTCCCAATAAAAATCTTTTTGTACATTAATTTTTTCTTGTATGTCTAATTGTGTTATCCAATCATCTTGTCTCATTATTTTATCTCACAAGCTCCGCCGGCACAAGCTAATTCGCCTGATAGATCTGTATTATCATCTAATTCTATTATATTAGAAATATCTATATCAGTTAATGTTTTCATTAATGATTCATATTCTTCTTTTGTACAATCTTCAAACGGTGCTTGTTTATATGTTCCACCATTATAATTTAGTACTGACAGCCCATTATAATGTTTTCTATTATTCCACATCCATTCACCAGCCAATTCCCATTCGTCGTCTTTTAAAGATACAGTTGCAGATACATTATGTGTATTAGATCCATTTCTGTGTCCAGGTGCTACCCATTCTGTTGCTATTTTTTTTATTCTTTCTAATAAGGCAAATGGAGATTCGGTTCTCATTATTGCTCCGTCTGGAGCTTTTTGTGGAACTGATATTACTGCAGTATCATGTGGTCTAAAATATTCATCTTCAATTAATTCAGGATGGTTTTCTATTAAATATTTGTAGATTGATTCATTTTTTCCTACTCTAATTCTTCTAATATAATAATCATTGTGCCATGCATGGATACCAGATGATGTTCCTAATGCTAATGAGGTTGTTCCTGCAGGCTTCACAGTTGTTGATCTAGCTGATTTATTTATACCTATTAGTTTTGCAACTCTAGCATTTTCTTTTTTAACTATATTAGCAGCTTTTGTCATATCATAACCTAAAACTACGCCAGATGCAATTCCTGTCATTGATACACCAATAAGAGCATCTTTTTCTGTTGTCTCTTTCCATATATTTCGTAAATAATGAAAGTCAGTGTAACCAGCTTGTAATGTACCTATAAACGAAGCTGCTTTAACACGAATATCAAAATCTTCTTGTGATTCTATATCACTAGCATTTACTTCACATAGATTACAAAACTGAAAAGGTCTTAATGCTATTTCACAACAAGGGTTTGTACCCCAGTCTTTGTCATTGTTAAGGTATATTCCAGGTTCTCCTGCTCCAGATAATTCTACACGTTTCCAAAGATCCATAAAAAAGCTTTTAGTTACTTTGTGTCTCATTAATACAGCAGAGTTATTAGCTCTACCTCTTTGTGGGTTAGTTTCCCACCAATTACCTGATTTGCTACCAATCATTTGTTCGTCATCTGCAGAGAATAAACTAATTAAAGCAGCTCTACGAATACCGCCGGCCAGAACAGCATCAGCTATATGACAAACTATATCATGTGTTTCTAATGTAGATAACCTATCTCCATCTTCTTTACCATCTAATATACCTGTAATTTTTAACACACACTCTTTTAAAGGTTGAGGTCCTGGAGCTTTACCACCTGAAGTAACTAACTGAGCACCTTTTGGTCTAACATCCGAAAAGTCAAATTCAATTCTTGAACTTTTTCCATTTAAATAAGACTTCATGAGAACTTTAATAGCATCTGCCCAACCTTCAATGCTATCACCAATTAAAAATCTTCTAGATCTTTTAGTATAAGGTTTATTAACAGGTGGCAGTTTATCTACATGATGTTTTTGTACTGAATATCCTACTCCTGTACCTCCTAATAATAAAAACATTATTTCGCTAAATGAATCAGTATGATCAATTGGTAAATAAGCACAATTATACACTCTATTAGGACTAATTTCGATAGGTTTACCTCCAAATTGTAACGACCTCATGGAAGGTAGAATTTTTTTATTATATACTAATTTGTAAACATGTTCAATTTCATCTTTTAACTTAGGATAGCTTTTTATATGCATCGCTTTATTTCTGTCGACTAGCTCTGTCCATGTTTCCCTTCTATTGACTTCTGGAATGTATTTTGCATATTTCATATGCACTGTAATATCTGATAAAATTTTATTTGAAATGTTCATTTATATGACTCCTTTTTTTCTTTTTAGACAAAAATAGACCCCACATTGGAGGCCTACGATTAATTTAATATAAATATAATTACTACTTAAATTTTAGCCTAAATCTTTAAACTTTTGTGCTAAATTTTTCTTAACTAACGTTTCACCAGTTTTCATTGTTTGAGTTGTTTGCCTACCTTGCGTAGTTTGTGGCTCATAAAAGTTAAACTGTCCGTTATTTGTGTTTATTTTACTTGGTAATGTTATTCCATCTGGGCCAAATCTGTTTTTAATAACATGGCCTCTTCCTGTTCCTGATAATTTGTCTTCTACTTTTCTTGATAACGACATTAAAAAATCAGCAACCATAACTTTACCATATGAAGATGCAATTTTATCTGCTTCTATTATATCATCTTCTAATGCAGATCGTCCTGCTTGAGATGCTGTCCATACTGGTATTCCATATTCTCCTGCCATGCCTCGCATTTCTTCATATAATTCTTCTAACGCTTCATGTTTGTCTTTTTTAGTATTAACCTTTAAAAGATCTCCATAATCTATTACAATTAAATCTGGAGTATTTCCTAACATAATTGTTTTTTCAATATGAGCTTTAATACCCATTACTCCGGTTGACTTCGTTGGATAGTATTTTATAATTAATTCTCCAGGTAATGTTTCTAACTTTTCTTCAATTTCATCAGTGTGATGTTTTAAGTTCTGAGCTGCTATTCCAGTAACTACACTATCATATCGCTGGCCTACGTAATTATCATTTAATTCTAATGTATAATGTATAACGGTTTTTCCTTGCCTGACTGCATTTGTTCCAATATTAATAAGCATCCAAGATTTACCAATACCAGCTGGAGCCATAACTACTCCTAATTCGCCAGGAGCTAGACCGCCATCCATTAAATCATCAATTACATCCCACCCAGTGCTTATAGTATGTCGAGCTGATTCTGTATATCTTGCTATTACTTGTTTTTTCCATTCATGTCCGATATCCGTGTCAGCTCCTGCTTTCATTGCAGAATCCATTTTACTTTTTATTTCATCGTAATTACCTAATTTAAGTAAATTAACCGAATCCATTATTGCATGTTTTATTTCTTGATTTTTACAAAACTTTAATATTTCATCTTTAACAAATGTTAAATCATCTGACTCCATGTACCGAAATATATCTTTCAACTGCTCTAATATAGCAGTTTTTAATATATCATTTTCAATTTCAGTTATTTTAACTTTTAAGACGTCTTTTGATGGAGGTGTTTTATATTCACGGAAATGTTCTATTACAACATCTAACAGCCAACTATTAGCATCAGATTCAAAATAATCCGATTGGATAATATCAGCAATCTGTTGTAGAAATGATCTATCCACAAACATAGCTGCCAAAACTTTAACTTGAAACGACCATCCATACTCACTTAACTTGTCTGTCATATATTATTATATAAAAAATAAATGGTAAATCCAATTTATTTTGTTTTTTGTGCAAATGCACTTAATGATAACCAGGTATTATTTAACCAATCCGGTAAATTCTTCATTACTGACCACATCTTATCTTCCATAAACAATCTTCTAAATTCAGCTTTATTTAATTCTGATACTTGGGATTCCATAATTTTTCTAATATTACTTTTTGTTTGAGCTGGAATATCTAATAGTTTTAGATTCATTAGTCTCCAATTATCAGAAATAGTATTCTGATTTTCTAATATTTTTTTATATGTTTTAGATTCATCAATTTTTTTATTACATGTTTCCCAAAGAGTCTCTAATTCATATGTTGATTCATCATGAAGATTAGGAACGTGTTTTAATAATGTCTTTGGACCTATTCCCATTACTCCAGGTATATTATCTGATTTATCACCAGTAAATGATCTATACATTACATAATTATTAGGATGAACTTGGAATTCTTCAATAAGAGTTTCAGTATTGTATAACTTCTTTTTTATTGGAGACCAAATTTGAATTTTATCATTAATTAGTTGATAAAAGTCTCTATCAGTTGATACAATTGTCATTTTTTTACTAATATCTTCATACATTTCAGCAATATATGCAATAGTATCATCCGCTTCTATACCATCCATTGATAAGAATGTAACTGGTAATGCGTCTAAATATGATACTAGTCTGCTAAATTGATGCTTCATTGCTTCTTGTTCATGCTCTATACTAGGCATATGATGATCATGTCTTCTTAATCTAGTTTTATTAACACGATTACCTTTGTAGTCTTTATATATTTTTTTTCTTCGTTTAGATCCACCTACCCCGTCAAAAACTATAATACATCTAGAAGGTTTGAAATCCCTAACACATTTTCCTATACTATATAAGAATCCGGTAATACCTCCAATATGATCTCCGTCTTCGTTAGTTGATGGCGTTGCTGAAAAAGATCTAATAAAAGTATTGAGGCCGTCAAAAATCATTATATGATCATCAGGCCCCTGCGGAATACTTTCTTTATCTTGTTGAAGTTGTTTAAATAATTGTTGATATTTATTCATTATCCTTCTTCGTTTATAACTTCTTCATCAATTGTTACATCGTCAATACCGCCATCCACTCCGGCTCGATATTTAAAGATATATGCTTCGCAAATTCTATTATATAGTCTATCTTTCATTTCTATATTTTGTATTACTTTTTCCATAAAGTCTTTACTTTGAAATTTAATAGTATCTAGTACTTCTCCGGTATCTGGATCAACGTCGTCTAATGAATACCAAGCTCCCGATTGAGAAACTAATTTAAAATTTTTCATGATATTTAACCAACCACCATAGTTGTCAACTCCACTATCATAATATATTTCATAATCAATTTTTCTATTAGGAGGCCCCATTCTATTTTTTACAACATGTACATTGGTTTTATTTCCAACTACCTGTTCGGTTCCGTTTACTTTGGCCTTAATCATTCCAGTATTTTTTAAACGAAGTCTAACAGATGAATGAAATGGTAATGCTTTACCACCTGCAGTAGTCCATGGATCTCCAAATGATACGCCTAATTTAGTTCTTAATTGATTAGTAAAAATTAAACATATTTTTTCACGAGCAATCCAATTGGTTACTTTTCGCATTGCCTTTGATAATATAATAGATTTAGATGTTGCATATCCATCCTTATCATATTCCATAGCCATTTCAATTTTAGTAGATGCACCCATTACTGAGTCGACTACTATAGTTACTAATCTATCTTTATCAGATTTTCTAACATTTTCTACAATAGTTTCAATTGTTTCAAATATTTCTTCAATAGTTTCTAACGGAACATATAACATTGACTTTAAGTCAACACCAATTGCTGTTAAAAATTCTGCGCTACTTGCAGACTCAGTATCAATATAAACTGCTAGCCCGCCTCTTTTTTGTGTCTCTGCTAAGGTATGAGCTGCGAGTAATGATTTACCCGATGCTTCAAGTCCTGTTATTTCGGTAATTCTACCAACAGGAAAGCCTCCATTAGGACGATTTGAAATTGCAAGATCTAACATTGAACATCCAGATGATATCCAATCGTTAACATTTGTTGGAGCGTCATCATCTCCATCTAAGAAAAATGCCGTTTTATAATTCTGCCCTTTAAATTGTTTATTGATACTATCTGCGAGAGCAGAAGCTAACGAATCTTCCAGTTCACTCTTTTTCTTTGCCATATATAACTTTCTTAATTATTGAATAAATCGTCAAATGCTTCTGCTACGTTAGTTTTCTTAGTAGCATTAGTATCATTTGTCTTTGTTTCTGTTGCTGGCTTTGATGCAGCTGGAGTTTGAGTTGAATTATTAGTATCAGAATCTGCTGTTTCTGGATTCATCCATTCATTTAATGCAGTTTCTAATTCTTCATATGTTGGCTCTGGAAATAACTCTGTTATTTTAGGTTGTGCTAATATTGATTTTGCAATTGCTTTATCTTCAGTAGCTGCAGATGTATTTGGCTTAACTCTAATAGCAGTCTTTGGATATTGTCCAGGACCTTCTGATGGAGTAAATTCAACATCTATGTCTCTACCATTCATTAGGTCGGTAATATCTCCATAATCTGGATCTGCTATAATAGATAATATTTCAGAGTAAATTGTTTTTCCAAATCCCCAAAATTTAACGCCTTCTGATTCTTTACCTCTTACTATAACAGGAACATATGTTCTCATTTTAGGTTCAATTTTTCTACCCATTAACCAGTCATCTTTGTCACCAGTTTTCTTAAGCTTTTCAGCAAATTCTACTACTGGATCAGCGTTACCGAATGTTATTGGAGAGAGCATACTTCTCTTTGCAATATCATAATGGAAATACATTTCTAGGAAAGGGTTTTCTTTTCTGTGGACGTAAGGGACAATTCTTACTCTTTGTTTACCAGGCTCTGGTCTGAAATAATTATTTTTTCTGTCGTTAGTTGTTGTTAATTGGTTAAGTTTTGCCTTTATGGCGTTTAAATCTAAACTCATAGTGTATCCTTTAATTGTTTAATTGTTATTATTT
>Ga0209482_1000296_pt1 | contig 44733 bp, 45 predicted proteins | sample CoawatmetaG10DNA_FD_187512 | JGI IMG/M metagenome (GOLD analysis project Ga0209482, IMG submission 187512) | Marine microbial communities from the West Antarctic Peninsula - Coastal water metaG104-DNA (SPAdes) (version 2) | ecosystem: Environmental > Aquatic > Marine > Coastal ...
GGGCTGGCGAAAGAGGTCTTTATAGTAAAGGCGATACTAAAACTCAGTTCTGTAAGCTAATGGAAGAAGCTGGCGAACTAGGTAGAGCTATACTAAAAGATGATAACCCAGAATTTAAAGATGCTATCGGTGATATGGTTGTAGTTCTTACAAACTTAGCTCATATGGGTGGAACAACTATTGAAGATTGTATAGATGAAGCTTACGATGTTATCTCTAAAAGAACTGGTAAAATGGTTAACGGAACATTTGTTAAAGATGAAAAGTAAGAATATTAAATTCAGAGATCCAGTCGTTGAGAACGTTGTGGATAAATTTGTATCAAGATCTGATGTTGGCTTTGCTAAATATGGTAGAACACTACACAGTGAAAGAACTGGTAAACATAAAGACTTAGCTGGTTATCTAAACGATATACAAGAAGAGCTTATGGATGCTATACTATACATACAAGCTGCACGTGAAGAGTTAACTGATAATTTAGTTGATGAAACAGTGGCTGAAGCTAACAAAGCTAGTTTTACACACATAATTAATAATCCTGAAGATCTAGATTATGGTTCGCCGGTATAGCAAAAAGAAAGGTCCGGTAAGATCTAAAAAGAAAATTGTAGATGGTATAGAATTTAAATCAGGTTTAGAAGCGTTTATGTATTTAGCTTTAAAAAATGCTAATATACAAGCAGAGTACGAGGGACAAACTTATGAGCTTGTCCCTTCTTTTAACTTTACAAATAATTCATACGAAAAACAAGGAAATGGCAAAGGAGAATACAAGAATAGAGGTAATAAGAAAATACTTAACCTCAAGTATACGCCTGATTTTATCGGAAATGGGTTCATCATTGAATGCAAGGGAAGAGCTAACGAGAGCTTTCCTATACGCTGGAAATTGTTTAAAGCTTATGTATCACAAAACCTGCCGGAGACTACGTTATATAAACCACAAAATCAAAAAGAATGCGAAAAAACCGTGAGCTTAATTCTTGGGAATTAAAAGATGTAGCAAGAAGAAAGTATGCTGATAGACAACTTCAAAAATTTATAGACTGGAGTATACAATCTAAAGGTTATTTAAAATATAAAGATTTAATTAAATATTCAGAAAAATATGGCAAAACAAACGATATCACAGTTTCAAAACAAACCACCTAAAAAAAGAAAAGGTGTACATGCTAAAAGTAAGACCTCAAAATCTAAAAATAGTAAACTATATTCAAAACTATATAATAATCAAGGAAGATGAAAGAAAGTAGTTTAATACAAATGCAGAATCAATTGAAGTCGTTAATAAATGTTACTGAGTTCTCTATTAAAAGAATAGAATATTTAGAAACAGTTGCCTTTGGCACTTTAGAAACGGTAAAAGAAATGTCTTGCTACAAAGAAGCAATAGAAAAAATAAAAGAAAAAGTTAAAGAAGATGGAGATATCAAACAAGATACTAAGTGACATTACTGTTTATATGAAATATGCTAAATTTGTTCCTGAGTTAGAACGAAGAGAGACTTGGGTTGAATTAGTAACACGTAATATGAATATGCATATTAAGAAATATCCAGAACTATCTGATCAAATTAAAGAAGCTTATAATTTAGTGTATGAAAAAAAGATTTTACCGTCTATGCGAAGCCTTCAGTTCGGAGGTAAGCCTATTGAAATTAGTCCTAATCGCATTTATAATTGCGCTTACTTACCTATCGATCACATTGATAGCTTTCACGAAACCATGTTTCTTTTGCTTGGAGGAACCGGTGTTGGATATTCTGTACAAAATCATCATGTAAAACAATTACAACCTGTTAATAAACCTTATTCTAAGAGAACTAGAAGATTTTTAATTGGTGATAGTATTGAAGGCTGGGGTGATGCTATAAAAGTTCTTATGAAGTCTTACATGGGCGATACTAGATCTTCTAGTGTTGTGTTTGATTTCTCTGATATAAGACCTAAAGGTGCTCAGCTAGTTACTTCAGGTGGTAAAGCTCCAGGACCTCAACCACTTAAAGAATGTGTACTTAAAATTAAAGGAATATTAGATGGTAAAGAAGATGGATCATCTTTATCTACTGTTGAAGCTCATGATATAATATGTCACATAGCAGATTCTGTTTTAGCTGGTGGTATACGTAGAGCTGCTTTAATTAGTTTATTTTCTGCTGAAGATAGTGAGATGATAGGTAGTAAATCAGGTAGTTGGTGGGAAAAGAATCCACAAAGAGGTAGAGCTAATAACTCAGCTGTTCTAATGAGACATAAGGTAACTGAAAAGTTTTTTATGGATTTATGGAAACGTGTAGAACTAAGTAATTCAGGTGAGCCTGGTATATATCTTAACAATGATAAAGATTGGGGCACAAACCCTTGTTGTGAAATAGCATTAAGACCTTTTCAGTTTTGCAATTTATGTGAGGTAAATGCTAGTGATATAGAATCACAAGATGATTTTAATGACAGAGTTAAAAAAGCTAGTTTTATAGGCACACTACAAGCAAGCTATACTGACTTTCATTATTTAAGAGATGTATGGAAAGAAACAACAGAGAAAGATGCATTGATAGGAATATCTATGACGGGAATAGGTTCTGGCACCGTGTTAAAATACGATATGACGAAAGCCGCTCAAATAGTAAAACGAGAAAACGCAAGAGTCGCAAAGCTAATTGGTATAAATCAATCAGCTAGATGTACAACCGTGAAGCCTGCTGGGACGACATCTCTGGCATTAGGAACTTCATCTGGTATCCATGCATGGCATAATGATTATTATGTCCGTAGAATTAGGGTTGGAAAAAATGAGTCTATGTATAAGCATTTATTTAAAAATCATCCTGAATTAGTTGAGGATGAGTTTTTTAGACCTCATGATACTGCTGTTATTAGTATACCTCAAAAAGCACCTGAAGGTTCTATATTAAGATTAGAATCACCATTTGAATTATTAGAGCGTATAAAAAAAGTAGCTATAGAATGGGTTAAGCCAGGTCATAGAAAAGGATCTAATACGCACAACGTATCTGCAACTGTTAGTTTAAAACAAAACGAATGGGACCAAGCAGGAAGATGGATGTGGGAAAATAGAGATCATTATAATGGTCTATCAGTGTTACCCTATGATGGCGGTACGTATACTCAAGCTCCTTTTGAGGACATAAGTAAAGTTAAATATGATACAATGATGACGCATCTTAAAGATGTTGACCTAACTAAAATTATAGAAACAGAAGACGAAACAGATCTTGCAGGAGAATTAGCTTGTGCAGGAAATAATTGTGAAATAACATGAGAAAATTAGCAATAATTGGAGGTCTTAGCTTAATGACAGCTGGGACTTCATATATGATGTGGCATCCACATGCACCACAGTTTGATTTAAATCCTAATACATTAGCAATAGCTAGTGGCGGATTTTTCATAGCTGTTGGAATTAGTTATAAATTTTAAAATAAAATAATATGTGCGGACTATGTTTAGGCGGTATTTGCGAATACTGTAACAGTTAAATGATGGATGGATAGCTCAGCCGGATAGAGCACCTGCCTTCTAAGCAGGCGGTCGCAGGTTCGAATCCTGCTCCGTTCACTACCAAATAAAAAGGGGACCTCATTACGAGATCCCCTTTTTTGGTTACAGGAACTTTGGGTATGGTGCCCATTTTCTTCTTGTTCCTAGCTTACATTACTTTTAGAAGATCTTCTTCTTCCCATGCCTGCTCTTTTCTTAGCTCTAGTTACTTTTCTTTTTTCACTACTAGACATCTCACTCCAAGGTTTTGGAGAGTCTGAGTTAACTCTTTTTGATGGTCTACAAACTTTTGTATTTTTATTTTTATCAGATCCACACTCATTACCTTTCTCATCTTTCCAACTTTCTTTAAACCATCTTTTTAAAGAAGCTCCTTTTTTAGTTTTTCTCACTGCAGCCAGTGGAGACCTAGACGTAGATATATCCCAAGAATCTTTCTCTTCTTTCATTATTTCTTTTTTCTGCATTTAGCTATCATACCACTAGCATAAGCTGATGGAAATACTTTGTGTGCTTTTTTTGCTTTATAATAACAAGCATCTTTTAAAGCCATTGGTGTTTCATATTTGCTGAAAGGTGTTTTACATTTTCTCATATCTATCTTTTTGATTTTCCTCTTGAACTTTTTCTTCTAGTTGTAGGACCTCTTTTACTGTTTATAGCTTCTCTTTGCTTTTGTTCTAATTGCCATTTTGGCCAACCAAGTATCATAGCTACACTTTGCCACCACTCTGTTTCTTCTTCAAGAGCTCCTTTAACATTATCATACTTTAACATTGCTCTATCTAAAGGTATATTTGTAGTTGCTGAAATAACCTTTGCACCAGCTAAATAAGCTGGATTATCTAATGATAAACCTTTGTCATACATTTCTTCTCTTCTTTTCTTGCTATCAAACTGCCAAGCTGCAGCTCTAAGTCTAGATATTTTAGAACTTATTGGAGGTGAGAATTGTAATAACTTCCATATAGAATCTACATACTCAGGTCTAGATCTTTTAGATCTTTCATATAAATCTAATAATAAATTCTTAACAACAGACACTGCTGCTCCACCAATGCCTAAACCTCTTAGCATTGAATCACTCATACCATTCACTACTCTGTAAGCTTTCTTTGCTTTATCCTCATCATCGTCATCGCCATCAAATCCTAAAGCAAACAACGCTTGTTGAAGCGAATTAAATATAACATTTTGAACAAAACCATAATAAGCAACCTTACTAACATTAGACTTCCAATCACCTCTACCTGCTATTAAATCTTGTATAGATCTTTTTTGTATCCTAGCATACTGCATAGGTGTATTTGCAAACATCAGTATTAATCTACCATAGTCACTAGCTTGTTGTTGAGATATTTTATCAGGTCTACTAGACTGTTGGTTTTCCTCTGATATTTCTTTCCACTCTAATAATGCTTGATCTTTAGCTTGAGCTTCTGTCATACCACTATTTTTAATCAAATCGTTTATTCTATTTCTATAAAACGTTGCACCACCAGAAGCTATAGCGAAACTATCAGCAAACTGAGTAGGAGCATAACCTTTAGACATTATATATGCTAAAGCACCTTTAGCTTTATTCTTAGCTGTCTTAGCAGCATCAGCAACTTCAGATTCAGTTATATTAATCCTTAATCCGTTACGTCTATCTTTAAGGTAGTCAGAGTTCATCAATGTCATAAAGTCAGACCAGTACTGTGGTTGATTAGCGAAAGCTGCACCAGCTTTTAAAGGATTATTAAAACTCCAATTAACAAAATTAATTGCAGATATAGTTTGAAGTACTGCTGATCTAGTATTTAAAAACATTATAGCTGCATTAGATCCATTTATATAGTCAAGTATTTTATTACTTAATCTACTACCTGAACTACTTCTGTTTTTACCACTATACATTCTTTTTAACATGCCTTCTAAAGATTCCCTATACTTGGAACCATATAAAGCTTCTAATTTATTAAGATTAGCTTCATTATATATTTTGTCAGCATTTTGTTTCCAGTCTTCTAAATACTTAGGTCTTTTAACTTCAGTAAGAACATCTTGTAAATCTGTACTTATAGTACCAGCTAGCCAGTCTGATTTTGGTTGAACCCATCCGTCGCCTTTAGTTATATCTAATAATTGATTAGCAAAAGTTATAAGTTGAGGATCTGATTCAATAAGATCATTCATTTCTTTTAGATCAGATTCACTAACACCTGGTATTTTAAATCCATTTTTAAAATATAGATAAGCTCTAACAGCTTGCTCTTTAGTAAAACCATTAGATGTTTGTTTGTTTAAATCTTTAGGTATTTTTAAATCTTTTTTAAGTTTTCTAAAGTCGTTCATGACTTGTAGTCTATCTTTTCTTAAATTCTCATCAGCTACAGCATAGGGATCTAACAAGTGTTTCTTATACCAAGCCATTTGTAAATTACCCAATGGACCTTTGGCTAATGTAGAATATATAAGACCTGTGAAATCTTCAGCTGAATAAGGTATAAAGAATTTAAAAGCATTCTTACCAGTTACTTTAGCTTTTGCTCCCGATATCTCTCCTTGAAACTTAGCTCCTTTCTTAGCGGATATTATACTATCAAACTCTTGATCTAAACCTTTAGAAAATTTAAGTTTAGCTTGCTGAACTCTAGACTTAACATCTAATACAGACATAGCATCTTGAACAGCCTTAACATTCTGTAACGCATCATCAGCAAAATAGAAATCATTATAACCTTCAGCAGCTTTATTAACTAACCAATTAGCTTTAGCTTCTCCAGTAGAATTTCCTAAACCTATTATGTTCTCCATTTTAAATTCTAAACCTTCTGATTTTAAGAATTCATATATTGCTGATTGAGCTAAAGGAGATCTAGCAGTTAGTACAAATATATCTTCGTTACTTCTAGTATCTTTTATCTTCTTAGCTAAATTAAATAAAGGTCCACGTGCTCCATCTCTAATTATATCAAAATCTGAAAAATCCATAACAGCTCCTTGTTCAACTAAATCAGAACCTTGTTCTGCAAATTGTTCTGCTGTTAATTCTCCTTGTGTACCATCTTTGTTAGTATAAAAAACTAAACTATTACTAGTAGCAAGGGTATCATCAAAATCAAATACTCTAATCTTTTTTATTGGTTGATCAAATTTTCTAGCTAATCTTAATGCATCATCTAAACCTGCAGCTTTACTTAACACATCAGCAGAGGTCATACCATCTTCTACATTTAGTACACCACTTGTTTTTAAATCATTTATATTAACACCTTTACTTTGTTTTAAACCTGGAACAACTTTAGTAAATTCACTTAATCTTTGATTAGCTATTTCTTTAGTTATATTAGGGTTTGTAAACATTTCAAACAATAACTCTTGTTGTTTAGCTATAGCTGATGGAGTTCTTAATTCTACTGGTAATCCTATTCCATACTCTTCTGCTATAGTGTTACCATTAGAAAGTATTAAAGAATTAGGATCAATACCTACAAAAGTTTTTCCTGTAATTTTATCTGTTCTTATTTGTTTGTTAACAAATGGATTAAAATATCTAACCCAAACTGGTATAGTTCCATTTAAAACACCATCTCTGTATTTAGGATCAACAGCTTTAGTATAATTAAAACCTTCTCCTTTTAACATATTATCAAACACTTGTGGTAATGCACCTTGTATGTAATTACTTAAAGCATTGTCAACGTAAAGATCAAAAGAACCTTGCGCCATTCTATTAAGCAGAAACTTACCTATATCACTAGCAGGTTCAGCATGTTCTTCTACATTTTTTAAACCAAGATCATTTACAAAATCTAATATAGCACCTTTTCTCATAAAATGCCCTTGACCTCCACTTGTAGATGATAGTATAGCAGCAATTACTGGTAAGTTGTTTTTTCTATCTTCTTGTATTAAAGTGTTAAACGTAGATAAAATATCTTTTAAACCTTTTCTTTTTGCTTTTTCTTCACTAATAAAAAGATCTGTAAAACCTTTTTTAACTTTAGAATAACCAGTTCTTTTAACTGCTTTTGTTATGTCAGCATTTTCAGGAGCAAATGCTTCAACACCTTCTTCGGCTGCTAAAAACTCAGCATCTTCAATAGCTTTGTCTACTTGAGCAGCGTTAGCAAACATAAAATTATTTTTAGAATCTTTTCTTGATCCAGGCATTATTTGTAATTGGATTTCTTTCGTTACAAACTTAGGGTCAATATTAAGAATAGTATTACCATTCATTAATTTAAATTCTTTTAAAGTTTCATCAACTTTAATTGTTATACCGTTATCTCTTAAAAATTGTTTTTCTTTATCATTTAATCTTTTTGGTTTACCATCCTCAAGAACACTTTTATACATACCACCGTTTGAAAATGTTCCTTTGTTTTTTGTTATAAAACTTTTAGTAAGTCTTCTTATTAATGGTGGTTTACCTTCGCTACCTTCAAACAATCTAGCTTTTGCTTCTTGCTTACCCTTCAAATTACTCATGAGTATAGGAGTTCCTCCAGCTTCAGATACTATCTTGTTCCAATTAGTCTCATCAGCTTTTTTACCACTTTCAAATAGTTTTCTAGTTTTGTCTATGTTTTTCTGCTGTTGAGGTGTTATTGGAATACCTAAACCTGCAGAATACATTAAATTGTTTTTACCTTCAACTAATGCTTGAGGTATGTTTCTACCTTTATTTTCTAAAGACTCTCTAACTTCTTGGTTAGTTAGCATTCTTTCTGTTTGTGCAACTAAAGCTTTTACTCTAGCACTTGTATTTCTATCAGATAAATTAGGTTGACCTGCTGGTGTTATACCAAACAACTCTTTGAAGTCTGCTGAGGTTATATCATTTCTTTTTTCATAAATAGCTAACCCAGCTTTACTACCTGTCTTAGACATTTTAACTCTATCAGTTTTTCTATAAAACTTATCTAATAAAACTTTTTGAACACCAGTTGATGTACCACTTGGAGTAGCTCCTTCTGGTAACATTGATATTAAAGCATCAGCATTTTTATTTATATATTGCTGTGCATTTCTTACGTCATCTTTAGTTAAGTTACCTGGTTTAGGTTTTATACCAAACAACTTTTGAACTTCATTTAAAGCTATATTTTTTAATGATTTAAAATCTAATTGATCTATTGGTAGATTATTTATTTCTGACTTAACTTTATCTAAAGATTCTTTAACATCTCCTGTTAGTCTAGTTTTTAATTTAATCTTTCTTTTTGGTTGATCTACAACTTCATTATCAGATTCTTCTATAGCAGCTAAACCAACCTGCTCAGTAACATCATCTGTAAACTCTTCACCTAAAACTCTTCTTGATGCTTCAATAGCTCTTGATGGTAAAAATTTATTTATATAAGCCGCAAGTGGAACACCGGTAGATGGATCATAAGATTTAATTAAATCAAATATGCCACGTTCTCCTGTTTCTATTTCATCAGTCAGCAACTGTCTATCAAAATCAGGTGCTTCTCTTCTTCTTTCTACTATCTTACTAGTTATTGGTTTAAACTGTTCTATTATATCAAAAGCTCCATCAGCACCTTGTTCTTCATAAATCTTCTGTACTTCTTCACTAGCACCTTTAGAAAGTTTTTGATTTCTACCTTCTCCAGTAACAGCGTTAGGAAGTTCTTCTTCTTCCGAATCCATTACAGCTTCAGATTTTACAACTGATTCTTGAAAGCTTTTAACATAACTGTATACATCGTTACCGTCTTTTAATGGAAATAAGAAAGATGTATTTTTACTGGCAAACTTATTAACCATACCCTTAAGCATAAACCTAAGGCCGTATATTTTATTAAAATCATATTGACTTAATATTCCTGAAGCTGTCATATCGCCAAACAGATTCAAAACCTCTTCAACATCAACGCCATTATTTTCTCTTAAGTCTTTAGCTTGTTCTGGTGTTATTGATCCTTCGCTTTCTTGAAAATCTATTTCTTCATTAGTAGAAGTGTATTGTTCTTTTCTTTTTACAAAATCATCATACTGCTCTTGTGTTATCTTACCAGTTTCTAATTTTATTTTTAATTGACCTTCTGCTTCTTCTACAGCTTGTTGGGCAGCTTCAACTACTACACCATCTTTTACTATTCCAGATTTTCTGTTTTGAATATGCATTAATTCGTGCATAGGTGATACTGCTGAAATTAAAGCTGTATTTTTATTAACACTTTGAGAAAGATTGTTTTGAGCATTGTCCGTAAACAAAACTATATCATCACCTACAAACGTAGCATTAGCACCTTCTGATCTAGCATCTATTAAAGCTTGTGCTTTTTTATCATCAATACCTTGTTCTTTTAAATCTTCTATTGTAGTTTCTGAACTTATACGAAAAGTTTTATTACCATTTAGCTCTTGTTGAACACCAACTATATTTCCATAAAAATCATATAAACCTTGATTGTAAGATGCTAAAGCTGGATCAGCAGAATCTTTATGTTTTTCTTTATTGTTTGTTTTTCTCTTGTTTAATAACTTCTCTGCTTGAATGTCTAAAGCTTTATATTCGCCTACTATAGTTTGTTTTTGTTTTTTAATAGAATTACTACCAGCATCTCCTCTACCACCTAACTCATTCAACTGCTTTAGCTTTTGTTTTTTCTGTCTTTGTAAATCAAACAAATCAGTTTTTTCTTCCATAGATAAAGCTGTTAACTTCTCATAGTCTTGTATACTATTCAAAGCTGATCTATCCATTATAGCTTTCTTTTCTTTCTTTAATATTTTTCTTTGTTCATTGTTTATTCCTACAGGATTCTTAAGCTGACCTTCTATATCTATTATTCTTTTTAAATCAGCAGCATTAGCCGCAGCGTCTGCTTTGGTTCTAACTTGATCACCCATCATATTATACAAGTTTTGACCTATGCTAGGTCCTTGTATAGCTAAAGATGTTATTGCTGTATTTACTAGAAAATCTGAGTCAATACCATCTATCATAGATTTATCTTCACCTAGTATAAATATATCAGATATATTGTTACCTATTTGAGCAGCTGCTTCTTCAACTAATTCAGTACCTACGTTTATACTAGCATTTAAACCTTGATACATAATCTTTTTAAATAAACCAGATTTAACAGGCGCAGCAATCTTGTTTAGGTTTTTCATGTATCCTAAAGTACCTAGCTTTTCTGAATACATATCTATACTTCCAGCAAGCAATTGAGATCCTACTTTTTGATACCAAGACAGGTTTTCTACCCTAGACAGATCTTCTTTTTGTTCTATGAGCTCTTGTCTTTCAAAAACTGTTAAAGGTCCTTTTAATTTTTCTTCTATATTTAATATAGCTTCAGGAGCATTTCTTTGAGCTATATTTAATTCAGCACCTTTAGCACCATAACTAGTATTAAAAAATATTCCTTGAGCTAATTGACTTGCTTTTTTGCTTGCTACGAGTTTTTGAGCTCTTAGTGTTGTTGCTAAAGCTTCATTACCAGCTTTTGAAGCTTTTTGTATTGCTTTAGAACTTGGGCCAAAAAGTTTACCACCAAAACTAGTCATAAGAACAGTAGCTATACTAGGCGAAGCTTCAGCTAAACTGTGAGCAGCAAATGTACTATAGTTATTGAAATTAACGTCCTTAACCTTTAGCATTGGAGCAAGCTCTGTTTGTTTTTGATTATTTAAACTTTCATTATAATCTAAAGAAGCACCTTCTATTTTATTTAAAAAACTGGACAATTGCGTAGCGTTTTCAACCTCAGCATTGTCATCTATAATCTCGCCTACAATACCTAAGGTTGTCCCTATTGTACCGTAAGTTCCTCCTAAGAAAAAGCTTTCCATAGCCAGTGAAGCTCTGTTTAAAGCAGAATAATTTTTTGTTCCTAAATCAAGAACTAAAGATACATCATTTAACTCTGCTGCATCTTCTTGTAAAGAATCTCTTTCTTTATTCCAAGATTCTATTTTACTTGCTAATTCTTTTCTTTTAGTGTCAAAACCTAGAGCTTTAAAATCATTTTGAACAGCTTGATAAGCTTTAATTTTTTCATTATATTCTGCAATTTTTTCTGGAGAAGAATTAGAACTTATACCTTGCTTTTCCATAAAATCTAGCTGCTCATATATTTCTTTAGCTTGCTTATCTAAATCAGCCATTTCTGTATTGTTAACTAATTCTTCATTAATTGATTCTATAGAAGCCATTTCATCTACTATAACTTTAGCTCTAGCATTGTTTTTTTGAACTTCTAAAGCCATTAATTCTGGGTTGTTAGCTATTCTTCTAACGTCTTCTTGAGTTAACTTACCTTTTATTTGATCACTCATTAGAGCTGTTAGCTTAACCCTATCTCTACTATTTAAATCATCATTTTCAAAAAAGAACCCATTAACCATATTTTTCTTAAGCTCTGCTAGTTTAGAACTTTTTAAATCATCAGAAGCTGCATCTATAATTTCATCAGGAGCTAAACCTGTTTCTTTAAAATTCTGAATAATATTCCATTTTTCTTCAGGAAACCATTCTGGTTTTTCTTCCCACTCTTTAGCAATTTCATATTGTTCATCTGGACTTTTCCAACCATCAAAATCACCTGATTGGCTAATTAGTCCTTTTGATTCTTCGCTTCTTTTCATTAGTGATGTCAACTGAAGATCCGCTTCTCTTGCTCCTTCAAATCCTCCAAATATATTTTCATCAAAAACAATATTATCATCTACAAAAGCAGTTGTTTCCTCTACTAAACTTTTTTTGAATTCATCAGAGTCCATGTTTAAATTATTTAAACTATGTCTTAATTCTTCTGATTTTGGTTTTAGTACTTCTTCGTTTCTTTTTTTAGATTCTTCTACACCATCGCCTGAATAATCAAGTTGCTCTACATAACTTAACCTATCGTACTTGTCTTGATTATGAGCTATTGCAGCTGCTTTTACAGGGCTTTTATCAGCCTCTTCAATTAATTGAGTAGCTTGATTAAGTTGAGGATTTTTATTTTGATCAGACACAACATTAATTTCAAAATCACTTTCATACTCATCAGGTTCATTTTTTCTAGCTATATTATCCGACATTTGTTTAGCCATTTCAAAATTTATACCTCCAGTTTTTGGATCTTCTACAGGTAATTGATCAGCCTCTATTGAGTTGTCTATAGCTTCTTGTTCAGGCACAACTTTAGCCATCATTCCTCTAGCTCTTCTAACAACTTCCTGTATTTTATCATCAGGCTCGTTGTTGGCGATCATCTCTTGAATTATATTTCTTAACTTTTCTTCGTTCATATTATTATTTTAAATAATCATCAACTGTTTTTTTACCACCTTTAGCGCTCCAGTTATTAAAATCTTTTTTATGAAATTGAAATTTACTATAACCTCCTTTTTGACCAACTCCACCTGAGTAACCACTAAATTCTAATTCTAGTAAAGCTTTTTCTAAAGTTTGATTATCTACCACCCAATTATAATCATCACCTTCTATACCTGGGTAATCAACAGAAAGGTTTTTTCTAATTTTTAATTGATCATCAGCAGCTTTACCTTTAAGCATGTCTTGACCTTTTCTGGTTATACTAAATATAGTTTCTTCTTTTCCAATACCACTTTGTATAGCTGCTGCATCTAGTGATTTGCCACCTAGATCTGTAAGTTTTGTAGAAGTATTATTTATATTTTCAGAATCAGTAGCTGGTTCAATTATGTTAGCTTTACCAATAAGTTTACCTATACCATCAGAATCTACATTGTCATCAAAAGCTTTTTGAGCTATATATTTTCTACCGACTAGATCTTGGTATTCTTTTAGTTTACCCTCTTGCTCAGTCGTAAGACCTGAAGGTGATTCATGCCAAGAAGAATTAACCATTTCCTCCATTGTAACTCCAGCTTCAGAAAGCAATGTAGCTTCGTCTATACCTTGAGCTGTTAATATACCAGCTATTGAATTAGTAGCTGTTGGATCTATCTTACCATTAGAATAACCATCTTGTATCTCATCTTGAAATACAGACAGCATTCTTGTTTCATCTTTCATTATAGTCTGAGTCATTGGGCTATTTTCCATTTCAGATATATAATCTCCTCTTTTATCTTGTTTTAGTGTTTGATAAGTATACTCTTGACCCTCTGGAATGTTTTCTATAGTAGATCCTGGGTGAAACGGATCTGGATCTCCTTTTTTAAGTTTTATAGTTTCGTAATAACTACTTGGACCATCAGGTGTTCCTATTTTATTAGCTAACGTTGTTGTTAATTGGGATATATCAGCTTTATGATTAAAAAGATCTTGTTCTTGGTTTTTCATAGATATCATTTCCTTACCATTTAAAAAAGAGTTTTTAGTTTCATCAAAACCTTCTTGACCTTCATTTGGCTTGAAGAAATAAATATCACCACCAACCTCTGATAATTGAACATCACCTTTTTCCATGAGAGTTTGTATCATGGTTTTGTTTTTCATAGAACCAGTACTAGATAAAGTACCATTTTTTAAAGCTGTAGCATAGTCATTAGTTTGTTGACTTAAGTATTGTACCTGTTCTTTAAACTGAGGAACTAAACCTTGTATTTTAGCTAATGCTAAATTACCCTCTTGCCTAGATATAGACCCGTCTTGCATTTGGTTTTTTATTTGAAAATAATCATCTACTTTACCATTCCAAAAACCATTTATATTAGTATCTAATTTATCATCGCCTGTGGATCCAAACTTATTAGCCATACTATACATACTCTGCATTTCATTATCTACAATAGCTTGTTGTTTTGCAACTTGTTCTTTTTGTGCTTTAATATGTGAAGACATTTCTTTAGCTGTACCAGCTATAGTTCTAGCTATACCACTCTTACCGCCTGACTGAATCATGCCCTGCATTCTTTTATCTACTATTCTTTTTGGATTATCGTAACTCATAATTTTTATTTAATATTTTAAGGCCAGCTATAAGAACTGGTACTTCCCACACTTGGTCCAAGACCTGTGACTTGTGGTCCTGCTCCAGGAGTAAGCGCACTTCCACTAGTTATACCTGGATTATTAGGCATTGATGTTGGAGTATTGTTGCCGCTCCCGGCTACCCCGGGACCCCAAACGCACCAGAAGCTATTGAAGCTCCTTGAGCAACAGAATCACCAATACCAGCTATAGCAGCTGATCTTGCTGCTTGAGCATCTTTAGTATTTTGTTGTGCATTCTCCATTAAACCAGCAGCTCTATTCATTTTCTTTTCATGGAAACCAATAGCATCTGCCTGCATACTAGCATCTCCTTTTGCTCTAAGCTCATCTACTCTTGCTGCGCCTTGAGCTTTAGCCATAGCAACTGAAGCAGCTCCTTGAGCAGCCATTTTATTATTTTGAGTTTCTTGAGCTTGAATACTAGCAGCTATACCTCTTTTACTTTGTAATGCAGCTTGAGCTAATGCTGTTGCTCCACCAGCAGCTTGACCTGTTTCCATCATTACGTCTAAACTATTTGCTAAAGCTTGATCTGCTTGTTCGGCTTGCATATTAAAAGCTTCGGTAGCTATAGTTAAATTAGCATAAGGATTATTTAAATCTTTAAACTGATTCTGCATATTTTCATAAGGATTCTTAAACTCAGGTCTAGAATCTTCTAAATCAGCTAACATCGCTGCTTGAGTGCTAGCTATCTCCTCTTGCCTGTATCCTTCTTTCTTTGCTCTATTGGCATTAATTGCACTAGTAGTAACACCTGCCGCTGCCGCTACTCCGGCTGAAATTAATATTGCTCCTGCTATAAAACTCATATGTTTTCTTTTATTAAGTTAATTTGATCTAATGTTATTTCAGGATCTTTATAGTTATCAGCTATAACTTCCTTTTCAATTTCTTTTATGTCTGTACTTTCTGTAGCATGTACAGTTACAAACTTACAGCCTGTTTTAGAATATATAATTCTTTGAGTTCCAGGTTCTGTTATACCATAATGAGGTGCTGTTAAAGTTTCTATACCTTTATCTGTTAATACTAGCATCTCGCCTTCCATTAAAAAAAACGGATGTTTCTTTTTATGTATTTTTGTAAGTAATATTTGGCCAGCTGGATTATATATTTCTCTTATATAACAGCCATCAGCAAACATATGCTTTAAAGGGTTTAATTCTTGAACCTTATCACCTGTTATGAAGTTTGGATTTTTATGTAATTCACTACTAAGCTCTTCCATTTTTACTCTATAATGTTTTTTACGTTGTAGCTCTTTACCTATATCCCAAGCTTCTTCAAAATCAAACGCGTGTTTTAAATTTAACTCTTTGGTTTTTTCTTCAAACTGTTTTTTAGCTTGTTCTTTAGTTATTGGATTATTCTTAATTTGATTATTTATTTCTTCCATATTAAATTACATTGACGATACATTATAATTGAGGCCTATTGAATATAGTTCTTTCATACCACCTGGATCAGTTGCTTTATCGGTAGTGAATGTTACGTCCATGTAAAAACCTTTTATGCCTGACATTTTATCTCCTGATATAATCTCACCACCAGCTATTTCTGTATCATTAACTATATTAGCTACGTATTTATTTTCTTTTCTATTGAAACCAGCGTAAAATATTGGTTGATTTATTGGGTTAGCAGCTAAACCTGTTTGGTTTAAACTGTCATAAGCACCCTCTAAATAACTATATATTTTTTTACCTTCATCTCTTCTAGCTACCCAGTCACCAGTCCAAATACCAGCAGTAGATCTTTTTGCATCAAAACCAGTTCTGTCTGAAGCTAGTATAGTTGCTTCCCATCCATTAAAACCTTCATAGTCTATAGTTAAAAAGTTTTTCTGTACTGACGGTTGAGAGTTTGCTATTATAGATACTTCACAGCCGTTGTTAATAGAATAAAACTGAGAATGCGGAACTGAAGTAGAGTAATGTTTATATAAACCTAATTTTATAGGTGTGTATACATTACTTGGAGATACTGAATACCAGTCTGAGTTAACGCTATAGAAATCACTTTTTAAACTACCTATTTGTGACGGTTTAAAAGAATAAAAACTAGGCCAACCTTGAACCTGTTCATCAAAACCTAAGGTAGCATAATTATTACTAAACTTAGGAACTACCTGTGTAGCAGTTTGAGTATATGTAGATGTTTCATTAGGCTGTAGAGATAATACATACTGTTTATTGTAACCGTCCCAACCTCCATAACATCTACTTCTATTAAAAGTTAAAATCTGTAAACTAGTAATATTGTTTTGTTCACTAGGCGTTATTGTTCTGCTTAATACTAAAAAACTAGCATTACTAAATGATTGTACACCAACAAAGAATATATTTAAATCAACATAACTACCACTGTTACTATATTCAACTAATATTTTAGAACCAATAGTACCATATTGAAGAGTATTACCAATACCACCTGGCGTTGCCGTACTGTAACCTATAAGATTTTGATTAAAATTAGCAGGACTAGAAGTAGAGCTTATGAATGGTATTACTGTTCTTATATAATTATAATCATCTGTTAATTCTTTGAATTTGTCTCTAAAATAATCTCTCATACCATACTCAGATATTTCAGTTATACCATTACCAGATAATCTTAACACTGCGTTTCTACTTCTGTCAACAAAATATTTTCTAAAGGCATATATAGCAAAGCTTTCTGGATTTTTACTTATACCATACTCTCCCGTGTAAGGAATAATTTCACCTAAAACCTGGTTAGTAGTAGTTACACTTCCTCCTCCTTCTGCATTGTATATAGCGCTTTTATCTATTAAAGCTCTACTGCATTTGTTTTCTTGAAGAACTATTAAGTTATTTTCTTCTGCATATATTTTTTGTATACTAGCGTATTGAGGATTTGCTGATCTAGTTATGTTAGTTCCAATAGGAAATTCGTTAGTTCTATTAATACCAGTTCTAGAATTATATATACCAGAATATATTAATGTATTGAATCTATGCTGTTGTAAAGGCTCGTCTTCATCTAAATAAGCTCTAACACCATAAGACATAGAAGCATCGTTAAAACCTCCTCTAAGATACATCTCTTCTATATAAAAATTTTCTTTAACTATGGAAGCGTCTATATCAGATGCAGCAGAAGGTGCTGCTAATGCCTCTACAGTTAAAGGTGGGGCATAAACTATATTTAAAGGCCAAACACCATAACGTGCACCAACTCCAGTTCCACCTGGTACAGTTACATTACCAGTTTGAACATTAGTCTGTGGATTTAAAACTCTTTTATTCCACATGCAATTGTAATAATCTATTTCTAAAATTGGTAAGTTTACTTGTCCCATATTATAATCACTTATTGTTTGATGATTTTTACTGTTAAGGTAGAAATCTTATTATAAAATCTGATATTTTAGTTTTTAAACCAAATCCATTATTGTCTATAGCAAATATTTCAACAACTATATTTTCGTCTATTATAATACTATCACCTGTTGTAGCTAAAAACACTTGACCAGGTAATTGACCTGAGTCTGATAAATACAAGCCAGACTGTTCTATTGAGTTTGCATTAACATTAGTACCTCCTGAATAAGTCAACAACATCTCGTATATAAGTTCATTAGTGTTAGCTTTTTGAGACGTGTTTATTGCATTACCGCCATTAGTTGAGCTATTTAAAGTGTTGGATAAATTATTATTATTATCCCACTCTTTTATAGTAGTTCCATTAGACAGGTAAGCTACTGGATCTATGTATGGTTGGTCATTTTTTAAATAATATATAGTGCTTGCGTCATCAATAAAACTAGATCCTTTAACAGGTGCTGAGTTATCTATAAATAATCTAACTGGTATTGAATAATTATTATATATTTCACTTGCAACACCAAGATTAACCTTGTATTCTAAGTTTATGTTAAAATATATATTATTAATATCAAAATACTGACTATTATAACCTGGAAAATCACTAGTTACTCTTATTAAAAACCTCATTAAACTATCAGAATTACTAACCTTCACTAATGTTATTGAATTAACACCACCTAAAGTAGCACCACTAGCATATTGAGGTTCTGATATTGTAATATTTTTTATGTTTTGACTAGCACCATGATAATTTAACAATCCACCTTTTTGATCTCTAAGCTGCACGGTTGCTATATTTTGAAAGCCACTACCAGCGTCAAAAGCAGTTGATTCATCAAGTACTATTCTAAGCAAAGCACTATCTCCTGGATAAGAAGTAAGATATGAAGGGTAATTTAAATTTTTTCTAATAAAGTCATTTAATTCTCTTATAGAACCAGCTGTACTTGTTTCATAAAATATTTCTAAATTAGAAACTTTTGGAGATGTTTCATATATTGCAGGAATTTGCTCTACTTCAGAACTAGGTTTAGCTAATTGAGAGTCTTGTCCCATATCAAAACTATTCTTAATTATAGCTGTTGGTGGATCTGTATCTGCAGCATATAACCCATTATAACTACCTCTTTTAAATAAAGCCTCAAAATTACCTATGGTCTGAACCTTTAAACGTTTTGTAAAAGGAAATATAGGCATTGTATGATCATTAGTAGTATAAAAAGGAGAATTAGTAGTTGCAGTCCAAGTTGTTTGCTTGGCTGTCCTAGGTATTAAATCTATCTCACTAGTAGAATAATTAACTTGAACTGGCGAAGTCTCTTCTAAAGCTGGTGGAATTTTATTAGCATTATCAGTTAATAAAGTTGTAGTGTTTAAAACACCAGTACTAGACTGAGTACTAAAATTAGTTGATGAAGTTTCTAAATTACCAGTTGTTATTACAAACTCTATCTCTGGATAAGCACTACTTCCGCCAGACACGGTCTTTGCTGGTATAGTAAGTTTATCACCAATGTTATAATTAACACCTGCTGATGTCATTGTTATTATTAGCTTTTTAGTAGCGCCAACACCTGAATTGTCAACTATAGCGCTTACTTTACCACCTGAACCATTACCTCCTCCTGTAGTTGCATTTACTAAACCAATACTAGTAACTATTAGTCCAGCAGTAATATCGACTTGAGTAGGTTGAAAAAATCCAAAACTCATATCTTTCAACGGTGATGGTGTAGCTACGTAATTAGCTACAGCATTAGTTGTTATTTCAAATTCTGTGTAATTTAAAATATTTTGTATAAAATAAGAGTTAGTACCTGCAATCACTTTCATTCCTTCTATTAAAGGAAAAGTTCTATATTCTATAGTTCCTATTGGATCAACAGTTACGGTATTAGAGTTTTTTACAAAAGTACAATTTAAATCAAATGGTTTTATCACGGGTGTACCATCTAATAAACTTGGCATATATACGTTATAGTAATCTTGTTCTAATTGTTTTACAACAACTTTATAAGAATCAAAACCTAAAACCCTATCTGAAAAAGAAAAAGTAACAGTAATACCTACATTACCTGCATCGTAACTTGGTAGTTCCGGTGATAAAACGCCATATGTTCCAGAAGCTGAAGTTGGATCTTGTCTTGTAACAGCAATTAGGTTTATGCTTGCACCATTTAAAACTCTTAAAACAAAAAATTCATACTCAACACCAGTTGTTTGGAAAGTGTAATTAACTTTCATACCAGTAGTTATATTATCATTAATACCACCAGCTGCTATTGGAACATAAAAACTGTTATTGCTACCTGCGTTTACACTAGGTGTTGAAATTATAGGATCATCATAAAGACCTGGATATCCTTTAACTAAAGGCAAATCATAAGGTATAGCTCTAGTAAATAGCATCTTTAAAGAATCACCAGGCCAATCAATTATTCCACTTCTAGTATTGGGAGCTAATTTAATACCACCAATTCCATTTTGTGTAGAAGGACTTACAACGCTTGTGTTGTAATCGTGAAAAATAGTTGATCCACCAAATCTTATAGGATTTTCAGAATATGTACTACCAGGACCGTCTAGTAAAAAACTTTCATCTTCAACATTTGATATAATAACGTCTGAAGACCTGCCATATCTATCTTGTAGTATTAAACCTACTTGATATGTTCTATTTTGTTTTAAACTATGATTTGGATAAGCAACAAAACTATTCTTATTAAAACTAACTGGAGCCGTACCACTCAATCCAGAAAACGCACTTGATGGGTTTAGCAATTCGGTAGGTAGTTCAGCTGGTTGGAATTTAGAACTAGCTCCAACGTAGTAGTTTAGTCTACCTGGAGAACTGTGTCTATCGTAGTAATTACCTAATATTATTCTATTACCTGAAGATGCTAATGTTTTAGCTCTTACTGGTATTTGATCATAAACCCTAGTAGTTTCTGCGGATCTTAATGTTTTAATAGGTTCTTTTGAATCATATGAATATTCTAAAAACTTAGTATTATTATCCGCTACGCTAGCATCATTAACATCTATAGATTCTACCACCATTATGTTGCTACTCATAGATTCTTTATATAAGATATCTATTTCAGTTACTTTTAATTGATCAACTATTAGATTTAAAGGATACTGACATGGTATTCTTAACTTAACTTGAGTAATTTCATTTTCCATTATCTCATCATTAATAGTAGTTTGGCCAGCTCTATTTAATTGATCTACATAATTATTTATTTCACTTCCTTTTGATTTTATTTTACCAATTTCTTTTTGAAAATAACCACCTTGCTTAGGTATAAAAACTTCTTGAGTAAATGGAGATATTAAAGAATGTTGTCCATCATCATATCTAAACCTGTAAGCAAATCTAATAAACTTATCTTCTAAGTATATAGGATCACCAGCAAAATTAGCATCATAAAATTTATTAGGCCAATGTACAGACACGATGTCACCTGTTTGTAATAAGTCTTGCATGCTAGGTACTAAAGTTAAAGTACCACCATTTTCTAATGCACTTAATACAGACACACCAAAATATCTACCAAGACTATTACCTGCTATTGGACTTGCGCTTGAAATAACATAATATCTATTAGGATCTAATCTAGGATGTGTTATTCTACAATAATTGTTTTTAGCATCTGATATGTTTGTTGGAAATGCATCCTTTATATTATAAGCTTCATTACTTACTATTGGACGTGCTCTTCTACCTTCCATATATATTGAACTAGCAGATAAGTTGTCAACCCCTGTCCCTACACCAGTGTTAGTATAATAAACATTACTGTTAGTATTTACTTGACCTAACTGTAGTTTAACTTGTGATTCTTTTAACCAAGGCGAGCTAACGTTTTTAGAGGTTTCCTCTATAAAACCTATATAAATTGGAGACGTTGCACCGTAAGGTGTGCTTACAATAGAAGCAAAAGAACTTAAATCTCTATCTACATTTATCAACCAACACGCATTCCATATTCCTGGAAAATTATATGTTCCACCAACGGGTGTTTGATAAGCGTCAGCAACTGTAAAGTTCACAATAGTACCTGCTTCATTATTTCCAGATTTTAATACTGAAACTATATAACCTTTTAAACCAGTTGAATTAGTTAATAATGATTTTTGAGCGTCTGTTAAATCAGAGTTTAAAATCATTAGAGGTGGATAGATGCTATCGTAAGACAAATCCCCTGATGCTTTGGGAGCAGTTGTACTTGTAATTGTACCTTTGGTAAATGCAGTTTGTGAAAGTTCTATTGGTTTACTAGGATAGTATTTAGCTTGAGATATATGATCTTCTGAAAAATAATAATTTGTATTAGCTTCTGCTGTATTAACATTTATGCATCTTGGTTGGTTCCTATCATCAGTCCAGAATAGTAAATCTTCTAACATAACAGAATCTAATATAGGACTATTTATTGAAAAATTTAAAAACCTGCCCTCTACTATTGTAGAAGTATTAGTTGTTGATGTATCTACTAATACAATTCTTTGTACAGATTGTATAGCACAGAAATTATCAATTTGATTATCTGAGTTATCCTGGTAGTTTGTTATAAATAAATATATTTTACTAGTATTTTCGTTTATATTCCAACCTATTATTCTACTTGTTAAATTTTGAATACTAGCTGTGTTAGCTCTACTGTTAGGATTAGGATTTAAATTAGTTACTGGTATGTTATTAACACCTAAACTACTAAGTATTTCATTTCCTAGTATATTTTCTAATGCTCCAACATCATCAGCCTCTGCTCTTGACACTGAAATATTTATTCCATCCCTGTACTCATCAGCACCAAGAAGTCTAGCATCTAAATCCTTGTTCATCTTGGACTTAGTAAATGTGTGTTGAAACTTTCTTTGCATTTAATTATGATTTAATCCACTTAGATTGACCTCTAAAAACTTGAACTATTTCGTCTAGTTTAAGGTTAGATAGTCTTATTTTTGCATTCCTTGTTTTAGCATAAGAATCTCTTTTGAAAAAAGCTTTGCTTCCACCATCCACGTCTCTTCTTGTTAAACAAATTCTATTTAATATTTGAGCATACATAGCTTCTTCTATCATTTTAGGTATTATAGAATTTAATGTGTAAGATAAGCCGTCTGATATATAACTTAATTGTATTACTCTATTAACTAAACCGCTACTAAAACTAAATGTACCTGTTCTTTCATTTATACTAAACCAGCCATTTGTTTGAGATATTTCAGGATCTAAACCGTATCTTTGGCCATAAGCCTGTTTCCACCATGCGTAGTCAAATACGCCTGTAGTACTATAAGCATCGTAGTCTCCAGTTATGTTAGGGGAATTAGCATCAGACCATCTATCTTCTATTATAGACTGAGCTGCTTCTAAATTAGTATCGTAGCTACTTTGTGAAGGTATTCCAGTTTTTCCATCTATTATAGGAAGTTCATAAGGGTTACCACTAAGACCATTTAGAGGATATATAGTATGTAAAACACCACTGCTATCAGCGTAAGCTACTCTAGTATAATTAACATAATCTTTAGGTATAGGAACACTAAGACCTGTAGGTACTGTTAATTCTTGAGATTTATAAGATTTTAAAGTATCATAAGATAATTCTTGAACTGCTCTTCTAGCATGAAATAATACATCTTTTCTTTTTAGTCTTTGTATTATTTGATCTTGACCAACATAAATATTTAAAAAATTATTTATTATATCATTTAAGGTTAAGTAACTATAACTACCCCAATTATCTCCTCTAGCAATATCAGTTAGTTGTAAAAAAATAGATTGACCGTTTGGTATAACTGAACCTGCAGTATTTTTTAATTCAATAGTATTGTTAGTAGTGTCAGTTACTATTATATTTTGAACAGGTATTTTGTTAGCATCAGTAGGCAATGTTGTAGTTGTAGCCAACAAGTGCGCAGTGAAATTACCTGTATCTCTAACTTGAACTCCAAACGCTAAACTATCATAGTTACTGATTAGTGTAGTATTTAAATCAGGAAATGACCATAATAACTGGTTAGCACCAGATATGTTTAGTAAAGGTCCGTATTGCCCTGCATAATATTGAGAATCGTTTTCTGTTATAGGTATTGTAGCTGCTGTTTTAGTCATAATTTATTAACTTAGTTCTAATTGATCCTGCTGATTAGAAAGCCCAGCAGCTGCTTGTACTATTTCTTGGTCTCTAACAACGACACCAGCGTACATTAATATTTTTGTAATAAGTTCTGTTTGATCTATGTCTGATATTTCAAAATCTTTACTAACTCCGTTAGACACTGGATCAAATATGTATTGACCTACACTTCCAACAGTATAATGCCAGACTGGACTAATAGGTTTTCCAACAAATTCTAAATTGTAAGTTTGATTAGCTTTTGAAACAGAGGTTAAAGATGGTATAGTAGGTAATATATAAATAAATTCTCCTTGTAAATAACATATAGGAAATTCTTTAGTTGGTGCTGTTAATGGCGAACGTCTATAAGAAAGAAAATTATTTCTAGACAATTTTTCTACGTCTACTGGAAGTGAAGATCCATCTATATATTCTAACATACCAAATCTGTGTAATGTAGTTGGTATTGTTGCTTTTCCAAAACCATCATCTGTAACTGTTATAACTTCATTTTTCTCAAAGAAAGAAATCTTTTCTTCTAATAATTTAACGCGGTCAGCATAATCATTATCTGGTTGAGGAACCTTAAGAAGTTGATTTAAGTTTTCAAAATAACTTTCAAATATTTCTAATTGAACTTGAGTACCTAGTTGATTAAATTCAAACGGCGTTAGATAACCTCTTTGTTCTTTATTAAGAATACTTAATACTGTTGTGTATACCGTGTTTACGTTTATTGCCATTTTAATATTTTTAAAAAAAAAGGGTGGCGATAAAACCACCCTTATTTATAATCACTTGTTATTTAAGTTTTTTATCTATCGATCTATAAACTTCTAAACCTTCATCTGTTTTAAACCAAGCAGCCATTGCTGAGTATGGGTTCTCATCAAAAGGAACGTTCATTAATTTACGACCATTACTTGCCCAAGTAAATGACCTATTGTCAGAACTTAAACTTATTATACTTTCTTCTACTGATCTTATAGCAAAATTCCTAAGTACAACATTATCATCATTAGCTAATTCAATAAATAAGTCTGGATTAGACTTAGCGAATAGTATTAAATCTCTTCTTAGTTCTTTAGAAGATAACTTAGTAACATCAGAACCAGCTTCAACTCTTAACACTGCTTCTGCTTGATCTATATCCATTTCATAAGCCATATTCATAGCTTCTATTTCGTCTTCTAAATCTTCAAAATCATCTATAGCTTCTTCAACAGGATCAAATTCACTAAAAACTTTATCACTATGAGGATGTTTTTCTAAAAACTCCTGCAAGTTTCTTTTTTCTTTAGGTACGTATAAATGACCATTTTCAAATATAATATGCTTTAAAGTTATTTGTCCATCTTGTTGATCTACAAAAATACTTTTTTGATTAGTAGCATATCTTAATTCTCTCTCATAACCTTCTTCACTATCGAACCAAACTAATGGGTATCTAGCGGAGTGTTTGCAAGGTAATGTGTACGTTAATGGTGTTTTGTTACCTACAAGATAATAATTTCTATCTTTGTATTCCCAGTTATCTACTGGTTCTTTAATTTGCACTTTAGCTTTTGGCTGTGCATTTTTAACAGTCACTTCTTTTTTAGGTGCTGTTTTTTGTTTTGTTTCTTCCATGATATAATATAATATAATAATTAAAAAAGACCCCGCCGAAGCGGGATCTTATTATTGTTTTAGTAGCTCATCGTGACTGAACCAACCAAAGTTGGTAAAGAAACGCTTATAGCAGGGCCAGAAGCTCCGTTAGCTAATTCAATAGCAGCGTTTATTTTTTTCCTTACATCGGGATCAGTTACTGATGCTGTAGTAGCATAAGCAATTGTAGCTTTCACCAAAGATGGAGTTGTTCCAGATCCTACAATACCGTAAGTTAATACGATAGCAGTAGCACTTTCAACACCAACACCAACGATGTTGTCAGCAGGAAGTAAATCTACTTCTCCACCTGTTTTTAATAATGATATATAACCCATTTTCTTAAATTTTTAAATGTTAATAATTAATTATGCTCCTTTGAATAACACGAAGTTATTAGCGGCTTGTGTAACTAAACATCTTTCAGATAAGAAATTGACTCTCATTGTATCAAGATCAGAAGTGTAAGCACCTCCAACTGAACCAGTGATCCAAGCTTTGAATCTTCTATCTTCAGTTTCAGAAGCTCTAAATCTTACGTGTAAGAAAGGTCTTCTAATATTTGATCCTAACATTTGATCGTATACTGTAGATGTACCAGCTGGTATCATAACGCCATCAATAGCACTAGACATACCTCTTGTAGTAGCATCGTTTAAGTATTTCCAATCAGTCTTATAGAAGTCATAAGAACCTCTTCTAAAACCTGAAAAACCAAAATTCATAGCCATTTCAGCTTCATTGTCAAATAAACCGTAAGAAGCAGACTGAGTAGATGGATATCCACCACCAGCTTGTGCACCGATCATATCATCAAAATCAAGAGCAGTAGCTCTAGATAAGAATAACATGTTTTCTTCAATAGCACCTTGCTTATCTAATTGCTTTAAGATCTCATCGAAATCTCCTAATGCACCTGAACCAGGAGCAGCAGCGCCAGCAAAACCAGAATATACATTACCTCTTGATTCTATAGCAGCAAATAAACCTTCAGTACCTTTAATCTTAGAACCATTTGCTCCTGTTGGACCAAATCCTGTTCCAAAAAGACCAGCGTTTGCGTTAAGTTCACCTTCAACCATTGCCATCTCTAAGTAATCTTCAAATCTTAATCTTGTTTCAGACTCAGCTTTTAGATACCATAAGTATCCTGATGTACCATCTTCAGTAGCAACTTCGATCCAGCCAATTTGTGCTGTATCAGAACCACTTAATTCATAATTATCTTTAAGGATAATTGGTGAATTAGCAAAAGTAGTTACATTAGGCTCTATAGCTTGCTTCATTCCATCACTTCCTTTAGGAAATTCAGAACCGTAAACGAATAAACTATTAGTTCCAGTTGCGTTAGTTAAAGCAGCTCCTTCATAAGCGTGACATTCTAATGTATAACCATCAGTAGTACCGTTATCAGTGTTACTTAATACTAAAGCTTTAAGAGTTACTAAACCTGTAGAATTATCAGAAATTAAAATTGTGTTACCAACTCTAATACCTGAAGTGTCTGGGTTGTTAGCACCTTTAGTTATTGTTACTCTAAATTTAGGAAACGCTTTACCACCAGCTGCAACAGCAACTGTATCATAAGCTACGTGTAATCTATTTTGTTCAGTCCAAATTACTTGATCTGAAGTCATAGGCATTTCAGCTCCTACCATTCTCAAGAAACCAGACAAAGTCCTATTTCCGTATCTTTCTACCTCTTGCTCATAAAGCTCTGGTAGATATTGTTGTGCCCATTGTCCACCTGCTACGCTTTGAAAGTCTATGTAATTGTCTTGGACAACTACCTGACTTGGCATAGGTGTAATTGAGGCAGGAAACGCACCGTTTCCACCTGGGTTTGTTACAAAACTCATATTTTGTTTTTTATGTTATTATGATTTTTTTTTAATTGTCAACTTAGTAGCATCAGCTCCTGTGACAGCTCTTACTTTCCAACCGTTGGGCATAGACTCGCTATTAGCCATTGGTTTTGGATCTGTATTAATGTTTTTAGATTTAGCTATAATATTTTTAGTAGCATCAGCTTTGCCTTGCTCATAAAAATGTTGTGCTAATCTATCTGCATTTCTAGCAGCGTAAATAGCTTTATGATATCCATCTAAGTCTACTATGTTTCCTGTATCATCAGTAAATTTACTAATAACTTTAGAAACATCAGACTGAGCGCTAATCATATCACTAGGATTCGAAACTGTATATCTAAACGCTTTTTCCCCTACGTTAAATTCAAAACCTTTGAATTTTTTCTCGAAGAAGTCTTTAGTGTTGTTTACAAATTCAGTTCTTTTCTCCTGTATGAACTGCTGTTCTTGGTTGTATTGTTGGAAAAACTCCGTAGCTTTTTTCTGCTCATTAGTAACAGATGGCCTCAACTTGATTTCATCATAATATTTACCTTTCATTTGCTCTAAAAAGTTCTTGGCTTTAGCAACCTCTTCTTTGTACGCTAACTTTTGCTTACGTACAAATCTTTCTTCGTCCGCATCTTCATCAAATTTAAAATTATCTTCCATTACGAATCCAATTTCTTCATCATTAAGATGTGGTCTAGTTTTTTTATAATATTCTTTAACAATTAGGTCATCATCAAATTTACTGTAATCCTTATTTAAAGTTACGTAATCTTCAACATTGCCACCTGTTTCTTTCATGAAGTTAACTAACTTCTCTATATTTTCTGGTAATTGAACACCTGTTACTTTTTCATCTCTAATAGCTTCATTTGCTTTTTTATGTAGTAACTGTGCTTCTTTAGTAGTTGGTGTTTCATTAATTATAGTTACCTCTTTTTTCTCGTCATTGTTTGGTTTTTCTTCAATGGTAAGTTCTTCAAGTTTTGTTTCGGGTTCTCTTTCCTCCACTTTTTCCACATCTTCGGTTTGTTTAGTTTCATCCACGACGATTGTTTTTTGCTCTTGAACGGCATCTTTTTCTTTTTTAGTTAAATCTACTTTTGCTACTTTATTTGCAGGTGCTAATTTTTTTGGCCTACCTGCTTTTCTTTTCATTTTAAATTCTCCTTCTTGAGGAACTTTTTTTTCATTTGACATAATATAATATAATATAAATTAATAAAAATACTACAATCCTTGTGGTAGTATGTTATCCATTGGATCTTGTAAACCTTCAATTGACGATGGATCCTCAAAGTCTATTGCATCTAATTTATTTTGTTTTTGATTAGCTATAGCACTTTGTTGAGTACCAACAATTCTAGCTCTCTTATCTTTACGTTCTTCTATTTGTTTTTCTCTATCAGATTCTAAACCTAGTTTTTGTTCTCCTAATTCTTTATTGTAGGTAAATTCTAGTTCCATTAGCTCTCTTTTTATTTGAGCTTCAACTCTCATTCTTTCAATATCAAAACCTGATTTTCCTTTTTCAAATTTAAGTTTAGTATCTAATATAGCTTGTTGCTTTTGAACTTCTGCCATAGCAGCAGCGTTACTAGCTTGTGCATTAGCTTGTCCTTGAGCAGCAATGTTAGCTTGAGATGCTGCTTGTTCAGCTTCAGAAGCTTTCTTTCTTTTTAGCTTAATCATTTGATTAGCTAACTTAAGATTGTTTATTTGCCTAATATCTATAGCGTCTTCTAAGTTTATACTACCACTTTGTAAAGCAGTCTGTATGTTCATCTCTAATTGTTCCTTTTCTTGCTCATCAGGTACTAAATCCATAAATAAACCAAAATCATATAAATGTATTTCAGAAAGATCTTGAAGTTGACCAACATTCCAAGTAGATATACTATTCTTTAAAGCTTCTTCAGTTAACTCAAACTCTATACTATCTGCAGTTCTTAATACTATATTTTCACAAGTTCTAACAGTTAAATATAAATAACTATTTAATATGTGTTTAGTAGCTGTGTTTGATGCTGCAGCTGCTAATTTTTGTAAACCAACTAGCGAATCTGAATTAGGAACACTTCCGTCTCTAGCTTCATTAAGTCCAGTAACATCTCTAATCATTTGTAAATAATATTGATAAGTACTTATTAATGAATTAATTTTATTACCACCATCACTTTTAACTAATTCTTGAATTGGAACTTTTCCTGGGTTTTGATCACCCTCTGTAGTCATAGATCTACCTAATATACTTCCTGTTTGAAAGTACATGTTTAAAGCTTCTTTAGCGTTATAATTAGTACCATTACCTAAATCAATCTCGGCTAAACCATCCACATCTAAATAAACACCATCAGGTATTATTTTTGTTATTACTTGTTGAATTTTTAAATGAGTTAATTGTATCATATCAGCAAAACCCATCATTCTGCTAACTAAACTTTCTATTCTACCTTGATACATCTTAGGAGCACAGATGTTGTAGTTCATATTAACTTTAACTAAATTAGATTTTGGTCTAGTCATATTTTCAGCCATCTTCCATTCTAGCATCATGTCATAACCTAAAACTTTAGCGCCGCTATACAAAACTTCTATTGATCTAGAAACCCTATCAAAATTATCATTCTCTTCTGGATTAAAAGTATCAGGCTTTTCTAAAGCTTTTTCTAAACCTGTAGATGTTTTTTTAATTTTAAAAACTTGTTCACTATAGGTTTTATATTCAAAATATAATATGTATATGGCGTTACCATCTCTTCTACCATTAAAATTATATAAAAAATTGCTATTACCTTGATACTGCTGTAGTTTTTCTAATTCTTCATTATTTAAATTAGGAAATTCTTTTTTAGCCTCAGCTAAAGTAATTGCTTTAACTTCACCAACATACCAAAGATCTTCAAAGTTAGGATCTTCACTATAAGAATAAACCATCCTAGCTGGATCAACATAGTCAACGGTTACTCCTTCAGCTTTATTCCAGCTAGTTTTTACCGCACTCATACCTAGTATAACTAGATCTTCTATTAATCTTTTCTTAGTTAAATTAAATCTATTTAATTCTAGAGTATTATTAACTGCTTCTTCACAGGCTATTTCTGAAGCTTGTTTATAACTCAACTGCATGTGTAGGTCAAGCTCATCTTTGTTTTCAGGTAAAGATTGTGGATCATCTGTATTAAATAAGTCCATACCTAAAGTTTCTTGTATTTGACCTAAAAATTCCCTAGCTTGCATATCTCTCATTATATCTTCAGCATATTTAGATCTTTTTTGTCTAGACTCTGGATCTTGAGCAAATGCTTTTATATCATAAACCTTATCATCCATGCCATTGACAACTATATCTACAAACTTTGGTATTATAGGAACTGGTTTCCAGTCTAAATTAAGATAAGATAAATCACCATTTATAGATAATTCATCTTTATATTTTTGTACTGGTTGTTCAGCTCTAGCATATAACCTACGCATCCTAAAGTCATTAAAATTAGTATTGAATCTATTTTCAACACCAGATCTTGTTCCACTAAACCAATCACCTTCTATAGCCATTGCAACATTGCGGCCATAATCCATGCTTTGTTTAACTTCATCAGGTACAACCTGATCAGGAAAAGAGCTATAAGTGTTTGTAATCTTACTCATTTATTTTATTATTTGTGAAATAGATCCTTGATTATCGTATCTATGTATATCTAATTTTACTTTTGTTTTAATTGAAATAGCGTGTGGCCTATATTTATTCTTATTACAAGCCATGATAGCTAAGCCAGAACTAATTGAAGCATCGTATTTGGTTCTATTATTTATATTAAACCTAGCCCAATCGTCTAGTGTTCTTTGAAAATACATATTACCATGACCTGTTTCTATTTGTCCAACAAAGTTTTCTATATAATATTCTATAGCAGCTGCGTGAGCTTGCTTAATGTCTTCACTTGAATTAGGTATTCCACCTATTTCTCTTTCAGTCAATGAAAGTTTTGAATAAATCTTATCAGGTCTATTCATACTAAAACCTCTATAACCTCTACGTCTTAAATAATACAATAAACGAGGTTTATTATTCTCTGCTAATATTGGCATGCCGTAAAAAGCTAAAGCCATTAAAACGTCCTCAAAGAATATTTCAGCAGTAGGAGGTCTTGATACGTATTCTAAGAAAAATTGATTAACAGGAGAATCCTCCATGCTAAATTTAGTTAGTCCGTGTAATGCTCCTTTAGAACCTTTACCATCAACAGTACCGCTGATATCGTAAGAATCACAGCCAAAAGCTCCAATATGTTCGTTGCCTGGATATCGTACTCCATTTTTTATTATTATGTTATTTTGAATATTTACTGGAGGAACCCAAGAAACAAAAAATCTACCTTTATCATTTGGGTAAAAAGATACTTTCGTATCTACTATTCCATTATCCCAAGCGAAATTCCCTCTAGTTACGCTTATACTATTATTAAGCTCTTCGTTAAAATCTATTTGTTGATATATTCTTGTTAAATTAAACAAACTATCTTTAGTTTCATCTCTAAAGGCGTGTTTTGTAGTTCTTGGAAACTGTCTATAGTATTCGTTTAACGCATCTTGATCATGCTTTAATCCTTCAACTTCGTTTTCCCAGTGTTGGATAACTCCAGTTGTAATTGTCGAACCATCGATTGTTTTGACTGGACTTGATCCTGCAACAAAGATAGGTGATCCGAAAGTATCCATGAATCCTTCGTAGTTCCATTCCATAGGTATGAACAAGCTATAGAGTCCAGAAGCTGTTTGTCCGTTCTTATTTCTTTCATCAACGTCTGAATTGTAGTATAGTTTTTTGAAGTTATCTCCACCTTTATCTAATGCGTTTGAAGTTGAGCCCATCATACACTTGCCTACGATTCTTGATCCTAGCCTTAGTGTTGTTTTTGTAACTCGCCAATTGTTTAATATGTTGTCCGGTCTTTCCCATTTTCCTGATTCGTCGTGTGCTAATATTTTTAATTTCTCACCATCGTAAGAATTATCTCCTGTGTTTTTCCAGTCAATAGTTGTGTCGAGACCATCAAGTTCTCTTAATTTTTCATTACTCTCAAGCTTTCTTCTAGTAAGTTTCGAAGCTGGAACTCTATAGGCCAATTCTGTTTTAGGACGATCCATACCGTCTTGGATCGGCTTGAAGAAAAACGGATAGTTAACGGATATTGGTACGACTTTATCTGTAAACATTTTTTTAGCATCTGATCCAGACTTAGAGAGTATACCGAATCTTGAGTCACTAGATATCGTGGCTTGATTAACCAATTCCGCTGATGACATAAATGAAAATCCAGACCTTCTGTTTTTAAGGTAGCACATCCCGTAACATCTGTTATCTGCTTTACATGCTTCCCAAAATATAAAGAATAATCTATTTGACTCTCTATATTCAGGTGCTCCAATGTCGATCTTTGACCATTGCAGATACATGTAGTGTGTACCAGTAATATAAGTAGGAACATTGTTATTATAGAACCAATAACCTTGTTCTCTTCTTTGAAACTCTTTGTCGATATAATCATACCACTCTTCTTTAAATTCAATAGGAAGTTCATCCCAATCAAATCTACTTTTAATTCTTTTTAATTCTTTAGGACATTCTTGTCTTTCCCAGTATTGTTCCTTTTTGACTTTGCTTCGTTCAAACGGTTCATTTGCTGCTGGTAAAGCAATCCTGAGATTCTGTATTTCAATGATTTTTCCAATTTTTCCAGTTTTGCTTATTACTATAAAATCATATTCTACATTATAACCGTACTCCCATTTATTATATCTATTTCTTTTAGAAAGTATTTTAGGGTTTATAATGTCTTTAATTTCTTTCCATAAAGTCTGCTCGTGAGTCATTTACTTCTCCCTTCTGCAAAACCTTTAAAAGGTTTAACTTCTTTGACTACTTCTTTAGTATCACCTGTTAATATAATTTCTTCCTCTTCTATTCTTTGTAAAATTTCAAAAGCATCCATTATACAAAGTTTTTTAGTTGCAGCTGCATTTTTTAATCTATCAGCAGATACATCATCTTCAGTGTGAGTGATTATTTTTTCTTCAGCTACCTTTATTAATTCGTCAACTGCCTTGCGCCCAGCTCGGATTATGTTCTCTCTCGTTTCCTTCTTTTTCATGAGTTAAAGCTATATAATTAGATTTCATACAATATAAACGTTCGTTGTTTATTACAAACTCAAACTCTGAGTCTGGTGTAAACGTTACAAGCGTTCCAGGTGTTATTTTAAGATCATCTAAGAACTTATTAGTATATTTTACTATACCAACATTAGATTGTTCTTTGTCTGTATCTAAATGGTTCTGGTTGATTATAGGTTTTATAAAGCAATATGGACCATTGCATTTACCATCATACATGTATATTTGATCTAAACTACAAAAGTATAAATCATCTTTAAAAAACATAGAACTATTACGTTCTCTACCTTTTTGATCATACCATCTTCTGAATATGTTATGATGTACATATATTTTATCTCCTACCTTAATGGGTGAGTTGTAAGCAGCTGGCACCGAAACAACAACTGCTTCTTTACTCACAAATAGGTGGTTTTCTATATTGGTATTTATAATAAGTGTTTTATCACCTATATTTTTAGTATTATCATACCTATTTTCTAAAGGTCTAATAATAAATTCATACAAGCTCTTCATTAGTACTTTAAATCGTACTCTACAGATATTGCCATATTACTATTAAATTTCTTCCAAGGTAATATTTCTTTATTTTTAGTGATATAAATGTTATAAGATTGATCTTTATTGTCAAACAATATATCAGATATCAAATGGCCACCATATACTTCCTGCTGTAATGAATAATGCATAGCATCATTCTTATAGTCTGATCCTATACTTATTTTTCTAATTACTGACATTTTTATCTTCTTCTACTTTGAACTCACCAGTTGTCATATCTACGCTTATTGATCCGTATTTCTCTTGTAATACTTTTTTAGTATTATCTACAACCTCGTTTGTACTAGCTAAGTCATGAAGTAAAGCATGTTTTCTTGATTCTATATATCCTACTTCTACTAATATCTTATTAACTTTTTCTTGTTGCTCTTTAACTTGATCGAACTCTTCTTCTGTTAATTTACCGTTTAAATTATTCATTATATTTGATTTGATTTTATTGTTTTTAATATATGGCCAAACAATTAACACCACTATTTATAGATACAGCTAATATTGGTTGTGTAAATCCTACATACTCAGCTACAGGAACAGTTTTAAAAACTGCAATTGTTCCTCCTTCTGTTGTTACTGATATATCTTGAGCTGCGGTATGATTATTATATACTAAAGCTCCTCTTTGTTGAGTAAATGGTATGTTTACAGCTACGTCTTGAGCTAATCTAAATGTTGTATCAGTGCCTGCTCCTATTCCACCAGCTAAAGTTATAACTTGAGGTGCTGCGAGAGTTGGTACAGTATATCCACTACCTACGGCAGAAATAGTTACTCCAGTTAACACTAGCCCAGCTACAGTTACTTTTGCATCTCCATTACCACCACTAACTTCTAATAAATCGCCTATTAAATAACCTTTACTACCTAAGTCAGATATGTTTATAGCGTTTATAGTACCACCACCAGTAACAGCAATATTAGCTTTAGCTCCTGTACCAGATCCACCAGTTAAATCTATTGATGTTCCAGCGCTATACCCAGTTCCAGCAGCGGTAATTGTTATATTACCTGGTAATGCAGCAATTTCACCTTTTGATATTCCAGTAACTGTTAAGCCAGTCCCACCACCACCTGTTGTGGATATTGCTCCTGAGTTATCATAACCTTCAGTACCTATTGTAAAATTTGTAAATATATTAGGATTTGAATTATCTATAGCTCCTACTACTATTTGTTTAACATCATGACCAAACACTCTTGGTTGTGCCATTGTGTTTCCTTCTAAACCTCTCATGCTTATTTATTTATTTTTGTTATTTTTTCAGCACCACGACTTCCGAAGTATGCTACATAAACTGTTACCAGTAATGTTTTTAATAAGTTTATCCATGCTTCATCAACATCGAATTGTAAATGAAAAGAATCTACAGCCATCATAAACACAGCTGAAGCAGTTAAGAATATAAGAGCTAGCGGCCGTGTGTTTTTAGAAAGCCACGAATCACTTTTCATATCGCTTCTCCAACGACTAGATACTTCTTTCATTTCAGATATATCTTGCTCTATGAGCTTTAAAGCTTCTTCTTTATCAATTGCCTTAATCTTATTATCACTTGATATAAGATTTTTTACTATACCAAGTGTTCCTTGATTAGGTAACACATCTCCAAGAGCTTGTAATACCTTAGGAGCTTTACTTGAAAGAAAAGCACCTATTTTAGTTTCTTTAAATGTTTTTTTTGACATTATCTTTTCTTTGGTTTTGTGTGGTTGTATCCTTTTTTCTTTAAAGATAAATGTTGTTTAATTGTTTTAGCAACTTTTTTTATTCCTGTCTTACTGTACATATTGTGTACTTTAAATTTTTTAGCCATTTTATCTTCTTCTTTTCTTTAGTTGTTTTCTTATAGATTTTTCACCTTTAATTACACATCTACTTCCTTTTCTAAAGAATCCTTGTTTACACTTAGCTTTAAAATCTTGACCTGCTCTTTTTAATTTTCTTTTAAGATTTCCACTATTTCCTTTTCCACCACCATCACCACCACCTGAAACAGTGATTGTTGTTGGAGGATCATATTCTTCTGTTTCTATTATTTTTTTGGATGGAGTTTCATAGTAAGTATCACTAGCTGTTGCAGTCTCTTTACTAGAAGGAAACATATCATAAAATTTACTACTAGTTAAACTACCTTCCATAACATCTTCTCTTGTTTTTCCATCTGATAATAATTTCTGAATATAAGAATTTCCATCAGTAGCTTGTGTTTGCCCTTGTTTAGCTTTAGAACCTACTACAACTTTATTTTCTGCACTTCCTTGAGCTGACTTTGTAAACTTAATCCTGCCATCACTCTCGGTTGATGTAGTGTAGTTTAATTTAGCTAATTCAGCTTCTGCATTTGCTTTAGCTTGTGCTTTTAATTTTTCTTTTTCTTTTTCTCCTTCTACGTTTCCACTAATGTCTGTTACTTTACTAACCTCAACATTAGCTTGGGGTCCACATCCAAATTTCTTAACCATTCCCATACCAAATCTTTCAGTCATAGAAACTTTATCTTGATCTTGTACTCTTCTTTTTTTACCCATTTGTTTAACAAAAGATAATGGTGTATCGTGTTCATACATATTTGGAGCACCAGAAAGTTTTTCAGGATTAGGTCTCAAATCTTTTTCTTCAAGATTATCACCTGCTTTATAAGCATCTTTCTCCCATGGCAAGGTTTTATCACTTTCTTGAAAATCGCCTCTACTTGACATCTTAACACCTTTACCATCTAAGTTATGATATACAGCTTTATCGTCATAATCTAACTTACCATCTATCATATCTTTTAAATGATGATCTTCATGAGATTCTGCATTTTTTCTTATTGGAGAATTAACAGGTATGTTCTTATCAACTATCATAGTTCCGTTTTTATTAGCTTTTGCTATTAAACCAGAATCGTTAGGCATATTATCAGGCGCAAATGGAACTTCATATCTAGCTATAGGATCTATCTTATAGGGACTTTTCATTTTAAACTTACTCATATCTTATTATTTATTTTTAACATTTCCATCTTTTTCTAGCTGCTATGCCTCTTTTACCTTTCCACTTTTTAGATCTAGCACAAAAGCTTTTTCTACGTTTAGCATCTTTGCTTCCAGCTTTAACTTTTCCAGTTACAGGAGCGGAAAGTGTGCTACCTGGATTTTGTTTTTTATATTTTGCTCTACCAGCTTTAGTCATGCCAGCACCTTCTTTAATAGATAAAAAATTCCTGCCTTTACCTTTAGTGGTTTTACGAAGAGATAATGCGCTTGTTTTTACACAATTAGGTACTGTTTTACTACCTTTTTTTTTCATACCTTTTTTCTCGTAACCATCCCAGCAAGCCATTACTTACGTTTTTTAGATTTTAAATCCCTAAGTTGTTTAGCTAATTCATCCAGTTTACCATCTGTTTTTGTACCATCTTTAACTAAAGTAGATAATACTTTTATCTCTTCAGATAGTATACTATTCATTTCTTCAATCATACTAACTTTTTCTTTTAATTCAGTTATATTAATATGATTCCATTTTTCCTTAAGATCATACTCTAATCTTTTAACCTCTGTTGGTGGCATTCTTTTTGCTAAATCAATATCGTCTTGTAAAGTATAATACATACCAACTAATGTAGTTGTTAACATTATTATTCCAATTACAGTTTTTATGTCAATTTTAAACTCAGTATTTTCAGATATTTTCATACTCCTTTGTTGCGTCAAATGATGGGCATGCTTTATTAGCAAACTCATTGTGTGAATAAATAATAGCATCCGAATACATAGCCTTTAATGTTTTAATGACATGTAACAGACTTTCTTTCTGATCTTGTGTTCTAGTATCCTTCGGAGTCTTACCATCTACCTCAACGCCACCACAATAGCATATGCCTATTGAATTACGATTATGTCCTTTGCAGTGAGCTCCGACACGATCTATATTTCTACCTTTTTTAATAGTTCCATCTAATTCGATGTAGAAATGATAGCCAATGTCGCTCCACCCACGAGAATTAACATGCCAGTCTTTAATAGTTTCAACTGATACATCTTGACCTTCTCTAGTAGCGGAGCAATGTATTATAATTTCTTTTACTAATCTCATTTACCATATTTTAATAATCCTTTTTCTTTCATATTGTCAAAGGCTTTTTGACTTTTGGCTTTCTGCTCTTTATTAGCTTTTAAGTTATCTTTAACTTCGTTAAACTTTTGTTTAACTTTGTTTACAATTTTTCTTCCAAACTGTAGCACTCTAGGACCTTCTGTTTTTCTAGCATTTTTATTATGCTCTTTACGTTCTCCGTCTCCATACATGGAAATGCCTTTCATATGCTTACTTAAATAGCTCATTTATTTATTTTTTAGTTTGTACCACTTGTTCATTGTGTATCCAATAGTCATTAATAATAACACTATTTCTAATACTGGTTCCATCCAATTGAAGCTAGCAATTGTAAATGAAGTTATATTAAGGCAATATAACTTTAAGCTTTCTAAATCCATTATTTATTAGCTAGCATAACAGGATTTCCCTTGTACTTTATATTATCAATTTTTTTAAGGGTTGGTGTTATTGTAGAATTATTTGATTTCATAATTCTAGTTCCTAAAGGTTTACAACCACAAGATAATTTTTTACCTGCTGGTCTTTGTTTTTCTCCGTAACTTGGCATAATTTTGTTTTTAACTGTTTATAATATACGTGTACTATATATAATCACGTGGATTATTTTTACTTTTACACGTTATCGTATTTTCTTTTTTTCTTAGCGTCGTATTTTATATCACCAGCTAATTTAGAAATATGCTTTTCGTCATTGGTCATTTGCTTATTACTTCCACCATGCTTTGAATCATATTTAATATCTCTTTTTAAATAACTAGCATGAGCAGCATCATCCTTCATTGATGATTTTACATTATGCTTAGTGATTTGTGTATGACTATGGTTCATATTTTTTCCATAACCAGCAATAGGAGATTTAGAAAAACTTTCTATATATTCTATTTTTTTAGCAGGAACTGACATATTGTAAGAACCTGGTCCATCATACATACCATTACCTTTTGATCTAGCTTTTTGAGCTGTAGTAGGTCCAGATCCTGCACCTTGCATTTTTTTATTAGCTATTGATCCAGCTATTTTAGTAGCAGAGTCTTTGCTTTTACCTTCACTTTCTAATTTAGTTACTAAACCATCAAAACTAGCTGGTCCATCATACATACCGGGAGAAGAATTTTCAATAGCAGTTTGAAGATGATCTGGTAAATTAGTTTGATCTCCTACTAAAGCCTGGCTTGGTCCGTCATACATTCCAAAGCCTTGATTAGGGTCAAAAGTTTGTTGTTGTGGTAACGGTGGTTTATTATACAGTTCACCTGGATTACTAGCCATCTCGCTAAACATATCATTTCTTTTATAATCACTGTAAGGTACTTTATTCTCAGGTTGATTAATATTTGGATCATTTGATAATACATTTCTGTCTTTAGCTTGTCCAGCTCTATTAGCCACTGGTGGAGTCGAAGGCATTTGCCCAGGCATCATTGGTGGTTGTTGCTGTTGATTAACCATAGGAAATGCACTTCCTTTAGAATTAACACCGAGACTAGAATCTTGTATGTATTCTATTTTTTTAGCAGGTACAGACATATTATAAGAACTAGGCCCTTCGTACATTGGTAGAGGTTCTTTTTTATTTATTTGATCTAATATACCTTTGTTCATAGGTTCTTGTTCATCCACAACTGGTTCAACAACCTTCACTTCGCCATCTGCTGTTTTGTTTTCTATTGGATTTAAAGTTGCTTTTGGTTCTTCAGCTACTTCTAATCTTCTTTCTAATAAAGTTTTTACTTTTGCCATTTTATCTTGTTTTGTCTTTGTTAACATACTCAATAGCTTTAGTTGTTACTTTAAAACTATATCTATTACTTTTTTCTAATTTTGTTGTAGGCATATCTTCTTCACCTAACATAATTCGGTACATACGACTTATTAATTGTTTGCACTTATAGGAAACTTTATATATATGATATTTTTGAGTAGTGCGATTTCTTTCTCTCCACACTTTTATCCACTCTTGTTTCAATAATCTGTTCCAGCGCCTGTTGTCCCAACTATAGGAATACGTACCTTGTTTAAAATCATGCTTTGTGAAGTGTTCTATAGCATCTAAATATATAAGCAGCTCTAAGTCTGCATCATTTAAATAGCTAGTTTTACAAGCCCACTTTCTTATTATTCTATAATGTTTTAATAAATTTAATTCTTTTAAATCTTTAGAAGCTAATCTTCTCATTTACATACAATTTTTTCTATAAAATCGTTTGTGAGTTTTACCTTTACCTTCTAGTCTTACACATCTAGCGGATTTTCTAGCAGCTCTATTTTGCTGTCTATTAGCTTTTTTAGCAGCTCTTTTTGCTTTACCTTTTAAACCAGATTTTCTAATAGCTTTTCTGTTAGATCTTTTCTCTCCTCTTCTTTCTTTACCAGACATATTCTCGTTATAGTCATCTGTGTAAATAACATTACCATCACCGTCTGTGTAATCTTTACTAACCTCTTCTTCGTCTTCTTTTCCAGCTTCATCTTCCATATCACCTTTTAAAGCTTCTAAAGCATCTCTTTCTTCTGCTAGTTTAACTCTTTGAAAAAAGTCACCAACTTCTCCTCTAGAGTAGTCAGTGTCTGGTGGTATTATATCAGTAGATTTTGTAGAGCTTGAACTGGCTTTTGCTGGTGGATCGCCTTCATCTCCTCTAGCTTTAGCTGCTGCAGTCCTTACTTGTTCTCTAGCTTTTTCTCTAAGTTCTTTGATCCTAGATGTCCACTTTGAAGCAAAAGGTGATTCTCCACCTTTAGTCATAGATCTAAATGATTCTGCGATATCTCCGCCGTTGTATTTTAAACCTTTACGCAATCTACTCATAATTCATATTATTATAACAATGTCATTTTCTTTAATAACTTTGTATTTTTTATTTTTTAGTTCAATAGAAAAACCAGAAGATTTATCGTAATATATCTCATCTCCTGCGTCTACTTCTAAAACATCGGTACCAGGTTCTATTACTAAAGCCTGCCTATATCTTATATCTTCTCTTTGTTTTTCAGCTAATATAAGACCACCAGATGTTTTTGTATTACTTTCTTTTATTGGTTTTATTACTACATATTTACCTATTGCTTTCATATTCTTATATTATTTATAACACAATCAGTTGACAATATAGTAGTAGCTACTGAAGCTGCGTTAATTAATGCACTCTTTGTAACTAATAAAGGATCTATAATTCCGGCTTTAACCATATCTACCGTTTTTCCTGTAACCACATCTAATCCTATTCCTTTATCTAGTTTTTCAAGTATATCTATACCTGCGTTTTTAAGTATAATTTCATTTGGTTTTCTTATAGCACTGTAAAGTACTTCTTCACCAACGCAAGTTGGTTTTAAATGAAAACTAGCATTTAATAACGCTACTCCACCTCCAGGTAATATACCTTCTTTTATCGCAGCTTTAGTAGCACAAATAGCATCTTCTACTCTATCTCTTTTTTCTTTTAATTCTATTTCAGAATTAGCGCCTACTTTAACTGTAGCTACTTTAGCTTTTAACCTAGCTAATCTTTTTTCTATTCTAATAATTGTATTAGGATTTTTTGATGTAGACTGCTCTTTTTTTAATCTTAAAACTATTTCATCTACATTTGTGTTTTTAGATAAATCCACTTTTAATAAAGTATCATGTTGAGTAGTTGTAGATTTTAAACACTTACCTAGATGCTCCATTTCTATTAAATCCATATCGTCTCCTAGATCTTCATTTATTAAAGTAGCTCCAGTAACAGCACACAAATCCTCTAACATCTCAGCTTTTGTAAGACCATAATGAGGCGCGTTTATAACATTTATCTTTATATTGCCTTTAACTTTATTCATAGCTAAAGCATTAAGTACTTGAGCATCAACATTAGCTATTATAAGTAAGCTATCATTGTTTTTTATTACATGCTCTAGTATGTTTTGAATTTTTCTAACATTATCTATTGTAGAATCTGAAACTAAAACTAAAGGATTTATTAATTCAGATACATTCTGCTCTTTATTAGTTACAAAATGGTTTGAAACTAAACCATGATCGTACTGCACACCTTCTATTAACTCTACAGTGGTGTCAGCTTTGTCTGTAGTTTCCATTATAACAACTCCAGTTTCATCTACCATCTTGAAAGCTGTACCTATTATTTTACCTAAAAATTTGTCATTGTTAGATGATATAGTAGCTACTTGATCTATCTTGCTTCCTGTTACTTTTTTAGCATTTTTATCTAAATACTTTATAACATTATTTAAGCCAGACTCTATACCTTTATTCATGCTTCTAACATCTTCTAATAAAGAATGTTCTGTAGCTTGATCTAGTATTGCTTTAGCTAAAACAGTGGCTGTAGTAGTTCCATCACCAGCTTCTTTAACAGTTCTTTGTGCTGCTTCTTTTATTAAAGTAGCTCCAATATTTTCTAATGGATGTTGTAATGTAATTGAGTTAGCTACAGTTACACCATCTTTTGTTATTTGTGGCATACCATTAGCGTCTTCTAATATAACACATTTACCACTTGCTCCTAGTGTAGAACTCACGGCATTGGTGAGTTTCTCAACACCAGCTAAAACTTGACTTCTGGCACTATCGCCAAAAGACAAGTCTTTTACTAATTTTATTTCTTCCATATTAAATTTAATTGTATTTTATTTATTCAAAAGTTTTAACTATCTTAGGACCTTGTGTAAATTCTAGTTTTCTTTTGTAGTGTTCTATAGAAGCATCTATTGCTTGCTCAGCTCCACCTAGAGTCTCTCTTCTGGTAACATCAACCCAAAATCCTGGATCTTCCATGCTGTTATATTCGGTTTGTAAAAATCCATTAGGTAACTGAACTATCCTCCAGTTTTTCTTCTGTGAGATATGCTCCCATACTTTTATTGTTTCTTCTGTTGGTTTTTCTTGTGGTGCACTATTCCACGAATTAGTGCGGGTATATAAAAACGTCATTTGGTTTTGTGTTTTTTTATTTTTTTATTTTTGGTTCTGATTTAGTAGGTGTTATATTACCGTTTTTTAAATCAATGGTTACATCTCCATATTTTTTTTGTAAAATTAAATTAATATCTTGTTCTTGGTTTTTTAAATTTATAACTAGTTCTTTTATATTTTTTTCAAATACTACTAAATTACATAACTGTTTCTGAGCTTCACCTATCTTGATGTTTAGTTCATTTATTTCTTTAATTTCTTTTTTTGTTAATTTCATTTGATTTTATTTAATTTGTCTTAATATAAATAATCACTTATTTATAATTAATTTTACTTTTTTATTATTCGCATTGAGTAATTTCGCTAACTTGTCCGGCACCGTCTAAAGCGAATGAAAATTTAAATTCACCTGATTGATACCTGTAATAACCTTCATTGAATGGAGTATTAGAACCGTCGTTATCTAAATATACGTAATAACTATCTTCAGGAAGACCTCCAGATGTCGAGTATGCAGTACTTATATTCGGTTTCCCAGCACTACAAATAGCTTCACCACTTTCAAATGGTTCCGAAAAATCACCATATATATTGAATGCCGTGTATGTTGTCCCGCTTTGACCATAAAAATCATTTGCTAGTTCCACAGGTTGGCCTGCTGAAATAGGAGATGATAGTTTAGTACCTAAATTTGATAAAGATATACTAGTTTGAGATACATCAAATTCTGTAGCTACCTGGCTTGAAGATAACGGACCTGAAGTAGGTAGTGCCATTATTTATTTTTTAATTCGTTAATTTCGTTAGTTAATTCTTTTATAGCTTCTATTAGTAGTGGTACAATTTTTTCATACTTAACAGCTTTATAACCGTTGTCTCTAGTAGTAACAACATCTGGTAGTATTTTTTCTACTTCCTGAGCTATTACTCCTATGTCATGTCCTTCATTGCCGTGGACACCTTCTTTCTTTATCCAGTCAAACTCTATACCTTGTATACTATTAACCTTATCTAAAGCTTTATCAATAACTTTAATATTATCTTTTAATCTAATATCAGAAGTAGAGAAAGCTACAATGTCATTTGAAGCATCTATTCTACCAGTTGTTGCTGATGGAGTTATAGCGCCAACTGCTAAGGAAGTGGTTATTTTAGCTTTACCAACTACTTCAAGTTTTTGTGAAGGACTAGTAGTTCCAATGCCAACATTGCCGCCACCTAATATAGTCATCTTAACAGAATTGTTAGTGCTAAATGTCATTGAAGCGTTATAAAAATTATTTAAACTTACAGCATCCGTACTTGAATTAATTGAAAGAGTAAATCCTTGAGTATTTCCATCTGCTGCTTTTTGTTTATAATTTCCTATTACTTCAAGTTTTGAGTCTGGAGTAGTTGTTCCAATACCTACATTATCACTAAAAGTTTTAACACCAGCCACTGTTTGATTACCAGTAGTAAGTACTACATTTGAAGGAATATTAGTAAAAGCATTACCTCCTAAATCTCTTTTTTGTACTAATCCATCTCCATCTATAAACAA
>Ga0209482_1000298_pt1 | contig 44457 bp, 35 predicted proteins | sample CoawatmetaG10DNA_FD_187512 | JGI IMG/M metagenome (GOLD analysis project Ga0209482, IMG submission 187512) | Marine microbial communities from the West Antarctic Peninsula - Coastal water metaG104-DNA (SPAdes) (version 2) | ecosystem: Environmental > Aquatic > Marine > Coastal ...
ATTTCGCATATACTTTCAGGCCGAAACAAGCCAAGTATTGACTTTTTAGAAAAGCTTTTAGGTACTTATCCTAACATAAATGCCAATTGGTTAATAAGCGGAATTGGCTATATGCAGAACAATATTAAGGATAAAGAGGTGGTTTCTGCTAAGAAAATAGGTAAAGTGGTTGTGTTTTATGATGATAATTCTTTTGAGCAGCTAAACTCTTAAGTTTAAAAGCATTTTCTATTTTTGCATAAAATCTTTATAATGTACAGAATCGTCCGTTTTTTCTTATTTCTTTTTAATCCTGAATTAATACATCATATTACTTTTAAAATCATAAAACTAGGAGGTATGATTCCTGGTAAAATGTGGTCATGGCGTTTAATTTTTAAAGTTAAAGATACTAGATTGGAGCGTAAAGTTTTTGGTTTAAAATTTGATAACCCAGTTGGTTTGGCTGCTGGCTTTGATAAGGACGCTAAACTTTTTGATGAATTAGCTTCTTTTGGTTTTGGTTTTGTCGAAATTGGTACGGTTACTCCTTTACCACAAGATGGAAATGCTAAGCCTAGGTTGTTTCGTGTAAAGGATGATAGTGGTCTTATTAACCGTATGGGTTTTAACAACCAAGGAATTGAAGCAGTAGTCGCTAGGTTAAGAAGAAAGAAATCCGATATAATTATTGGTGGGAATATTGGGAAAAATAAAGATACTCCGAATGAAGAGGCGGCAAACGATTATGCAATCTGTTTTGAAAAATTGTTTCCTTATGTTGATTATTTTGCGGTGAATGTAAGTTCGCCTAACACGCCTGGCTTAAGGGATTTGCAGGAGAAAGCACCCCTTACTTCACTACTTAATAGCTTGCAGGAATTAAATAACAAAAAGGATAAGCGTAAACCAATATTATTAAAGATAGCTCCTGATTTAACAAATGAGCAGTTGGATGATATTATAGCTATTGTGGCGGACACTAAAATTGATGGTGTTATAGCTACGAATACAACTATTGATAGAAGTGGGCTTAAAACTCCTAAAAATAAGGTTGAAGCAATAGGAAATGGAGGTCTTAGTGGTAAGCCTGTTGGTTTAAGATCAACACAGGTGATAAAGTACTTGGCTGATAAGTCCAGCAGAGCATTCCCAATTATTGGGGTGGGTGGTATACATAGCGCTGAAGATGCACTTGAAAAGTTAGCTGCAGGAGCAACATTATTACAAGTTTATACGGGCTTCATTTATGAGGGTCCATCACTAGTAAAAAGAATTAATAAAGCGATTCTTAAAAGATGAAAATAATTGAATGTCCAAGAGATGCAATGCAGGGTATCAGTGAGTTTATTCCTACTGATATTAAGGCTGCATACATCAATCAATTGTTAAAGGTTGGTTTTGATACGATTGATTTTGGTTCATTTGTTTCGCCAAAGGCTATCCCACAATTAAGGGATACTGCCAAAGTATTGGCTAAGTTGGATTTAGAGAAAACAAACAGTAAATTACTTTCCATTATTGCAAATACTAGGGGTGCTGTTGATGCTTGCAGTTTTGAGGAAATCAATTATTTAGGCTTTCCGCTTTCTGTTTCGGAGCAATTTCAAAAAAGAAATACGAATAAAAGCATAGCAGAGGCGCTTAATGATGTTGAGGAAATTCAGAATTTAGCTGTTAAGAATAACAAAGAACTAGTTGTATATTTATCTATGGCATTTGGGAATCCTTATGGAGAAAATTATCATCCTGATATAGTAGCGGAACTTACTGAAAAACTACATCAACTAGAAATAGGAATAGTGGCACTATCTGATACGATTGGGGTTTCCAGTCCTACAAATATTACACCACTGTTTGGTACTTTAATAAAAGAATATTCAACTATTGAATTTGGTGCTCACTTCCATACCACTAAAGATGCTTGGGAGGAAAAAGCAGCTGCTGCTTACCTTAATGGGTGCAGAAGATTTGATGCAGCTCTGAAAGGTTTTGGTGGTTGCCCAATGGCTAAGGATGATTTGGTAGGGAATATGCCTACTGAAAAGTTAATCACTTATTTTGATGAGGATTTAGGGTTGAATGGACTAGAGCTAGAGAAGAGTTTGAATCTAACATCAACTATTTTTTAAATTAATTTTAAAAAAATAACTCAATATTTTCAAAAACTTTTTATTTTTGTGCTAGTTTAGTACGCTATTTTTTAGTGTAAAAGGGAATGAGGTGTAACTCCTCAACTTTACCAGAAGCTGTAAAGTCCGTAAAATTTTTGGAAACTACATTGCCACTGTTTTAATTAATGGGAAGGCCATTCCAAAAGGACCAAGTCAGAAGACCTGCTAAGCATAACAAAACCGATTCGTTTCTGGATAAAACGGCTGGCAGATGAAACAGACTATAGCATACATATTACTCCTATTGGGCTTTGTAACTACCTTGCAAGGTCAAATGGCTATGGATACCATTCAGCTGCCTGAAGTAAAGCTAATGGAAAGTAAGCTTATCGCTCATACTATTGGTACTCAAATGGATGTTATTAAAATCGCAACATTTGGGGAAGGTAGCAGTTCCGATTTAGCAAGTCTTATCAGCAGTTCCTCATCCGTATATATAAAGCAATATGGGGCTTTGGCTACTCCTTCCTTTAGGGGTACTTCCAGTTCCCATACTCTAGTGCTTTGGAATGGGGTTCCTCTTAACTCTATTGCCAATGGCCTAACTGATTTTTCAAGTATCCATACCCATAATTTTACTGATGTTTTGCTAGTACATGGAGGTAATGCTTCCGTATTTGGTTCTGGGGCAGTTGGAGGAAGTGTCCACTTGAATACAAATTTAAATTTAATACATAAAAATGCTTTCTCTTTAAGTACAACTAGCGGAAGTTATGGTTTAAAAAGTGAATCCTTAGCCTTTTCCATTTCCGATGGGAAATTATCAGCTATGGGGAGTTTACAATTCTTAAGTCATACTAATAATTTTGAGTTTATCAATACCACTCAATTGGGGCATCCCTTAGTTACTAATGACTACGGAAAAATAAAGTCGAAAAACCAACAGTTGGATTTAGCTTATACCTTAAGTCCGCATACTAACTATAGCTTTAGTTATTGGGCAAGCCAGCAGGATAGGGAAGTGCCACAAAACATGACTACTCCTTTTTCGGATGCCAAGCAGTACGATAAGGCTAAGCGGGCGCTACTCACCCTAAAGCACAAGGTCAATCATTTGAGCATTACCCTAAAGCAGGCCTATCTTCAAGAGGATTTTAGGTATACTGAATTTTTGAAAAATATCAACAGCCATTACCTAGCAGAAAGTTATATTTCGGATGCGGATGTTAAATTGATAAAAGGAAATTACTTGTTTAACCTTGGTGGTGCTTTTACGGCTAACAACTTAGCCAACAACAATTATGTTTCTATGGGTAAGCAAGAAAAAAGCTTAGCTGCCTTTTCGGCCCTACAATACAGGTCGGACTTTTTAGCTTTCAATACAGTATTGCGAAAAGAGTGGCAAACCACATTTGAAGTTCCTGTTATGCCAACCTTAGCCTTTGAAGCCCAGCTTAGTTCTGTCATAAAATTCAGGCTTAAATACAATAGGAACTTTCGCTCACCTACATTTAATGATAGGTTTTGGGCAGGAGCAGGAGCTAACGGAAATCCTGATTTGACACCTGAAGATGCTTGGAATAAAGAACTGGGTTTTGATGTTAATACTAAGAAAGCTCATTTTACCATAACCGGTTATACTTTAAATATATCGGACATGATAGTCTGGCAGCAAATGGAAAATGGCAATTGGATACCCAATAACATAAAACAAGTATGGAGTAGAGGTGTGGAAGCAAAAGCAAAATTTAAAATTAAAGAATTGAGTATTGCAGGTAACTATGCTTTTACCAGATCTACGAATGAATTGCCAACTAATAAGTTGGACAATACAGTAGGTGAGCAGCTAAGGTATGTTCCGCTTCACAAAGGTAATATCAGCTTCACCCTCAATAAGGATAACCTACAGTTTAGCTTAAGCACATCCTATAATGGTGAGGTAATTACAAATCATTCTACCCCAAATAACAAAACCTTAGATAGCTTTACCTTAACTGATATTGCTATTAGATATTCCTTTGAAAAGTTGCCTATTACTCTTAAAGGGAAAGTAAAAAACCTACTGGATAAAAACTATACTACTTATCAGAATTATCCTAACCCAGGACGAGAATTATTATTAACTATAAATTATACAATTAACTAAACTAAAACAAAAACAATTATGAAGAAAAATTTAAGAAATATCGGGATGTTTGCTCTAGCAATTACAATATTATCATCATGTAAAAAAGATAACATAAATGATATTTCTATTCCTGGAAATTATGAAGATGGATATTTTATAACCAACGAAGGGAATTTTGGAACTGGAAATGGTTCTATTTCTTTTGTAGATGAGTATGGAACTGTTGAAAATGATGTATTTGCTTCAATAAACTCTTTTGCTTTAGGTGATGTTGTTCAGTCAATGAGCATAATTAATGACCATGCATATATACTAGTAAATAATTCTTCTAGTATTGAAGTGGCTTCTGTTGATTCAATGATTTCTGTTGCAAAAATTAATGTTAGTCAACCTAGATATATGGCTCAGGTTTCTGATTCAAAAGCTTATGTAACAGATTGGGGCATTAATGGAGTGCAGGTTATTGATTTAGCTACAAATACAGTTTCCTCTACTATTTCTTGTGGGGCAGGTCCTGAAGGAATTGCTGTTGGTGGTGCTTTTGCTTATGTTTGTAATGTAGGTGGTTGGGGTCTTGACAATACAATTACGGTAATTAATACTGATAATGATGTCGTAGAAACTACTTTAACAGTTGGTGACAAGCCTAACTCAGTTGTAATTGATGTGAATGGTGCTGTTTGGGTATTAACTGGTGGATATACTGAATATGATGCTGATTGGAATGTTGTTTCAGAAACTGCTGGTAATTTAGTTAAAATTGTTGATAATACCATTGAAGCAACTTATGCATTTGCGGTCGGTAATCATCCAGAAGATCTAGTTATTAATGATGCTGGCACTAAATTGTATTATTCTGATGGTTCTTGGTCTAAGGCAGTTTATGCTTTTAATGTGAATGATACAGAATTACCAACAACTGCTTTAATAAACAGAAGTTTCTATGGCTTAGGTTTTGATAATGGTTATATATACGGAACTGATGCTGTTGATTTTACGCAAAGTGGCTGGTCTTACAAATATACTACTGAGGGTACTATTATTGATTCTATACAAGTTGGTATTATTCCTGGCGGATATTGCTTTAACTAGCTGGGTAAATAAGATTTTGATTTAAAGAGGGAGGCATTGCCTCCCTTTTTTTTATATTTGCTAAAAATTTATCACATGAAATTAATTAACTATTTACTTATTGCTTTGGTTTTTGTTTCCTCCTGCAAAGAAGATACTAAGGACCCTGCACCTTCATTCGCAAAAAATTATGGTGACGGCATGTATATTGTTACTGACAATGGCATTAGTTTTTATGATGGTGAAGTAGTTAAAAATCAAATTTATCAAACAGTAAATGGTGCTGCATTATCAAATCCTAAAAAAATAAAGTTTAATGGAACAAAAGCATATATTGTTACCGAAAATCAGATTGTAACTACTAATGTTAAAACTTTTGAGAATAAAGAGATTATAGGTGATTTTGTTAATGCTACTGATTTTAATTTTGTAGATTTTAACAGAATAATTGTCGTTGACAAAGGGGATGCTAAAGTTAAGGTTGTTGATTTAGAAAGTTTAAATATTATTTCCGATATTGAAACGGGTGATGAAGTCAATCCTAGCTTTATTATAAGCAAATGGTACCGTTCATTTGTTTTTAATAGTGGTGCGGTTGCCGACTCTTTAAAAGACTCGACTGTTATAGCGATTGACTATAGGGATGAAGCAATACCAATTGCTGATTTTATGGGAAGTATTGAAGTAGGAGAAAATCCTAATTCTGCTGTTTTTATAAATAACTTTCTGATACTATGTAAAGGGATTTATGATGGTAATAATCTATTGTATAATACTTTTTCATCATTAAGTAGATTTCATCCTTGGGATTTGGAATTAGTTTGGAATGTTTCTATGGGCGTTTTTAATGCACAAAACTTAACTTCTAATACTAATGGTACATTGCTTTACTTCACTGCAAATAGTGGAGTTCACAGTATGGGAATTGACGGATCATCTATTACTAATCTTGTTCCTATTTTATCAGATGTTTTATTTATTAAAACTGAAGTATATGCTGTTAATGATACCACTAATGGGTATTCCAATATGATTTATGTAAATGATGCTCTCTATAATCCGAACATAGTATATAAATTCAATCAATCAACTAATTCATATTGTGACACCATTGTAGTTGATGCTCCTGTAAATGATATTGCTTTTTATTAAATGGAATACATTAGGATAAAACTTTTAAGAAGAGTTTATCTTATTTTTTGTATTCTTTTGGGAATTTTAGCTCCACTTTATTGTTGGTATTTGCGTCCTGGTTTTAACCCTATGGAAAAACCACTTTCTGATTTTGGGATACAAGAGCCAACTTGGTTATTATGGAATTCAACACTAGTATTTTTGGCTACTGGGATTTTCCTAAATGCCTATACTTCATTGCGATATTATTTCAAGCAAAGGAGGTTTCGTTATCCTTTAAAAGTACTGTTACTTATTTCTTCTTTTTCATTATTCTTTACCGCTACTATCCCTATGGATTATGAGGTTTTTCATAAAATCCCAGCCTTTCTTTTCTTCTTTACTTATAATCTATTTGTCTTTTTGTTTGGTTTGTTTCGTTCTTTAAAATATTTAAGAACAGGAGTTTTCTCCATGTTTATTGGGCTTTTAATGTTATGTTCATTGTTGTTATTACTACCCTTCAGTTCATATGGAGTATTTGAAATTGTATATTTTGCTTTAATCCTTATTTGGAATATCTATTTTCTATATAGTAGAATTAAAGAAGAGGGTGTTAAAAGTAAAAAAAGGGATTCTTAAAGTTCTTTTAATAAAACGGTATATAAATCCACCATGGATTGTATGTCTGCTTTGTGTACCTTTTCATTTGGGGAGTGCACATGATCTTCAGGAGCACCAACAAAACACCAATCCCAAGGGTAATTGCTTTTTTGTAATTCATTTCCATCACTTCCTCCAGAATCCTCAACTTCTAACTGAAAGTTAATGTCAGTTTTTTTAGCAATCGCTATTACTTTGTTTATGAATGACTTTCTTGGAATTCCACTATCTCTTAATGAAATCGCACATCCTTTCCCGTGTTCTACACCATGAGTTACCCAAGTAATATCCGATATAAGCGCTTGCATTACTCCATATTTCTCTTGAATAAATTTTCCTAAATACCCTGCAGAACCGCCTCCATGTTCTTCCCATGATGAAAATACAATAATACCGTTTTCCAGAGTTTTGGCTACTTCAAGGCAGTTCCAAACTCCTAGTCGGTTATCCATATAACAACTTTGTATAAACTCATCAGTATCCCTAAAATCAACTTTAAAAGTAAGGGATGTACCTCTTTCAATTGTTCGGTAAAAATCAATAAACATTCCATCTTTATTTTTAATGATTTTTCCTTCAATCTTCCCTTTGCTATCTTCACCAACCAACACAATTCCTTCATCAGAAACAGGTCCACCAATTTTTACAATTTCATTATTGTATCTCACAGTAAAACCGATTGAATCCAAATGTGCAAAAACCGCTGTTCTTGGCTTTCCAAATACCATAATTAGATTATCCTGAAACCTTTTTCCATAATGCAGGGTTGGTTTAACTTTCCATTGTGTTTGGTTTTCAGTTACATACTTCAGTAAAAATTCAGTTAAAGTAAATTCTTCTCCTGCTGGAGCATGGATGTTGCAAAGTTCTTTTAGTAATTTCATTATACAGTTTTAATATATTCTATTCTTAATTCGTGGTTTTTTTTATAAGCCGGAACAACCAATTCAGTTTTACTTTTTGGGACTGCAAATATAAGTTTACATTCTATTTCGAAGTCTGTATTTACTACTTCAAGGTCATATTCTTTTACTAGTCGCATAACATCATTCATTTGAGGGTATTTAAAACTTATCTCATAGTGTTCCTTAATCGTTTTTGTTATGATGGTGGCTTCTAGTATCGCTTCAGCTGCTGCAGTTTTGTATGATCTAATCAAACCTGGTACGCCAAGTTTAACTCCTCCAAAATAACGAACAACCACTATTAGTAGATTAGTTAAATCATTGGATAGTATCTGTCCAAGTATTGGTTTCCCTGCAGTAGAAGAGGGTTCTCCATCATCATTTGCTCTTTGTGCTGATTTGTCAGCATGAAGAATGTAACCATAGCAATAGTGTCTTGCAGCATATTCTAGTTTTTTTACTTCCTCTAGTTTTTCTTTTACTTCATGTTCAGAATAAACGGGGTATGAATAGGCTATAAATTTACTTCCCTTCTCTTTGTAAATTCCTGTTGTATGGCTTTTAACCTCCTTGTAAGTATCGTTAAGCATTAAAGTGAAAAAATATAAATTGCACAAATAGCAAGTAGAATTCCAATCCAATTATTTCTACTTAGTTTCTCCTTAAAAAGGAGTACTCCAATTAAACTTGAACTCACAACGACACCCATACTTACTAGTGGAAAAACGATTGAACTACTTAAGTTAGCTAATGCTCTTAAAAAGAATAGCAGGCAGAAAAAGTTAGGAATACCAAAAACAACTCCCCAAATGATGCTTTTTAACTGAATGGTTTTCTTTTTTTTAATTGATTCTCCTAATAGAATTAGCGTTCCACTAATACTAGCAACAATAAATAATGTCATAAAGAATAAATAACTTTCTTTATCAAATACTTCCTTAAAACTTTGAGCAAAATCATTAAATATTGAATCAGAGATTCCTTGACCTACAAATACTAAAACAATTAACCATAAATATTTTTTATTAAAACTTAACTTTCCATTTTTTGTAGAGGACAAATATATTCCTGCAAGCGCTAACAAAAAAGCAATTCCTTTTAATTTATCAAAAGTGTTATTTTCAGGATACAAAATAAGTGCTGTACACACAGGAATAATCAGGGACATTTTATTAGCTACCGTAGTAACTGCTATTCCTACTTTTTGGGTTCCGATTGCGTAAGAGTTAAACACAATAATAAATAATGTTCCTATTATCATTGAATGATACAGCCAATCAGAATTTAACACATGATTTAATGAAAAATCTTGATCTAAAAAGAAATATGAGCATCCTGCTGCAGTTAAGTAATTTACTATTAAAGCTTGCAAATTATCAACTTTGTATTTTTCAAACATCTTAAATACAATTATTAAGATATTGAAAAGGAGTATGGTGTAGATTATATTACTCACTTTTAATGATTTCTAATTGATCTTCATCAATTTTTGTCTCATAAATAATTTCACCTTTTATGTTTGGGGATTTTATTCCTTCAAATAAAATCGTATTTGCTGTAAAAACTCTTGCTTCTTCCCATAGTTTTTTATCTATAAAGGATTGTAATGTTTTTGCTCCTCCTTCAATAATTAGAGACTGAATATTTTGTTTATATAATTCCTGTAAAATGCTTTCAGTCAAATTGTTAAAGTCAATTTTTATATAATAATTTGAATCTATTTCTTTTGTTTTTAGTGTGTTAAAAATAATTGTTTTGGCTAGATTGTTAAACAGGTTTAATTTCTTAGAAAGTTTCAAATCTTTGTCAATGACAATACGTGTAGGGTTTTTACCTGTAACCTTTCTAACGGTTAGGGAAGGATTATCTTTTTCTGCAGTAATCCTACCTACTAAAATTGCATCTTCTTCTGCTCTGTACTGATGTACTAATTTCTTGGAATCGCTACAAGTCATCCAAAAAGGTGCTGTTTGATCTTTAGGAGCTATAAAACCATCTTTACTTTCAGCCCATTTTAGGATGATGTATGGTCTCTTTTTCTCATGGAAAGTAAAAAATCGTTTATTTAATTCTCTACTTTCTTTTTCTAGAACACCAACACTCACCTTAATGCCTGCTTTTTCCATTTTTATTATTCCTTTTCCATTAACATCAGAAAAAGAATCTACACATCCAATAACTACTTTTGGAATTTTATGTTCAATTATTAAGTTAGAGCAGGGGGGTGTTTTTCCAAAATGTGCACAAGGTTCAAGGTTTACATAAAGCGTAGAATCTTTAAGTAAACTTTTGTCTTTTACACTAGTAATTGCGTTTACTTCAGCATGTTCTTTACCATATTCCTTATGATATCCTTCTCCAATTATTTTACCTTGATAAACAATAACTGAACCTACCATTGGGTTTGGAGAAACACTCTCTAAACCTTTGGAGGCTAACTCCAAGCACCTGTTCATGAAAAACTCTTGATTTTGCATGCTTCAAAAATAGCAAAATCATACCTTTGTCCTGTGGAAAAAGTCAGCAATATTATACCGTATTTTATTAAGCAGTTAAATGGCATTGCTCAAGAGCGTGAAATTATTTCATGGGCTTACATCAGTATTGACTTTCTATTGGGTTATAATCGCTCGGACTGTATTATTCATGCCAACATGTATGTTACTAGTGATATGTCAGATAGAATTAAACTGATAATTGCTGAACTAAAAACAAATAAGCCAATACAGCACATCATAGGAATAACTGAGTTTTATGGACTAAAATTCAATGTAAACGAGCATACTTTAATTCCAAGACCAGAAACGGAAGAATTGGTGCAATGGATATTAGAGCATGAATTCACTTCAGCTTTGGATATTGGAACAGGTACAGGTTGTATTCCAATTGTTTTAAAGAAAAATAAAGATGCTGAAATTACAGCTATTGATGTGTCTGAATCTGCTTTGTTGGTAGCTAAAGAAAATGCAAAAATAAATGACGTTAAAATTAACTTTTTACTTCAGGATATTTTAAAAAAACCCACCTTACCAAAAGTGGATGTAATAATAAGTAACCCTCCTTACGTTCTAGATAAGGAAAAGGAATTAATGCTAGCGAATGTATTGGATAATGAACCTCATTCAGCTTTATTTGTTCCTAATAATAATCCGTTATTATTTTATAAAAAAATAGCGGATCTTGCATTTACAAGTTTACCAAAAAACGGATTGTTATTTTTTGAAATAAACGAACGGTTTGGTAACGAAATAATCGTCATGTTAAGTGCTATTGGTTTTGTTGATATTGAGTTGAAAAAAGACTTAAACGATAAGGATAGAATGATAAAAGCTAAAAAGAATTAATTATTTTTGAAAAAGATAAATAATCATAAAATGATAACAAAAGAAGAAGTTTTAAGTGAACAAAAACAATGGTCTGATGGGCTTTTGAATATTGGGAAGCTATATGCTGAAGATGCAGATTACAAACAAATAGCTACAAACTATTTATCGGATTTATATGGCTTTCATATGGGAGAGGTGTTTTTTAAACCTACTCTAGCTAGTGTACTGCAATTCAGGCTTACAAAAGAAGCTGCTCTTTCTTATTTTATTGGTGGAAATTCTGATTTTGATGAAGATAATGGTTTTGCATTATTAGGATGGAAAGCTGTTCGGTTTGAAAATATTGGTATAAAAATTGAAGAAAATATTGCAATAGCTATGGGAAATTATTTTTTTCTGAAAGCAGATAATTCAGAGGTAAAGGTTGAATATACTTTTGTCTATAAAAAAGATGATTCAGGAAAGCTTTATATTATTCTTCACGATTCTCATTTCCCTTATAATTACTAGATGAAATCAGAAGAACGCATAGCGTTTTTAAGAAAAGAATTATCGGCTCATAATCATGCGTATTATGTGAATGATGCTTCTGTAATTTCTGATTTTGAGTTTGATCAGTTATTGTCTGAACTTCAGGAATTAGAAAATCATCACCCTGATTTGTTTGATGAAAATTCACCTACACAAAGAATAGGAGGTGAAGTGCTTGAGGGTTTCACAGCAGTAAAGCATAATTACAGAATGCTTTCTTTAGGAAACACTTATTCTGCTGAAGACTTGCATGATTTTGATGTTCGGATTAATAAACTAACGGATGATGATTTTGAGTATGTATGCGAATTAAAATATGATGGAATTTCCATTAGTTTGACTTATGAAAATGGAGAGCTAATACAAGCATTAACTAGGGGAGATGGCACGCAAGGAGATGATGTTACTGCCAATGTAAAAACGATAAAAAGTATACCTTTAAAGTTAAAAGGGGATTGTCCTGAAAAGTTTGAAATTAGAGGGGAGATTTTTTTACCCATTGCAGGTTTAGCTCAAATGAATGAGATAAGAATTGAACAAGGTCTAGAACCATATGCTAACCCAAGAAATACGGCATCAGGAAGTTTGAAATTACTAGATACTAAGGAGGTTGCTAAACGCCCATTGGATTGTTATTTATATTATTTGCTTGGGGATAATTTACCAAGCAATAAACATTTTGATAATTTACAAAAAGCAAGAGAGTGGGGTTTTAAAATTCCATCAGAAATAGAAACACATAAAACAATAAATGAGGTATTAACATTTGTAGAAAAATGGGATGCTAAACGTCATGATTTGCCTTACGAAATTGATGGGATTGTTATAAAGGTAAATGATATAAATCTGCAAGAAGAAATGGGTTTTACTGCCAAGTCTCCAAGGTGGGCAATTTCCTATAAGTTTAAGGCAGAACAAGTTTCAACTATTTTAGAAGAAATAACTTATCAAGTTGGTCGTACTGGAGCAATTACTCCTGTAGCAAACTTATCGCCTGTTCAACTAGCAGGAACAACAGTAAAGCGTGCTTCATTACATAATGCTGATCAGATTGAGAGACTGGACATTCGTGAAGGTGATAAGGTGTTTGTAGAAAAAGGAGGAGAGATTATTCCAAAAGTAGTGGGAGTGGAGTTAAAGGATAGAGATTTATTTTCTCAACCTACTCGCTATATTAAGCATTGTCCTTCTTGCTGTACTGAATTAGTGCGTAAAGATGGAGATGTTAAGCATTATTGTCCGAATGCTGAAAGCTGCCCACCACAGATAAAAGGTAATTTTGAACATTTTATCAGCCGTAAAGCCATGAATGTTGATGGGCTAGGTGGGGAGACTATTGAGCTTTTAATTCAAGAGGGATTAATTTCTGAAATTTCTGATTTATATCTTTTAGAAAAAGAAGATCTCTTGCCTTTAGAAAGAATAGCAGAAAAATCAGCTGAGAATTTAATACTAGGCTTAGAAGCGTCAAAGAATATTCCTTTTGAAAGAGTGTTATTTGGCCTTGGGATAAGGTATGTTGGAGAGACAGTTGCAAAAGTTTTAGCAAAGCACTTTAAAACAATTGATTCAATAATTACTGCAGATATGGAAACTATGATTGCAGTAGATGAAATTGGAGATAAGATTGCTGAGAGTGTAATTTTATATTTTTCTAAGCAAAAACATATTGATTTAATTACTGCTCTTAAAAATTCAGGATTACAATTCGTCTCTAAAGTTGAAGATACTTCAAAATCTGAACACTTAAAAGGAATGAGGATTGTCGTTTCAGGTGTGTTTAGTTTGTTTTCCAGAAATGAGCTTAAAAAAATGATTGAGGAACATGGAGGAAAAAATGTAGGTTCTATTTCAAAAAGCACTACTTTTGTACTTGCTGGAGAAAATATGGGACCTAGTAAAAAAGAGAAAGCCGAAAGCTTAGGAGTTAATATAGTAAATGAAGATGAATTTTTAGCAAAAATTAGTTAATGCAATTTATAGAAAATACCAAGAAAAAAATTGGGCAATGGGTTTTTCAAAAAGAATTGAAAACCAATAAGCGCTTAAAAGAGGTGTGTAATTTGGATGCTGCAAAGTCCGTAGGTATTTTATATGATGCTACTTCAGAGGAGCAGATTAAGCAAGTGAAGCCTTTTGTGGATTATTTTTCTAATTTAAAAAAGGATGTCAAAGCATTAGGTTATGTAAATGCTACGCAATTGTCCTACTGTCATATTCCAAAATTACAATATGATTTCTTTTATCAGAAAGACCTTAATTACTATTATAAACCACATAATTACATCATTGATAATTTTGTAAAAAAGGAGTATGATATTTTGATTAATTTATGTGATGGTAGTTGTATTCCTATTAAATATTTAGTAGCAAGTTCTCTAGCACATTTTAAGATTGGACAACATGAAAACGGATATGAAATCTATGATTTGATGATTGCATTAAAAGAAGATAAAAGCATGAATAAACTCATGTATGAAATAAAGCACTACATCAATTTAATAAATAAGTAAAATGGAAATAATTAAAGGAACAGGAGTTGCTCTTATTACACCTTTTAATGAGGATTTAAGTATAGATTACATTGGCCTTGAAAAGCTAATCAATTATCAAATTGATGGAGGAATTGATTATTTAGTTTTGATGGGTACTACTGGCGAAAGTGCAGTTTTGTCAAAACAAGAAAAGCAAGCAATAATTGCTTTTTGTATAAAGATTAATAATGGTATTTTGCCTATTGTTTTAGGTATTGGAGGAAATAATACTTTAGCTTTAATAGATGAAATTAAACATACTGATTTTACAGGTGTTGATGCGGTACTTTCTGTTTCGCCTTGTTATAATAAACCTACTCAAGAAGGAATTTATCAGCATTATAAAATGATTGCACAAGCATGCCCATTACCCATTGTACTTTATAATGTACCTGGGCGTACAGCTAGTAATATGGAGGCTGAAACTACTTTGCGTTTGGCTAATGAGTTTAAAAATATAGTTGCCGTAAAAGAAGCTTCAGGAGATATGGATCAAATCATGAAAATCATTAAAAATAAACCTAGTGATTTTGTAGTGCTGTCTGGTGATGATGGACTTACTTTACCTATGATTTATATGGGAGCGGAAGGAGTTATATCAGTAATTGGACAGTCGCATCCTAAGGGTTATTCTGATATGGTTTCTTTTGGAATGTCAGGAAATAATAATATTGCTAATCAATTGCACTATAAATTGTATGATTTTTACGGACCCTTTTATGCTGAAGGAAATCCAACAGGAGTAAAAGCCTGTTTGGAATTGTTAGGAATTTGTAAGTCCTTTGTTCGCCCACCACTTATTGAAGCAAGTGATGCAATAAAAAATGAAATTAAAAGTTTATTAGTATAATGAAAAATCTAATCTTAATAATTATGGCAATCTTCTCCTTTAATAATAGTAATGCACAAAAATCAATTTATGATATAGCAATTAATGATATTAGCGGTATTCCTATCGATTTAAATGAGTTTAAGGGTAAGCATGTTTTATTTGTTAATGTTGCTTCTGAATGTGGGTTTACCTCACAATATGCTGGTTTAGAAGAGTTGCATCAGCAGTATAAAAATGATTTAATTGTGATTGGCTTACCTTGTAATCAGTTTGGAGGGCAAGAACCAGGTGCAGAAAAAGAGATTCAACAGTTTTGTTCTAAAAACTTTGGTGTAAGCTTTTTAATGACCGAAAAAATTGAGGTGAAAGGAGAAAATAAGCATCCAATTTATAACTGGTTAACAGAAAAGAAGATAAACGGAAAATCAAGCTCTTCAGTAAAATGGAATTTTCAGAAATATATTGTTAATGGCGAAGGAGATTTTGTAAACTACTTTTACTCAACAACCAAACCAATGAGCACAAAAATCACTTCAATACTAAAGTAATAAATTCAAATTATTGCGCCTTACTAGATATAAAAATAATTTAGGAATATCCAATTATACCATTTATCTTTGTCCCATTAAAATTATGATGAAAAAAATAACAACTATACTATTACTTGCTTTAGTGCTTAATTCTTGTGGAGAATATCAGAAAGTATTAAAAAGTGATGATTATAACTATAAGTACACTAAAGCGGTTGCTTATTATGAAGCAGAAGATTTTAATAGAGCTATGCCTTTATTCAATGAATTATCGACCGTACTAAGAGGAACTGCAAAAATGGAGGAGGTAAGTTATTATTTTGCTTATTGTCATTATTCCGCTAGTGATAATTTAATGGGAGCTTATTTGTTTAAGAACTATACTCAAAACTACCCTAATGGTAAGCATACTGAAGAATGCGCTTATATGACAGCATATTGTTACTACCTTGAAGCTCCTAATTACTCTCTTGATGCAACTAATAATTACAAAGCTATAAAGGAATTACAAGCTTTTGTTGATAGATTTCCTAGTAGCGATAGAGTTGAAAAGTGTAATGTATTGTTGGATGAGTTAAGAGCTGTCTTATCCAAAAAAGCATTTGAAAATGCCAAACAATATTTTACGACAGAAAATTATAAATCGGCAATTATTGCTTTGGAAAATGTATTGATTGATTTTCCATCTTATACAAATAGAGAAGAAGTACATTTTTTAATTGTAAAATCATCCTATTCACTAGCTATTAATAGTATTAGTACTAAAGTTACTCCTAGGTTAAAAGCAACTTTAGATGCTTATGCTCAATTTAAGGATAATTACCCAAATAGTGATTTTATAAAAGATTTAGAAAACACTTATAATAAAACGAATCAAACTTTAACTGAATTAAAAGAAAACCAAGATGAAATTTAAAAACACAGGAGCGCAAAAATCTACAATCACTAGAGATGTAAATGATTTTGTTGATAAAACAGATAATATTTTCAAAGCTGTTTCAGTAATGGCAAAAAGATCAGCTCAAGTTAATGAAAAAATGAAAGCTGAATTAATGTTAAAATTAGAAGAGTTTGCATTAACACAAGAACAATTGGATGAGGTTTTTGAAAACCAAGAACAAATTGCTGTTTCAAAATTTTACGAAAGCTTACCTAAGCCATGGGCAATTGCAATGAAAGAATTATTGAATGATGAAATCTATATGCGTGATGCTGATTCAGAAGGAAGTATAGGGGACTCAAATAATAATGCTTAAGGGTAAGAAAGTATTATTAGGAATTACAGCTAGTATTGCAGCTTATAAAACAGCTGAATTAGTACGACTATTTAAAAAAGCAGGAGCTTCAGTTCGAGTTATTCAAACTGAGGCTTCTTTAGATTTTATTGCTCCGTTAACCTTAGCTACTTTATCCGAAAAGCCTGTATTAACCAAAATGGTTGACCCTGATAGTGGAGAGTGGAGTAATCATGTTGAGTTAGGATTGTGGGCTGATATAATGGTAATAGCTCCTTTGACTGCTAATACTATGGCAAAAATGAAAGCGGGCGAATGTGATAATTTACTTCTAGCTACTTATTTGTCCGCCAAATGTCCTATTTATTTTGCCCCTGCTATGGATTTGGATATGTATAAACATTCTTCAACAAAAGCTAATATTAGCACGTTACAAGAATATGGAAATATTCTTATTCCTTCAGGATTTGGTGAGCTAGCTAGCGGTTTGGTAGGTGAAGGTAGGATGGCTGAACCATCTGAAATAATTGATAGTATTACTGCAGAGCTAAATAAAGACTTGCCTTTAACAAATAAAAGAGTGTTAATTACTGCTGGTCCAACTCATGAATCTATTGATCCTGCCCGATATATAGCTAACCGTTCATCAGGTAAAATGGGTATTGCTTTAGCTGTTGAGGCTGCAAATAATGGAGCATTAGTTAGTTTAGTTTTAGGCCCTACACATTTGAATTGTAAACATGCTAATATCACAGTTTATAAAGTAGTTACCGCCTCACAAATGCATGAGCAAGTAAATGCTCATTTCCCTACAACTGAAATTGGTATTTTTGCTGCTGCTGTAGCTGATTATAAACCAGATGTTGTAGCTAAAAATAAGATAAAGAAATCAGATAGTAATTTAAATATTTCTCTTGAAAAAACAGTTGATATTCTTGCGGAAATGGGAAATAAGAAAAATGATAAGCAGTTTATTGTTGGTTTTGCATTAGAAACTGATAATGAGGTTGAAAATGCAAAGGATAAATTAAAAAGAAAAAATTTAGATATGATTGTGTTAAATTCTTTAAATAATAAGGGAGCAGGTTTTCAACATAACACTAATAAAATAACTATTATTGACAAAGCCAATAATATTAGCGATTTTGAGTTAAAGGATAAGAGTGAAGTTGCAAAAGATGTTATTGATAAAATAATTGAATTAAGTGAATAAGAAATTAGTTTTATATATATTATTTGGTGTGTTTGCTGTAAATATAAGTGCGCAAGAATTATTGTGTAATGTTAGGGTTAACTCAAGTCAAGTACAGACGAGCGATAGAAAGGTTTTTCAAACTATGCAGACTGAGATTTATGAGTTCATTAATAATAAAAAATGGTCGACTACTAATATTCAGAATGAGGAGCGTATAGAATGCACTATCATGATTAATATAAGTAAAAAAATATCTAATGATGAGTTTGAAGGTTCAATACAAATTCAAAGTACTCGTCCTGTTTATGGTACTTCTTATAAATCCACTTTACTTAACTATTTAGATAATAATTTTAGATTTAAATATTTGGAATATCAATCTTTAGAGTTTTCTGAGTCTACTCATATGTCTAACCTTACATCCGTTTTAGCTTTTTATGTAAACATAGTGTTGGGTTTAGACTTTGCAACTTATTCTGAAGAAGGTGGGAATGTGTATTTTAACATGGCTCAAAAGATAGTAAGTAATGCTCAAAACGCTCCTGAAAAAGGTTGGAAAGCTTTTGAAAGTGATAAAAATAGATATTGGTTAGCACATGACTTAATGGATCAAAGATACTCTGATTTTCATATGTGTATGTATCGTTATCACAGGATGGGTATGGATAAACTAGGTGAAGAACCAGATGATGCTCGTTTTGAAATTACTGAAGCACTTGAAAGTTTAAAAAGTATTTATCGTGAAAACGCTTCTGCTTTTATTCTGAAACTATTCTTTGATGCAAAATCAGATGAGATTATTAAAATCTATTCTGAAGCTTTCCCTAATGAAAAAGCAAGAATTGCTAAAACATTAATTGAGATTGATCCTTCTCACTCCACAAAATATCAAGCGATTACCAATTCATCAGAAGGCGGCAGTAGATGATAAAAAGTTTACACATTCAAAATTACGCTTTATTAAAAAACGTATTTATTGATTTTACAGATGGGTTTACTGTAGTTTCAGGAGAAACAGGAGCAGGTAAATCAATTATGTTGGATGCTTTATCATTACTTTTAGGAAAAAGAGTAGAGCGCTTTTCAGCAGATGAAAATAGATCTAAAAGTACTATTGAGGCTATCTTTATTATTGATAGTTCTAAAAAGCAATTCTTTATAGATAATGATTTAGATTTTGAAGAAGAAACTGTAGTTAGGCGGGAGATAAATGCAATTGGAAAAAGTAGAGCGTTTATTAATGATACACCTGTTTTATTGCAAGTGTTAACTGTCTTCGGAAAACAAATTATTGAAATTCATTCTCAACATCAGTCCGTATTATTAAAAGATGAGCAAGCTCAATTTTTATTAATTGATCAGTTTGCAAAATCAGAAAAAGAACTAGCAAGCTACCATAAAGAGTTAAAACAATATACTTATTTAGTTTCAGCATTAAATACCATTAAAAAATCAGGTAGTCTATCTTCATCAGAGCTAGAGTTTTTACAATTCCAGTTTAAGGAATTAGATACTGCAAATCTGATAGAAAACGAAAAAGAAGAAATAGAAAATAATATCTCATTATTGGAGAATATTGATGGAATCTCAAATGCTATTGCTGAGGGAGAACATTATTTGAACAACGAACAAGGAGTCTTTACTTCTTTAAGTGTTGTTAAGAGAAAATTGATTGTATTTGATACTTTTAGTGAATTATCATTAAGATTAGAGGCTGTGCTTATAGAATTGAATGATATTAATGCAGAATTATCAGATATAAATAATAAGTTAAAAGCTGATCCTGAACAATTAGTAAAGTTAAATAATCGTTTGGACGTATTGAATAATTTATTACTAAAACACAGAAAACAATTTATTGAAGAGTTGATAGATTTAAAGCATGAGATTGAGCAAAAAATTCATCTCTCATCTTCATTTGAAGTACAAGTAATTTCAAAACGGAAAGAAATAGAAAAACAGATTTTAGTTTTAAAAGCTGCTGCTGATGTTTTAAATAAAAAACGAAATCAGGTTTTACCAAGAATAAAACAACAACTACAGGCTCATTTGCAGCAATTAGGAATGCCTTATGCTAATTTTGAAGTAGTATTTACTGAAACTGATCAGTTTTATCAAAATGGAAACACAACTATTTCCTTTTTGTTTTCGGCCAATAAAGGAAGTGCTTTGCAAGAAGTCTCTAAAGTTGCTTCAGGGGGTGAGCTTTCCAGGTTAATGTTGGCTATAAAGTACATAGCTGCTCAGTTGTCAAAAGTAAATATCCTTGTTTTTGATGAAATTGATACTGGTGTAAGTGGTGAAATTGCAAGTTTAATGGGAGATATGATGCTTAAAATTAGTAAAGAAAATCAGCTGATAGCAATATCGCACTTACCACAAATAGCTTCCAAAGCAAATAATCATCTAAAGGTAGTAAAAAGGGTTATTGACAGTAATACTGTTTCGGATGTTATTGCTTTAAATAAACAGCAGAGAGTAGAAGAAATAGCAAAATTATTAAGTGGTAAAAAATTAACAAAGGCAGCATTTGATAATGCTGAAGAGTTATTAAATCAATAAGTTTATATTTGCAAAATAAATTACACAAAATGGCAAACAATATTTTAAAAGGAAAGAGAGGGATTATTTTTGGTGCATTAGATAGTAAATCTATAGCTTGGAAAGTTGCACAACATGCACATGCTGAGGGCGCAAAATTTGTACTTACAAATGCACCTATCGCTTTGCGAATGGGTACAATTAATGAACTAGCAGAAGAAACTGGCTCAAAGGTTATTCCAGCTGACGCAACTTCAATGGAGGACTTAAAAGTTCTATATGAAGGAGCTATGGAGGAACTAGGGGGGAAGATTGATTTTGTACTTCATTCAATTGGGATGTCAGTAAATGTTCGTAAGGGGAAAGCTTACTATGAACAAAACCATGATTGGACTATGAAGGGATATGATGTTTCTGCTTTGTCTTTTCATAAAACTATGCAAGCTGCCTGGGAATTAGATGCTTTAAGTGAATGGGGTTCAGTTGTTGGACTTTCTTACATTGCTGCTCAAAGAGTATTCCATACATATAACGATATGGCAGACAACAAGGCTATGTTAGAATCTATCGCAAGAAGTTTTGGATACCATTACGGAATAAGAAGAAATGTGAGAGTAAATACAATTTCTCAATCACCAACGGATACTACTGCTGGTAGTGGAGTAGCTGGTTTTGATGGTTTTTATAGGTTTGCAAATGATCTTTCTCCTTTAGGAAATGCTACATCTGATGAGTGTGCTGATTATTGCATTTCTATGTTTTCTGATTATACAAGAAAAGTAACTATGCAAAATTTATTTCATGATGGAGGTTTCTCTTTCACTGGAATGAGTGAAACAGCAATGGCTACCTATCTAAAAGTAATGGAAGATGAAAAAGAAGTTTCTGATAAAAAATAATTACAATTTATTTCATATAAAAAAAGCCCACTTTTCAGTGGGCTTTTTTATTAGTCTTTTTTGACTGACTTTTTTGGTTTTGCCTTAGGCTTAGTTATTTTCATTGTTAAAGCAGACTTTTCCTTGTTTAAACTAACTTTAATTGTATCGCCTTCTTTTATATGAGCATTTATTATCTCTTCTGATAACGGATCTTCAAAATATTTTTGAATAGCTCGCTTTAATGGTCTTGCGCCAAATTTAGAATCAAATCCTTTATCAGCAATAAAATCTTTAGCTTCTTCTGATATTTTAACGGTATATCCAAGTGTATCTATACGTTTTAATAAACTATCCATTTCAATATCTATAATTTTATCAATATCTTTTTTCTCTAAACTATTGAATACAATTACATCATCAATTCTATTTAAAAATTCTGGTGCAAAAGCTCTTTTTAATGCTTTTTCAATCACTCCTTTTGAGTGAGAGTCAGAATTATTAATTTTAGCTGCAGTGTTAAACCCTATACCTTGTCCGAAATCTTTTAATTGACGAGCTCCAATATTTGAAGTCATGATAATAATAGTATTCTTGAAACTAATTTTTCTTCCTAAGCTATCGGTCATCTGTCCATCATCTAATGCTTGTAATAAAATATTAAATATATCAGGGTGTGCTTTTTCAATTTCATCAAGTAAGATAACTGAATAAGGCTTTCTTCTTACTTTTTCCGTAAGTTGTCCGCCTTCTTCATAGCCTACATATCCAGGAGGAGCTCCAACCAATCTACTTACTGCAAATTTCTCCATGTATTCACTCATGTCTAAGCGGATAAGTGATTCTTGTGAGTCAAACATTTCTTCTGATAAAGCTTTAGTAAGTTGCGTTTTTCCAACCCCTGTAGGTCCTAAAAAGATGAATGAACCAATTGGTTTGTTTGGGTCTTTTAGTCCAACTCTATTCCTACGAATAGCTTTTACAACTTTCTCAACAGCTTCATCTTGCCCAATAATTTTAGCTTTAATGCTTTCTGTCATTGATGAAAGCTTCTTTCTTTCTTGTGAGGCAATTCTGTTTACAGGAATACCAGTCATTATTGAAACTACATCTGCAACATTTTCTTCTGATACAGTTTCCTTATGTGCTTTTAATTCTTTTTCCCATATATCTTTAGCGTGTTCAAGTTGAGCGGTGAGTTTCTTTTCACTATCTCGTAATTCAGCTGCTATTTCAAATTTCTGCTTTTTGATAGCGCCTTTTTTCTGTATTGTAATTTCTTCAAGATTAGACTCTAATTTTATAATATTTACAGGAACTTTAATATTAGTTATATGTACTCTTGATCCTGCTTCATCTAATGCATCAATAGCCTTGTCAGGTAAAAATCGATCATTCATGTACCTGTCAGTTAATATCACGCAAGCTTTAATTGCTTCAGCAGTATAACTTACATTATGATGTTCTTCATATTTAAATTTTATGTTTGAAAGTATTTCTATTGTTTCATCAATTGAAGTAGGCTCTACCATTACCTTTTGAAATCTTCTTTCTAATGCGCCATCCTTTTCGATATGTTGACGGTATTCGTCAAGGGTCGTTGCGCCAATACATTGTAGCTCTCCTTTTGCTAAGGCTGGCTTAAACATATTGGAAGCATCTAATGAACCTGAAGCGCCTCCAGCTCCAACTAAAGTATGTATTTCATCAATGAATAAAATGATGTCAGGATTTTTCTCTAATTCACTAATGATTCCTTTCATTCTTTCTTCAAATTGTCCTCTGTACTTAGTTCCAGCAACTAAAGCGGCTAAGTCAAGCATTACAATTCTTTTGTTGAATAAAACTCTTGAAACTTTCCTTTGTACTATTCTAAGTGCTAAGCCTTCAGCGATAGCGGATTTTCCCACTCCTGGTTCTCCAACTAAAATTGGATTATTTTTTTTTCTTCTGCTTAGTATCTGTGATACTCTTTCAATTTCTTTGTGTCTTCCTACAACAGGGTCTAGCCTTCCTTCATTAGCGTATTTTGTTAAATCCCTTCCAAAATTATCCAAAACAGGAGTAAGGCTTTTGGAAGTTGATTTTGGTTTTTCAATTTTTGATGAGCCAAAAACATCATCATCCTCTTCATTTTCATCATCTTCAAAAGAATCATCATGTTTTGAGATAATATCAATATTATGAGAATCATATTCTTCTAAAATAATTTCATAATTAAGGTGTAAGTGCTTGAAGGATATCGTAACAATATTGCTTTTGTCAAGTAGGATTGCTAGTAGAACATGAATTGTTTTTATCTCATCTTCTCCTAAGTTTTTACGCTCCATTATTGATTTTTTAAGAATGCGTTCTGTTTGTTTCTTAAAATCGATACTGTCTTTATCAACATTTACTCTACTTTCTCTTTTGGTAATATTACTTTCAATGATAACGCGTAAGTCTTTAGGGTCTATTCCTAAACCTTTTAATGTGTCTATTGCAGTTCCTCCACCTTCACGCAGGATGCCTAAAAACAAATGTTCAACACCTATGCTTTCGCCTCCTAATCTAATTACCTCTTCTCTTACATAGGTAAAAACATCCTTCATTCTACTTGAAAATCCTGTATTCATAACTTGTTGTTTTAATTTGATCTAAAATCTGCTGCAAGATACTTACTAAAAACCGATACTCTACAATAGTATTCCTTCATTTTTTTTAACAAATATTGTTCATAACTTATAAGGTAAAAAAGAAGCGTTTTACTATTATTAAATACGTAAATTTCTTTTATTTGTTACCTTAACGTAAAAAAGAAAAATATATGTCATTAGGCGAAAAAATTATTCCTATTAATATTGAAGAAGAGATGAAATCAAAGTACATTGATTATTCAATGTCAGTTATTGTCTCAAGAGCTTTACCAGATGTGAGAGATGGGTTAAAACCAGTACATAGAAGGGTTTTGTTTGGAATGCATGAGTTAGGTATTAAATCTAATACAGCTTATAAAAAATCAGCAAGAATTGTTGGGGAGGTTTTAGGTAAATTTCATCCTCATGGTGATACTTCAGTTTATGATGCTATGGTTCGTATGGCTCAGCCTTGGAGTTTGCGTTATATGTTAGTTGATGGGCAAGGGAATTTTGGTTCTGTTGATGGAGATAACCCTGCTGCAATGCGTTATACAGAGGCTAGAATGCGTAAAACAGCAGAAGATATGCTGCTGGATATAGACAAAGAAACAATTGATTGGAACTTAAATTTTGATGATACATTAAAAGAACCATCAGTTTTACCAGCAAGATTACCTGCTTTACTTTTAAACGGTGCGACTGGTATTGCTGTAGGTATGGCAACTAATATGCCCCCACATAACATTACTGAGATTGTCAATGGTACTCTTGCTTATATTGAAAAGAGAGGTGATTTAGAAATTGCTGATTTAATGGAACATGTAAAAGCACCTGACTTCCCAACTGGAGGAACAATTTATGGTTATGATGGTGTGCGTTCTGCTTTTGAAACGGGTAGAGGGCGTATTGTCATAAGAGCTAAGGTTCGTTTTGATGAGTCAGGCACTAGAGAGCAAATTATTGTTGATGAGATTCCGTATATGGTGAATAAAGCCAATATGATTAAGCAAACTGCTGATTTAGTAAATTCTAAAAAATTGGATGGAATTGCTGATATTAGAGATGAATCTGATAGAAATGGAATGCGTATTGTTTATGATTTAAAGCGTGATGCAATTCCTAATATTGTGTTAAATAAACTATACAAGTACACTGCTCTACAGTCTTCATTTTCAGTAAATAACATTGCTCTTGTAAAAGGAAGGCCACAATTGTTAAACTTAAAAGAATTAATTGGTCATTTTGTAGATCATAGGCATGAAGTTTTAGTAAGAAAAACAAAATATGAATTAGCAGCAGCTGAAAAAAGAGCGCATATTTTAGAAGGTTTATTAATTGCACTAGATAATTTAGATGCAGTTATTAAATTGATTCGTTCTTCTCGTACTCCAGAAGATGCAAGAAATGGATTGATTAATAATTTCCAATTATCAGAAGTACAATCAAGAGCTATTTTGGACCTAAGGTTACAAAAACTTACTGGTCTTGAGATGGATAAGATAAAAGCTGAGCATGCTGAAATAATGGAAAGAATTGTGCAATTAAACTTAATTTTATCTGATGAAGGTTTAAGGTTCACAATGCTTGCTGATGATTTAAAAGAAGTAAAAGAGAAGTATGGTGATGAAAGAAGGTCTAATATTGAATACTCTTCTTCAGAAGTAAGTATTGAAGATATGATACCAAATGAGGAAGTATTAATTACTATTTCACATTTAGGATATATTAAAAGAACATCATTAAGTGAATACAGATCTCAAAATAGAGGAGGAGTAGGGAGTAAAGGAGCAACTACTAGAGATGAAGATTTTGTTGAAGAAATGGTAATGGCAAATAATCATGATTATATGTTATTTTTTACTGAGCAAGGAAGGTGTTTCTGGTTAAAAGTATATGAAATTCCTGAAGGAGGGAAAACAGCTAAGGGTAGAGCTATTCAGAATATGATTAACTTACCTAAGGATGATAAGGTTATGGCTTACATCAATACTAAGGACTTAAAAGATGAGGAATACATTAATTCTCACTATATAGTGATGTGTACTAAGAAAGGAGTTATCAAAAAGACTTCATTAGAACAATACTCTCGTCCTAGAACAAATGGAATTAATGCAATTACTATCCGTGAAGGTGATCAATTGTTAGAAGCTAAAATGACTACTGGTAATTCTCAAATTATGATGGCTGTTAAATCTGGTAAATCTATCCGTTTTGAAGAAGAAAAAGTAAGGTCAATGGGTCGTACTGCTGCAGGGGTAAGAGGAATTAGATTACCTTCAGAGGATGATGAAGTTGTAGGAATGATTTGTATCAATGATATGGAATCATCTGTTTTAGTAGTTTCAGAAAATGGATACGGTAAGCGTTCAGCTGTTGAAGATTATAGAATTACTAATAGGGGAGGTAAAGGAGTTAAAACCATTAATGTCACTGAGAAAACAGGTGGCTTAATTGCTCTTAAAAATGTTACTGATGCGGATGATTTAATGGTAATTAATAAATCAGGTATTACTATTAGAATTGGTGTAGATACTTTAAGAGTAATGGGTAGAGCAACTCAAGGAGTCAAGATTATTAGATTAAGAGATGAGGATAGTATAGCTTCAGTTGCTAGTGTTTCCAAATGGGAAGAGGAGGAAGAATTGTTATTAGATGAAGAAGGAAATGTAATTGAAAATGAAATAGTTGATGCTATTGAAAATGAAGAGACAATAACTGATGAAACTTCTACAGAAGAAAATGAAGACAATAATACGAATAAAAATAATGAGGAAAATGAAGAAAACTAATCTTTTTGTAGCATTGCTGCTTGGATCAACCTTAGTAGCACAGGATGTTACTGAAACAACTTTAGTAAAACCCGCTAGTACCAATCCTATGGATATTCCTTATGAAAAATGGGAGCTTCCAAACGGACTTACAGTATTAATTCATGAAGATCATTCTGACCCTATTGTACATGTAGATGTTACATATCATGTTGGAAGTAATAGAGAAACAGCTGGAAAGTCAGGCTTTGCTCACTTTTTTGAGCACATGATGTTTCAAGGTTCTGAACATGTAGGTGATGAGCAGCACTTTAGAATTATTGGAGATGCTGGAGGAACTTTTCAAGGAACAACTAATTCTGATAGGACTAATTATTATGAGACACTTCCAAGTAATTATTTAGAGACTGCTTTATGGTTAGAATCAGATAGGATGGGTTTTATGCTAAATGCAGTTACGCAAGAAAAGTTTGAAAACCAGAGAGATGCAGTAAAAAATGAAAAATACCAAAATCAGATTAACCAACCTTACGGATTGAGTACTGAGATTTTAGGACAAACGTTGTATCCAAATGGACATCCCTACAGTTGGCCTGTAATTGGATATGTAGATGATTTGGATAGAGCTACTCTGCAAGATTTGAAAGACTTCTTTTTAAGATGGTATGGTCCAAATAATGCAATTCTTACTATTGCTGGCGATATTACTACAGAAGAAGTAATGCCATTAGTTGAAAAGTATTTTTCAAGTATTAAAAGAGGAGCAGCTGTTAGAAGGCAAAAAGTAAGTGCCCCTAGGCTTTCATCTGATCTATATACAGGTTATACAGATAATGTATACTTACCTTTAACAGATGTTGTTTTTCCCACAGTGCCTAATTATCACAAGGACGAAGCACCTTTAGATATGTTAGCTGCATTAATGGGAGATGGAAATAATTCTTTATTCTATAAGAATTTTATTAAATCAGAGAAAGCAATGCAAGCAAATGTTTATCATCCGTGCCGTGAATTAGCAGGTGAGTTTCATTTCCAAGTTCTTACATTTCCTGATTGGCAAGAAGATCCAGGTATTTACTTCAATAATATTGAAGCCGATATTAGAAATACAATTGCAGAATGGGAAGAAAAAGGATTTACAAATGAGGAGTTAACTATGGTCAAAACAGAAATGGAAACACAAATAATTAGTCAAAAGACATCCATTTCTTCTAAAGCATCTACAATTTCATCGATGGAGTGGGGAGGTAGAGGAAGATATAATGTTTCTGATATGATTAAAATGTATAATGATGTCACTAGAGAGGATGTTATTAGAGTATTTAATAAATATATTAAGAACAGAAAAGCAGTTTTTTTAACTGTTCGTCCTAAAAGCCCTTTTGTAAAGGAATTAGATAGTATTATTAGTGTCAACCCAAATGCTAATTTAATTCTAAAGGAAGATCCACAATATGCAAACTTAGTATACAAAAGACCTGAAGATAGTTTTGAAAGAAATGTACAGCCAACAGCTGGACTTCCTAAAGCACCACAAGTTCCTGAATACTATAAAACAACATTTGAAAATGGTCTTAAAGTAATTGGAACAAAAACCTCTGAAACACCAAAGGTATACCTAAGATTAACACTTAAAGGAGGTTCACTTTTAGAAGAAGCTAAAAAAGTTGGTTTGGCTTCATTTACTGCTGATATGATGAATGAAAGTACAAAAACAAAAGATTCAGAAGCTATAAGTGTTGCTTTAAGAAGCTTAGGTTCTTCTATTTCTTTTTCTTCAAGTGGAACTGAAACCTTTATGTATATTGAAACAATGACTAAAAACTTGGATGCTACTTTAGTTTTGGCAAAAGAAAAGTTATTGGAACCTGCATTTAATGCTGAAGATTTTAAAAGATTAAAAAAACAAACAGAAGAAGGTTTGGAGTCTATGAAAAAGAATTCTCGATTCTTAGCCTCTACAAATTACAATCATAAGTTATTTGGTGAAACTCCATTTGGAAGAATGCGTACTAGTAAAACAATAAAAAAGATAAAAATAAGTGATATTCAAGCTTATTATGATGCATTTTATTCTCCGAGCGTAGCTTCATTAGTTATTGTGGGTGATATTGATGAACAAACTATTTTATCAAAACTTGATTTCTTAAAAAATTGGAAAGGAGAGGATGTAAATATCCCAACACTAGCTGATTTTGATTTTCCAGAATCTCAAGAAACACAAATCTATATAATTGATAAGGAAGGAGCTTCTCAATCAAATATATTTTTAGGACATACTGCTGATAATTTTGATGTTGCTGGAGATCACTTTAAATCTAATGTTATGAATTATCCACTGGGAGGCGGAGCTAGTGGTAGATTGTTTTTAAATTTAAGAGAGGATAAAGGGTACACATATGGAGTGTATTCTTTCTTTAGAGCTTCAGAATATACAGGAGCATTTACTGTTTACTCATCAGTAAAAACGGAAGCGACAGATAGTGCATTAGTTGAAATATTTAATGAGTTGAATGCTATGACTACAACAGGAGTAACTGCTGAAGAATTGGCTTCTACAAAAAGTTCAATATTAAATAGTGAAGCGTTAGAATATGAATCTCCAAGGAAAAAGCTTGGTTTCTTAAATAAGATGTTAAAACACGATTTGGATGAAAGCTTTATTGATGCTCAAACTGATGTATTAAATAACATCACCTTAGATGAAATTAATGCATTAGCTAAAGCTAAAATTCATCCTGAGAAAATGACTATAGTAATTGTTGGAAATAAATATTTGATTAAAAAGAAATTACAAAATTTAGAATCTAATACTGATGGTGTTAAGTATAATTTTAAAGTAACAGAAATTAAACAATAAAATTATGATAAAAAAAGGACTTTTAACAATACTAGTATTGGTTTTGTTTACTAACCTTATATCTGCACAAAAGCACAATGTTGTAAATGCATCTATTGCTTTAAGAAATGAGGAGTATGTTGATGCTAAAAAATACATTGATGAAGCTTATAAAACTGAGAGTACATCAAATGATGCTAAAATGTGGAACTATCGTTCACAAATCTATTTGCAAATTGCTTTAAATGAAGCTGACTTAGATAAAAATGCTGTTTTTAAAGCAACTGAAGCGCACTTAAAATGCTTGCAAACTGATAAAAAAGGTAGAGTTATCGTTAGAAAATGGACAGCAAAGGAAGATGTGCTAGCAGGAACAGTACAATGTGGCTATAAATTATTTAATAAAGCAATTGAAGAGTACAACTCTGGTAATTATAAAAGTTCTTTAAAGCACTATGATGCAATTTTTGAAATCATTCCTTTTGATACAGAAGACCAGTTGAAAAGAGGTAACATTACTAAAGAAACAATTTTGTATAATTCTTTTTTCTCTTCTAAAAAGATGAAGGATAATGTTAAGTCAAAAGAATTATTACAACAGTTGATTGATATTAACTTTAATGACCCTGCTATTTTTGTTCACATGAGTAACATATTTATTGAAGAAGGGAAAACTGATAAAGCACTTGAATATTTAGCGTTAGGTAGAGAGAGTTTTGAAGAAGATCAAGGGCTTATTAATACAGAAATTAATTTGTATATTCAGTTGGGTAGAACTTCAGAGCTTATAGGTAAATTAGGTGAAGCAATTGCTTTAGATGAAGAAAATGAATTATTATATTTTAATAGAGGTACAATTTATGATCAGGAAGGGGATATTGATAATGCTGAAAAAGATTATTTAACTGCTTTAACATTGAATCCTTCAGCATTTGGAGCTAACTATAACTTGGGAGCTCTTTATTTTAATCAAGGTGTTGAAACTAAAAATAAAGCAAGTGATACTGATAATAATTCTCTGTATAAAAAATTGAATAAAGAAGCTGATGCAGTATTTGCAAAAGCCTTACCATATTTGGAAACTGCTCATGAATTGAATGCAGAAGATAAAAATACTTTACTCTCGCTAAAGCAATTGTATTATTTGAATAGTGATTACGCAAAGTCAGAAGAAATGAAAAAGCTTATTGCTGAATTAAAATAAATATTTCTTCTCTTAATTCCTAATAATTTATTAATTATACTTAAAATTTTTATATCATGAAAAAAAAATTAATTCTACTATTTATAATATCATTATTTTTTAATTCTGAAATAATATCTCAGAATATATTTAGAAAGAATACTAAGAATAAAATTTCTGATCCTATTGAGTTAAAAACAAAAAATTGTGAAATTTATGAAGGTCTTTTTACAATATATCAAAGTAAAAAAGATGGTAAATCATACATTGAAATAGATTCTACTCATCTTAATAAAGAGTTTATTTATTTTAGTTATATTGAAAATGGAGTAACTGATGCAGGTGCTGTAAAAGGTAGTTATAGAGGTTCAAAAATAATTAAGATTAATAAATTCTATGATAAAATTGATTTCACCATAGAAAACACCTCATTTTATTTTGATGATGACAGCCCACTTAAAAAGGCAGAAAACACAAATATTAATATTCCTGTTATTATTTCAGAAACAATTATTGCCACTAGTGGAGATAAAAAAAGGTTTCTACTAAATGCAGATAATATGTTTCTTAATGAATCTTTCCAACAAATTAAATATTCATACCCTGGAACATATAAGGGATTTAAGCTTGGTAACTTAAGTAAAAATAAAACTAGATATGATAAAATCAGAAACTATCCTGAAAATACCGATATTGTAGTTAATTATTTTTATGAAAGTAAATATCCGTCAAAAAGAGGTGGGAGGGCAATTACTGATTCTAGAAATGTATCTATTAAGGTTCAGCACAGTCTTGTTAAAATGCCAGAAGATAATTTTAAATCTAGAAAAGATGATTCTAGAGTAGGATTTTTTACGACTAAATCGAATGATATGACTAGCGTAGACCAAGTCAATTATAGGGATTTTATTAATAGATGGAAATTAGAAAAAAAAGATACTACACTATTACTTTCTAAACCAATTAATCCTATTGTTTGGTGGATTGAAAATACTACGCCACTTGAATTTAGAGATATTATAAAAGAAGGTGTTGAAAGATGGAATTTAGCTTTTGAAAAGGCTGGTTTTATTAATGCCGTTCAAGTTAAAATTCAACCTGATACAGCTGATTGGGATGCTGGTGATATAAGGTATAATGTTCTAAGATGGACTTCTTCTCCAAATCCACCTTGGGGTGGATATGGCCCATCATTTGTTAACCCAAGGACGGGAGAGATTCTAGGAGCTGATATAATGTTAGAATGGTCTTATATTACAAATAGAATAGTTGCAGATGATTTATTTAATGAATCTCATCAAGTTGATAATCATATTTGTTCGGCATCAAAGTTTCAGCAAATAGAAAATTCATTTGGCTTAAATTATATTAAGAATATGGACTTATCTGATGAACTCGAAAAAGAATTAGTTAAACAATCATTATATAGATTAGTTTTACATGAAGTAGGTCATACATTAGGTTTGAATCATAATTTTAAAGCAAGTACACTTCTTAGTAATGATGAGTTAAATAATAAGGAGATAGTAAAAGAAAGAGGGGTTACATCATCTGTAATGGATTATCCTGCTATTAATATCACAAAAGATCCTAATAATCAAGGTCTCTATTTTGATGTTAAACCTGGGTATTATGATATATGGGCAATTGAATTCGGGTATACTGAATATAATGAGTCTGAAAATGAAGATAAATTATTATCAGATATATTATCTAGATCTACTGAAAAGGAACTTGCATTTGCAAATGATGCCTTAGATATGAGATCACCTGGTAGAGGAACTGACCCAAATGCTATGATTTATGACCTTTCAAATACTCAAATTTTGCACTCTATTGATAAAATTGAGATGATTTTTGAGATTTTAAAAGACTTAAAAACTAAATATACTAGTGAGAATAATACATATGAAGAACTATATCGTTCATATAGAACCTTAGTATATTCTTACTATCAAACATTGAATATTGTTTCAAGACAAATTGGTGGTGTGAAGGTTGATCTTTCACATATTAATCAAAAATCAATTAACAAGCCGTTTGAATGTGTTGATGAAAAAACTCAGAAGGAAGCTCTTGCTTTAATTGCTAAATATGGATTTAGTAACAAAATTTTACTTCAAAAAGATTTGATTCCTTATTTACAGACCCAAAGAAGGGGATTTGAAGTATCTAGTGATCCTACGATTCATCAAAGAATACTTTCATACCAAAATAGATTGCTTGATCATCTACTTCATCCTAATGTTTTACTAAGATTTTCTAATTCTAGTTTATACGGAAATGACTATAAACTCCCATATTATATGATAGATTTAAGAAATTCTATTTTTGAATCAGATCTTAATTCAGATATTTCTACAATACGACAAAATCTTCAAACTACTTATGTTAATCGATTATTGAAAATTTTAGATACTAAATCAAGATATGATAATATATCAAAAAGTTCTGCCTATTATAATATATCATGGCTGAAATCAAATCTTAATATGAACACTGGGGATTTGCAATCAAAACAGCATAAAGAATATTTATTATTTCTTATAGATTCTTTTATAAGTAATTAATTATTCATATTTTAATAATAGGGTGTTATTATAATTTATATAATTTAACATAATATTAATTATAGGACAAAAGGGGTTATTTGTTTATATCTAGTAATGTTGTATCTTTAGTCAACTATAATATATATTATGTTTTAACTATCGTTTGCCCTTTGGGTAAATTTTTTGCAAATAAAAGAATTAGAAACTGTAGTCCTATAATCAGACATTAAGTAGTAAATATTTATTTTGCCAATTCATAATCTATCCCTATTACAAATAGGTTTCTATTTTATCAGGATCTATAGTGTGATGCGTAACGATATAAACAGGCACTTCATTTTTTAACACAATTATTTGAGGAGATTGATGCTGCACATCTAATTTAGTAGCAATCAGATTAGAAATTGATCGGTAACTCAATAAGTCTAAGTAATTAAAATCAGCCTTAGCTATTAATTTATCATTTCCAGTTACTAATTTATGTTTGGCGTGAGCACTAATACCACAGCTCACACTATCCTTAAATATTATCTGCGATCGAGTATTTGATTTTTTTATTATTAAATCAAGCTCTTCCTCTGATTTAAATTCTTTCCAATTATTCATAATTTATATTTATTAAGGTTATTTTTTTATATCTAGTAATGCTCTTTAATTAGATAGCTATAATCTGTATTATTAAAAACATAAACGATTATTATTTTACTTTAGCTATAATGATTAAATGCTATTAGTTGCAGCTTTTATTACTGCTAATGCCGCCTGTTCTCCAGAAATCATAGCTGCATTAAATGAGGCATTCAATTGTGTGTCACCCGCTACAAATAAACTCTTTGATAGCTGCGTTTCAGAAGGTTTCATTTCGTATTTTAAATTTTCAAGCTTTGGCAACGCTTTAGTAATTCGGTATTGTTTAATAAATCGTGTAATGCTAATATTACAAAGTACCTTTAACTCTTGTTCCACTGCTGTAACTAATTCATGGTCAGAAAGGTTTTGGTCATCTATGACAGTAACGCAAAGGAGTTCATGAGCTGGTTTTGTTACACTGGCTAAACTGCTATTGTAAACTATATTATTCACTAAACTATCTGGCTTAACAATTAAACCTATTAAGGGTTTATGAATCACTCTTTTGTTGGTTTCAAAATATAATGTTACGCATGACCTCCATTCTGTAGGTTGATTTTTAATGTTTGATACTAAGCAACCTGGGGGGATTGTTGAAATTATAAAATCACTTTCTAATTTACTGCCATTTGTAAGGGTAATTTGTCCGTCTTTTACATTTGCAACTTCAGTGTTGTATTGGAAAGTTGTAGTTTTTAAATTGTTTAATAATTGCTTTGGAATTGCCTCCATACCTGCTTTTGGAATTGCTGCATGGCCTTCACCAAACATTTTATAAACGAATTCAAACATTCTGCTTGATGTTTCTAATTTATTTTCAAGAAAAATGCCGCTAAAAAAAGGAATAAAGAAATCATTAAGCATGTCCTTTGAAAACCCAAATTCTTTTAAGTAGCTTAAAGTTGTTTGTTCCTTTTCTGAAAAGATATCAGTCAGCGATTTCTTTTTTATTTTATGGTTGAGCTTTAGTATTTTAAATTTGTCAGAGATGCTTCCGATTCCTGAAAACAGAGTAGAAATAAGTAATGAAACATCTCGCAAAGGATCGCCTATAATACTTTGTGTATTGGCTTTAAAAATATAAGCACCAGGCAAAAAAAACTGCAAGTTAAGGGCATCATAATCTAGGTATTTTTTAACAGCAGGATAGGCAGTCAACAGTACTTGAAATCCATGATCTAACTGATAACCCTCAATAATATCAGTTTTGATACGTCCCCCTACCCGTTCTGATGCTTCAAGTATAATTGGATTAAAGCCTTTTTTTTCTAATACCCTAGCTGCGATTAAACCACTTACTCCCCCACCAATAATGTGTATTATACAGTCTTTTTTATTCATAATAACTAGCTATTAAAGCTTTTGCGTTTATTTATTTAGCCCAACAAGAACAAATTTAAAAAATTAAAATTCACCTATCTTCTTTTTGACTCTAATTTATATGCATCATCTTGGATTAACGTGTGTTTGTAAGATGCGAAACTTTTCCCTTTGTACGGCTGGGTGTTTTTTATGTGCCCATATTTTATCACGTGCCTTTCGAGAACTATTTTGCAGATCAACTATTGGAAGTGGATAATTGGTTCCTATTACTACCCCACAAAACATCTGTTCCATGGCTGACATCTTCCAGGGTTCGTGAATGTAAGCTATTGGAACCTTGCTAAGTTCAGGCACCCATTTCTTTATAAACACGCCTTCTGAATCATGCTCTTGAGAGTTTTTTACAGGATTATATAATCGAATGGTATTTATGCCCGTAGTACCTGCTTGCATCTGAAACTGCGGAAAGTGAATACCAGGTTCATAATCTAAAAACTGTTGTGCTAAATGATAGCTGCCTTCTCTCCAATCTTGATCTAAGTTGAAGGCTAAAAAAGACACAACCATAGCTCGCATTCTAAAGTTTATCCAGCCTGTTTCTTTAACAGCCCTCATACATGCATCTACAATTGGAAAACCTGTACTTCCCTCCTTCCATGCTTTTATAAAGTTATTATTTTTCTCATGTACCAACAACTCATATCCAGCATTAATACAAGCGGTTTCATATTCACACTCTACTTCAAATTTTTGAATAAAATGACAATGCCAGTGTAACCTTGTAAGCATGGCCGAAAATGCTCCACTATTTTTAGTTCCATTGGGATGTGTGCCAATAAATTGAAAGGCTTGTTTTATACTCATGTTTCCCCAGGCTAAATAGGGTGATAATCTACTGCAAGATACCCTACTTTCCTTAGGTTTTGAAATATGTTTCTGATAATTAAATCCACGTTTATCGGCAAATGATTTTAAATATCTCCAAGCGTTTATCTCTCCTGCAGGTTGGTATGCTTTGTTATAAGCTTTTAGTTCAACTTCAAATTGAGTAGGTAATATGAAGTTGTGAGTTATATCGGGTGTATTTGAAAAAGTATATGTGTTTTTAAGTACTGGTGTATGCATTTTTTTGTGCCACTGCTTGCTCCAGTTTTTACGGTTTTTAATTCCTCTTAAAATTCCATCACGTTGGGATTCTTGCCAGTCAATTTGATGTGTTTTGCAGAAACTTTTAACTAATTTATCACGACACCATGAATGGTGAGTTCCGCTTTCTTGATAGCTAAAGATAGAACGGATATCAAACTGTTTATATAATTTTTCAAATACCGTTTCTGCCTCAGCATAAAACACTTCCACTCTCCTATTGAATGGAGCAAGCGTTTTATTTAATACTAAAATAGAATGGTATACAAACTTAAGGTGCCGTGTGCTGGTATCTGGGTAGTTAATACTTGACGGCTCAAACAAATAAATAATGTGATATGGAATACCTTCACGTTCTGCTTTTAATAAAGGAGCGTGATCTTGAGATCTGAGGTCACGTTTTAACCAAACAATATTTACTGTTTCTTTATTCATTACCTAAGCTGTTTTTCACATTTTTTCCAAAATGAAAAGAAGGAGGGAAAATACCCATTCACTTCAAACATCCAATCTCTAGCGTCTTCAGTACCTTTGTAATGTGTATTTAAAGGATGTTCCTTAAAAAATAAGCTATTGAGTTTATGTTCTGAATCAAGAGCGTTAAACTCACCCACATAAATTTGAATATTATTTATATTATCTTTAGCAAGCTTAATAATAAAATCTATTGTTTTTTGTGAAATAGGATAGCTTTCAAAATGAGACGGTTCAAGTAAAAGTATTCTGTTAACTGTATCGTCCTTTTTCCACAAAGGATCCAGATTATAAATATTATAAATGCAACTTGGTAGTGCTGAATTTATTTCTAAATGTTCTTGCTTAGGCAATGGAGTTTTAAGTACAATAGATTCACATTTTTCCAAAACTTCTGGTGTTTCAAGAGATATAAAGTCTTCATAAGGAACATCTAAAAATGTTTCTTTTTGATCTGTAAAACAGAATCTGTTAATGTTGTTTTGATTTGCAAAATATTTTTTATTAGAATTTGCTCCCGCAACCCATTGCCAGTTTAACGCATTACTAGCCCAATCTGCATCTAGTAGATGGTAGTACATCCACTGTGCAGGAATTTTCCAGTGACTTTGAGCTATATTACAAGAAAGTGATGCAATATACATTCTTAAGTGATTATGCATATAACCTGTTTTATATAATTCATTAACTGCATTATCTATAGCTATAATTCCAGTTTTTGCTTCAACAATCACTTTTGAAATAGAGTGATTTGAAACTGATTTTTGAGTTTGTTTTAAATCATTATTTATTAAATTTTTTTTATTAATCCACACCTGTTGCCAATAATCTCGCCAGGCTAATTCTTGAATAAATTTTTCAATTTGGTCTGGCTTATATCCTTTTTTTAAAATTTCTTCCAGTATAAAGCTTGTAGAAATAACCCCTCTAGATATGTACGGAGATAAATAGGTCATTGCACCATTTATGTAATTACGTGTTGATCCATATTTAACAGGGTCAATAGAACGTACTCTTTGGAGAATTTCATTATATGTAGTAGGAAAAATTGTAAATTCTTCTTTAAATAATTCCATTATTATTATATTTTTTTAATCTATAAAGATATAACATGTATTTCCTTTTTTTACTATTCTTTAATTAATACATACTATTTAATATAGCCATCTATTATATTATATTTTATATTATTATAAAGAAAACTATTTTTTTTGGTGTTAATAAGATGTTTTGTGATGGGAGCATTTTTTGAAATACAAAATATTTTCTCATCATTTAATATTAATTTACCAAAAGGAATTGAAATTAGGAAAGCTCCTTTATCAGTAATAATAAATTGTGTGACTTTTGAAAATAAATCATAAATGAATTGTTGAGTTTTTAAAATCTCACTTTCAATTTTATGAATCTCAATTTGCGCCATTTCTCGACTCGTTTCAAATTTATCTCCAGCACTGCTTTTGGTGTCAGAATTCCTAGAATAAATTGCTTGTTGTAGGTTAGTCGTTAAATAGGATAACTTAGTTTGTAATTGTTTATCAAGTTCAGCAATTACTCCTGATTTAGTTAACACTATTTCTTCCTTAGGTTTACTCCTTTATCACCTCTTGATATTGATCTTTTGTATTTGCGGTCTCTAGCTTTACGCCATTCATCTCTATCATTAACTTGCTGATTTTTTACACTCTTTTCATGGAAACCAGAATTCTCTCTTTCTACTTTCTTGTCATTTCTGAATACATTCTTTCCGTTTGCTCTATGTTCTTCAGTTGTTAATTGCTGAGTAATTTCTACTTCTTCTGGTATTTCTAATTCAAGAATTTTTGTACCCATTAATTCTTCAATTTTAGCGCAGTAATATTCTTCTCTTTCGGTATAAAACAAGATAGATTTTCCTTGTTCCTCTGCTCTTCCTGTACGTCCAATTCTATGCATATAGTTTTCAGGGAAAGTTGGTGTGTCAAAATTAATTACATGCGATATTTTATCTAAATCCAATCCTCTTGCAATAATGTCAGTAGCAATTAATATCCTTACCTTTCCTTCATCATATTGATTAATGGACCTAAACCTATAGTTCTGTGATTTATTGGAGTGAATTACAGCTAAATCAGAAAGATAAAATTCTGACATTGATTCATACAATCTATCTGCAATTTTCTTGCTAGATACAAACACTAAAACTTTTTTCATCTCATCCTTATCACTAAGAATATTTGCTAATAAGTTCTCTTTTGAATAGTAATTAGGGACAGAATATTTTGTTTGAGTAATATTATCAAGTGGTGTTCCACTTAATGCAATTTGTATTTTTTCTGGATTACTAAAAAAACTATTAATTAAATCCGAAACATCCTCAGTCATAGTTGCCGAAAACATTATATTTTGTTTTTTAATAGAAAGTAATTCAAAGATATTCGTCAATTGGAAACGAAAGCCTAAATCCAGCATTACATCTACTTCATCAATTACTACCTTTTTCACTCCTTTTAATTGCAAAGCACGACAAAGTGCTAAATCATACAATCTTCCTGGAGTAGCTACTACAATATCTGCACCATTTTCTAGCCATTTTTTTTGTGTATTCATGTTGGTTCCTCCATAGACACCAACTACACGGCATGTAATGTATTTTGTTAACTGTTCTAGGGTTTCTACAACTTGAGCAACTAGCTCTCTGGTTGGTACTAAAATTAATATCCTAGGATTATTTTGCTTGGAATAACTTAACTCTTGCAATAGCGGTAGGCAATAGGCAATCGTTTTCCCTGTTCCTGTTTGGGCAATACCTACAAGGTCTTTCCCTCCTAGAATTTTAGAATATGTTTCTTGTTGAATAGGAGTTTGTTGCTGAAAACCTAAATCATCAATTGCATTTTGCAATTGCCTGTTAAGGTTGATTTCATTAAAATTGCTCATCATTATTAATTTGATGCAAAAATAGGAATAATGCAGGAAACAGAGCAATGCCTACTTTTTCTTTTTTATAATTAAAAAACTACTGTAGAATTAATCATATATCTAAAAAAAGAAACACTTTGTAGTATGTCTTTTTTATTTTATATTTCTTCAGAGTTTATTGCAAAAACAGGAATCATTAGAAATTCAGGACTATACTTTCGCTTTCTTTTATAATAAATTATTTAGAATTATCCTTCACAACTTTTACATGACACTAAGTTTGTTACCATTTCTTTAGAAACACTTTGGCTTCTTTGGTAATAAAGTGTTTTAATGCCTAGTTTCCAAGCTTCAATTATTAAGTTATTTACTTCTTTAATTGGTACTGTAGAAGGGATATTAATATTTAAACTTTGTGCTTGATCAATATATTTCTGACGAATGGATGCTTGTTGGATAATTTCAAGCTGACTAATTTCTTTAAAGGTTTTAAATACTTCCTTTTCATTTTCTGAAAGTTTACTTAGATGATTTACACTTCCATGATTTAACATTATACTTCTCCATACCTCTTCATTATCAATTCCTTTTTCAATCAATAGTTTTTCTAAGTACTTATTTTTACGCATAAAGTTTCCTTTGGCTAATCCTACTTTATAGAAATTACTGTAAAAAGGTTCTATTCCAGGAGATGTTTGTCCTAATATGGCTGATGAAGAAGTAGTTGGTGCAATTGCCATTAGAGTTGTATTTCTTCTTCCATATCCTTTTAGCAACTCTGGTTCACCATAAATTCTTGCTAATTCAATGGTTGCTTTTTCAGCTTTCTCACTTATTTCTTTAAATATAGAGTTTGTTAATTGCTTTGCCTTCATTCCTTCAAATGGAATCATATTTTTCTGTAAATATGAATGCCATCCTAGAACACCTAGCCCCAATGCCCTATGTCTTTTTGCAAAGTTTTGTGCATTTTTTAAGTAGTAGTTGCCTTCTGTCTTTTTAATAAATTCTTCTAGTACTGCATCCAAAAAGAAAGTAGCTAATTTCACAGCCTCTGTATCTTTCCACTCATCATATGCTTCTAAATTTAATGACGATAAACAGCAGATAAATGACTCATCAATACTTGATGGTAAAGTAATCTCAGAACAAAGATTACTTGAATTTATCATCATTCCTTTATCTTTATATACTTGAGGTTTGTTACGATTTACGTTATCTGAGAAAAATATATATGGCAATCCTTTTTGTTGGCGATTTTCTAAAACTTTAGCCCATATTTTTCTTTTTTCTAGGTCTCCTTCTATCATATCATTCATCCAGTAATCAGGTACACATACTGCATAAAATAGATTTTGAATCGGATTCCCTATACTTTTAATTTGCATGAACTCTTCAATATCTGGATGATCAATGTCTAGGTAGGCAGCAAATGCTCCTCTTCTAACACCTCCTTGAGAGATAGTATCCATAGTAGTGTCAAATAATTTCATAAAACTTACTGCACCACTACTTTTACCATTATCCTTTACGGCACTTCCTCTTTCCCGCATTGATCCAAAATAACCTGATGTACCTCCACCAATTTTTGTTTGCATAATCACCTCTCCTAATTTGTGGGTAATATCCTCTATCCTATCAGGAATATGCACATTGAAACATGAAATTGGTAGCCCTCTTTCAGTACCCATATTTGCCCAAATTGGAGAGCTTAAACTCATCCAGCCTCTTTCTATTAATTCCTTAAATCCTTCTTTGAGCTCAGGTCGAAACAAGTTTTTTGCTGCTGCTGTGCACACTCTGTCAATTGCTCCTTCGACTGTTTCTCCTTGTAGCAAATACCCTCTATTTAATATTTGCTCACTTTCTTCATTTTTCCACCAGTATCTTTCCATAATTTCTTAATATTTTAAAATAAATCTGAAGCTGTAATGCTTTTATCATGCTTAGTATAATCAACTGGTCTTTTTGCAAAGAAGTCATCCATACTATTCGAGAAAACTTCTTTTTCAAACCAAGCCATTGGTTGATAAGCTTCAAAAGGGACATTAAACACTGGTTCAATTCCTATTTGCACTAAGCTTTCATCTGTGCGATATTTCATGAAGTTTAGTAGATCTATTTTGTTAATAAACTCTAGCTCTCCTTGCTCAAAAATCCAATCTAGCAACCTACTCTCTATATCAATTGATTCTTTTACCATTAATCTTATTTTATTTATGCTTTCAGAATCAAAAAATTCAGGATTTTCTTCTTTTATCTTATTTATAATATACATGCCCGCATTTGCATGTAATTGCTCGTCTATTGATGTCCATGCTATAACATTACTTACGTTCTTCATGTAACCTTTAAATCGAGTAAATGATAGTATAATAGCGAATTGACTAAATAAGGACACATTCTCAATAAGAATAGAAAATAAGATAAGTGTATTTGCGTATTGTTTCTTATCATCTGAATTAGAATGAGATAATGCAATTTGTAAATAATCTACTCTTTCCTTGATGATTGGAATGCTAATCAAATCCTCAAATTCATCATTGTACCCCAGTACTTCTAAAAGTCTAGAATAAGCTTCAGAGTGTCTAAACTCGCATTCAGCAAAAGTACTTCCTAAGCCATTAAACTCTGGTTTTGGTAAATGGTTGTATAGGTTTCCCCAAAATGTTTTAACGGAAACCTCAATTTGTGCAATTGCTAATAATGCATTTTTAATTGAATTCTGTTCTGCTTTGTTAAGATGAGATAAAAAATCTTGTGTGTCAGCAGTAAAATCTACTTCAGAGTGCACCCAAAATGATTTGTTTATTGCATCTGTAAATTCAAGTACTTCTGGGTACTCAAAAGGTTTGTAATTTCTACGATAGTCAAATATTCCCATACTATTTTAAGCTTTAAATTAATAAAAAAAAGTAGTTTACTATACTTTTTAATCAGGAAGAAGATAATTATAGAGGTGAATTTTCACGCTTAACATTATAATCTTGCTTTTGATGCGAAAGCAGATTCTTATAATAAAAAGGTCGGTGTCTGACTTATAGCAAATTATATCTTAGTGCTATTTACAGTTGCGCAACAGTTCGTGATTTTAACACGATTCCCCATTATCCTTTTTAAATATTCTTTGTTAGTATACACTAAAAAAGAGTAAAAAACTTCCTGCAATTATAGGTATTTAATTTACTCAATAGTGAAATCTATGATTCTCTAAATTTGATATTTATTAACAACTTTTAGTAATAAGTATTCTTAACAAAAAATTATTGCATGTCATCAAGTTCTAGCCACCTCAATTCTTTTTCATCTATCATATTGATGATTTTTCCAAGTCTTGCACTTTTTTCTAGAATCAAATCTAAAATTAAACTTGGATCTTGAATAAGAAGTTCTAGTTCTTTTTTTTCTTTTTCTAATTCAGAAAGTTCTTTCTCTAAATTGTTATACTCAAATTGATCATTAAAAGAAAGTTTCTTTTTAGGAGCTTTAAATTTTGAATTTTGCTTTTCTAGATGTTGAATTTTTTTAAACTCTTTTTCTTGGGCTATTTCTTTTTCACGATATTGAGAATAGGTACAATAATGATCTTTTATCTCTCCATTTCCTGTAAATACAAAAAGGTGCTCAGTTAATTTATCCATAAAGAATCTATCGTGAGATACTAATATCAAACAGCCTTTGTACTGTAAAAGGAATTCCTCTAATTTAGTTAAGGTGAGCAAATCCAAATCATTGGTTGGCTCATCTAAAATCAAGAAATTAGGATTTTTCATGAGTACAGTAAGTAAATACAATCTTCTTCTTTCCCCACCACTTAACCTTTTTACTTCAGTGAATTGCATTTCTGGGGTAAACATAAAGTGTTCTAATAACTGTGAAGCACTTACTTTTCTATTATCTGACATTACAATAAATTCTGCAATATCTTTAAGTACGGTTATTACTCTTCTATCTTCATCAGTGTCTAATCCTCCTTGCGTGAAATAACCATAATTGATGGTTTCTCCTACATTGATTTTTCCACTATCTGGCTTTTCTCTTCCTGTTATGATATTTAAAAATGTACTCTTCCCTACTCCATTTTTACCTAGTATTCCTATTCGCTCTCCTTTTTTGAAAGTATAGTCAAACCCATCAAGAATAGTTAATTCTCCAAAACTTTTTTTAATGTTTTTTAGTTCTAGAATTTTACCTCCCATCCTATCCATTTTCACATCAATATTCAGTTCTTTGGTTATTCTCTTGGAACTTGCTTTTTTCTTTATTTTATCAAAATTATCTATTCTAGCTTTTGATTTTGTAGTTCTTGCTTTTGGTGAGCGTCTTATCCATTCTAACTCTTTCTTCATTAGCTTTTGTGCCTTTCCAATCTCTACATCAAAATTACTTTCTCGTTCGGCTCTTTTTTCTAAGAAATAGGAAAAATTTCCTTTATGATGATATAGGTT